>SESG01026608.1_pt1 | contig 10296 bp, 5 predicted proteins | sample 3171421 | NCBI WGS metagenome assembly SESG01 (sample SAMN10866946, study PRJNA518727) | freshwater metagenome | biome: subpolar coniferous forest; feature: holomictic lake; material: water; isolation source: holomictic Lake 227, 6 m and 8 m depth | place: Canada: near Kenora, Ontario | collected... | reverse complement strand
TTGGTAAATTGCTCTAGCGCCGCCCCCTCAAGGCTGGGGTGTTCCGGGAGCGACACGCAGCAGGGTTCCGTCTTCCGAAGCCCTCGCTTCCACTACCCGCACGGCCGTTTTGAGTTCGTCCTGGTCGATCACGGGATCAAGAAACCGGAGCGCATTCCAGTAAACCACCCAGCCGCCTTTTCCGGCCAATGCCGCCCGCATTTCTTCCATCTGCGCTCTGAAATCCTCCCGCTCTCTTGGGGTTGGCGGGCCGGAAGGAAGCGCAAAGGGGAGCGTCTCCGTCTTGCGGCGCACGGCCATGTAAATCGCGTAGGGATCATTGGAATAGATGACCGCGTCCGAGGGAATTGCGCCCAAGGCATCCAACAGAGGCGAGGTTGCCCCGGCTCCCCAGAGCACTCCCTGCCGATCCAGCACCAGGCGGGCAGCAGCCATCCCTTGGAGCAACAGCAATCCGCCAAGAACCGCCGTCACCCCTTGCCTCGCCCAGCGGTTGCCGTGTTCCCAGACGGTCACGGCGCAAAGATAGGAGGCGAGGAGGGCGCCCGGCGGAATCAAAATCGAGAGAATGCGCCCGTCCAGCGGCGTATCGGCGTCGGCGATGGAAATCGAAACAACCAGGAAAGAGAGATAAATCCCCACAAAGACCGTGCAGACCTTCACCAACCCCGGCACAGCGGCAAGCCGATCCCGCAACGTCCCCCCGCCACGCCGCGCAAGCCAAAAGAGCGCACCGCACACCAGCAGACAGGCGAGCCCAAAAATCGCCCGCGAGCCGAACACGGAATCCGCATACTGCGCGGGCACGATAAACGAGGCGAAGGTTGCAATCCCCTCCTCCATGAGCTTTTGCGGGATGGGATGCCAGGCGAGCGTGCGCGCCCCGTCGCCGTGCCTCATTTTCGTCTGCCAGAAATGCCAGGCAAACATCGGCCCGGCGCTCAGTATGCCAAACAGAGCGGACGCCGCCAGCCGCCGCCCCCATTTTTGTCCGGGACGCACAAGCATCGCCAAGCCCCCCAGTGCAACCAGCGTCAGGCCGACATAGCGCGTCAGCAGCGCGCCGCCCACGCACACTCCCGCCAGTGCCGCCCACCGCCAAAGCGGACGCTCCCACCAACAACCCAGCGCCGCGAGCGCTCCCGTCATCCACAACCAAAACGGCGGCTCGGAATAAAGCATTCCGCAGACCGCGCACATTGCGCTGCTGGTTACAAGCACCCCCGCCGCAAAAAGCCCGGCCAAAGCGTTGTTTCCAGCGGTGCGCCGGGCCAGCCATCCCACCCAACCAATCAGGAGACCCCACGCCACGGCATTGAACACGCCAAAGAGCTGCCGATAATTCAGCCCCGCCCATTCACAACCCGCGACCCCCCAGGAAATCATTGGCGGAAACCAAGTCATGGGCTTGGCGGCACCCACCATATTGGGGATTGACACCCCCTCCCCGTGCGCGCACCGCAGCCCGGCGGCAATCATGACAGCGGAATCCGGCTCCACATCCACTCCAAAACGGTTCAGGCAAAGGCCCGCCGCCAATCCCAGAAGGGATAAGAGGATCAAAGCGATCCAGCATCTGACATTTTGACTCTTCACTCTCGGCGATATCCCATCAGACTGATGCGGAAAAACAATCAAATCCGCTCCTTTTTTAACCTTTTGAGGTTTCCGTTTTAGACTATACTCACCCCTTAATGTCTGCTCCTGACCCGAAACCTTTTGTCTTTCATGACCCGGCTGGAAAACGGTGGCCGCGTCTGCGCATCCTCGGGTTCTTTGTGGCGCTTGTGTTGTTCGTGGCGCTCACCGGGTTCATCCAGTCCCTGTTTGTCAAACCCCAACTGCGCCTCCCCTCTTCCGTGCGCCAGATCAAAGGGCAGCTTCGCGCCATTCAACAGCAAGCGCTGGCGCAGCCCAAAGCCTTGGACTGGCAGAAATTCACCAACCTCGGCAGGAGCCACGGCATGCCTCCCATTGGCCCCTCTCCAAAGCCTGCACCGCCGCGCCCCAAAGCCGTCCAGGGCATCCGGGCCGCTTTTTTTACCGATTGGGATCCCGACAGCTTGCGATCCCTGACGGAACACGGCTCACAGATCACCCACCTCTGTTTTGAGTGGGCATCCATGACCGATGGCGAAGGAGGTCTCATTTTTCAGGATATCTCCAAGGTGCAACACAGCGCTTCCGCTCAGGGAATCGTCCTCATGCCGATTCTCAACAACCTGATTGGCCGCGACTGGCAGCCGGAAGCCGTGGAAGCTCTGGCCAACGGCCCCGCAGAGCGTCGGGCCGCATTCATCCTCAAGCTGCTTGGAGCCGTGCAGGAAGCGAAAGCGGGGGGCATCCTGCTCAACTGGGAGCAAGTCAACCCCGCCGACCAGGGCAATCTCACCACGTTCATCGAGCAAATTGCCAGCGGGCTGCACTCCATCAGCAAGGAACTCTGGCTCCAAGTGCCGATGAATGAAGAGATCAACACCTTTGAACTCGGACGCCTCACCGGCACCGTGGATCGCTTTGTCGCCAGCCTCACGGACGAAACCTCCGACGACGAACCCGCCGGCCTCATCGCCTCGCAGGATTGGTTTGAGGGATGGCTCAAAGTGATCCAAGAATACGGCGACCCGGATCGCTGGATCGCCATCCTGGGCGCTTACGGGTATGATTGGACCACGGGGAAACGCCGGGCCGAGGAAATCTCCTTTTCTGACGCCATGAGCCGGGCCAGTTACGCCGGAGTCAAAACCATTGAAAGCGGCTCCCCCGGCTTCAACCCAACCTTCAGCTACGAGGAACCGGGAGGCAGCCATACCGTCTGCTTTCTGGACGCCATCACGTTTTTGAACCACCTACGGGCGGTCAAGGCCGTGAACCTGGGCGGCATCGCAATCCAGCGGCTTGGCGAAGAAGACCCGCAAATCTGGGACATCCTGAGCCTTCCAAACCCCATGGAACCCGGCAAGGCCGCATTGGATCGCCTTCGCAAGATGCACACCTCGGACAGTGTGACCAATGTCGGCCAGGGGGAAATCGTCACCGTGGATGACACCCACGACGACGGGGTGCGCAACATCACCCAGAGCGACGGACGCTACGTGGCCACCTACACCAATGACCTCCCCACCTTCCCAACCGTTTTCCACCAGGGAGCGGGCGACGAACACGCCGTCACCCTGACCTTTGACGACGGCCCCGATCCCAAGTGGACCCCAAAAATTCTGGACATCCTCAAGGAGCACAACATCAAGGCCACCTTCTTCGTGTTGGGCAGCCAGGCGGAAAACTACCCGGCCCTTGTCCAAAGGATCGTCAACGAGGGACACGAAATCGGCAACCACTCTTACACGCACCCCAACATCGCCGAAGCCTCCAAAAAACAGATCGAACTGGAACTCAACGCCACGCAATACCTCCTGGAGAGCATCACCGGACGCAGAACCATCCTCTTCCGCCCCCCCTACAACGCCGATTCCAACCCCTCGCGCGTCAAGGAACTCCTTCCGCTCAAGCAGGTGCAGGACGAGCTGGGCTACCTCATCGTTCTGGAAAACATCGACCCCGAGGACTGGGCCCGCCCAGGAGCGACCGCCATTCTGGATCGCATCAAGGAACAACGGGAGCTTGGCAACATCATCCTGCTCCACGACGCCGGAGGCAACCGTTCGCAGACCGTCGAAGCCCTGCCGCAAATCATCAACTACCTGGAAACGCGCGGCGACCGGGTTGTCTCCCTCTCCGAACTCCTGCACATCCCGCGCGACGACCTGATGCCCTACGCAAACAGCGCCCAGCAGCCCTATGTGCGCATGGTCACGGGGATCGGCTTTGCCGCCTGGCACGGCGTGGAGCAAACCCTTTGGGCCTTCATGATCGCCGCCACGGGGTTGGTTGTCCTGCGTGGATTGCTTGTCGCGGCCCTCGCCGCCCGGCATCATCGCAACAGAAGCAATGCGGCTTTCGATCCCGACTTTGCACCTCCGGTAAGCGTGATCATCGCGGCTTACAATGAGGCCAAGGTCATCCAGAGCACCATCCGCTCCGTATTCGACACCACCTACCGGGGCGAGATCGAACTGGTGATCGTGGACGACGGCTCGACCGACGAGACCGCCGCCATTGTGAAAAAAATGGCCGCCGAAGACCCGCGCATCCGCTTGCAATGCCAGCCCAACGGAGGGAAATCCGTGGCGCTCTGCACCGCCCTTGCGCTGGTGCAGAGAAAAATGATCGTTTTTCTGGACGCCGACACCCGGTTCGAGCGCGGCACCCTTGGCGCACTCGTCACCCCGCTGGCCGACCCCGCCGTGGGAGCCGTCTCAGGCCACGCCAAAGTGGGCAACCTGCGCGCCTTCATCGCCCGTTGCCAGGGGCTTGAATACAGTTGCGGCTTCAACCTTGACCGCCGCGCCTATGCTGTGTGGAACTGCATCACCGTCGCTCCCGGAGCCGTCAGCGCCCTGCGGCGCAGCGCCCTGGATGAAGCGGGCGGCTTCAGCCTCGACACGCTGGCTGAAGACACCGACCTGACCCTCTGCCTGCACCGAGCCAATTACCGCATCGCCTACGCCCACGACGCCGTCGCCTGGACGGAAGCCCCGGAGACCCTGCGCTCACTGGCCAAACAGCGGTTCCGCTGGGCGTTCGGCACCCTGCAATGCCTCTGGAAACATTCCGACCTCGTCTTTAACCCCGAGTTCAAAGCCCTCGGCTGGTTTGCGCTACCGAGCGTCTGGTTCTGCCAGGTGCTGCTTGTTGCCATCACCCCGGCCATCGACTTGGTGCTCATCTTCTCCATCCTCGCCGGAGACGCCGCAAGGATGGGGATTTTCTTCCTTGCGTTTCTGGCCATGGATATGTTGCTGGCCGTGATTGCCTGCCGCTTGGACGACGAGCCGATTTCCAAAGCCTGGCGCATCGTTCCCATGCGCTTCATCTACCGCCCACTGTTAAGCTGGGTTGTCTGGAGCGCCATCATCAAAGCGTTTAAGGGAGCCTGGGTCACTTGGGGCAAACTCGAACGCACCGCCAGCGTGGAGGTCAATATCTCATGAGGCTTTTCCCTGCGTCTGTCGCCGTATCTTTGCTCCTCGCTCTCGGGGCCTGCAAACCCGCGCCCCCTGTGCAGCCCAAAGACCAGGGCCCTGTCACCCTGGCCATACCGCAACAGGGAGCTTACACGGGAGCCTACATGGACTTCGGGGACAACGAGGACGACGTGACGCTGGAAACCATTGAAGGCTTTGAGCATCTCATCGGCAAGCACCAAGCCATCGTCGCCTCTTCCAGCTATTGGGGCGAAGAGAGTTTCCCCACCGCCAACCTCAACATCATCTGGCGGCACGGTTCCATCCCGCTTGTTTTCTGGTCGCCGTGGGATCGCCCCTACGTTCAGAACAGGGGGCCGGATCGCTTTTCGCTCACCTCCATCCTGGAAGGCAAATGGGACGCCTACATCGACCGCTGGGGAGATGGTGCGCGCGCCTTCGGCCACCCCGTTCTGGTCTCCTTCGCCAATGAGATGAACGGCACTTGGTTCCCGTGGTCGGGCTGGTTCTATGGCGGCGAGACGCCCGTCGCCAGCGCTGTGCCCCCTGCTTCAGGCCCATTCCAAGGCCCGGAGACGTTCAAAAAAGCCTATCGCCATGTTGTGGATCGCGTCCGCGCCCGGGGTGCGACCAATGTGTTGTGGGTGTTCCACACGGCGAACTTTTCAGATCCCAAGGAACCTTGGAATGCCATCGAACAATACTACCCGGGAAGCGCCTATGTCGATTGGATCGGCAGCAGCGTCTATGGCGAACAGTTTATCGAAGACCCGTGGAGCACCTTTTCCGTCACATGGGATTGGCCCTACAACGCCCTTTGCGCGCTCGACCCCACAAAGCCAATCATGCTGGCGGAATGGGGCGTGGGCGAGTTTCCACAAAAAGGGAGCAAGCCCGACTTCATCAGAGACGCCTTGGGAACCATCCAAAGCCGCTATCCGCGCGTCAAAGCCGCCGTCTTCTGGCACGAGCGCTGGCAGAACGCTTCAGGCAACTACTCCAACCTGCGCGCCAACTCCTCCCCGGAATCCCTCGCCGCCTACCGGCGCGGCGTGGCCTATCCCTTCTGGCTCGACAAACCCCAGTTCGCCCCCCTCAAACCCGCTCCGAAGTAGCCGCAAATCCTAATTTCGCGCAAAGGAACGCAAAGAAGGAATCTTTGAAGGATAGAACGCCAAAAAACAGAGTCGCCTTGGAGGAGAGGAAGAAAAACCCCAAAGTTTTTCCCTTTGCGGCCTTTGCGCGAATCCTTTTGCTGCTTTCAGCTAATAATTCGCCTCGCCAACAACCAGGTGGATGGTGTTCGCCGGGTCGGTGATGAAAAAGCCGTCGAAATCCTCGGGCAACGCTTCCACCTCGTCGCGCCGGTGCACGCCGTGGTTCTTGAGGTAGCGGGCGGCCGCCATGGTGTCGTTGGTCTCCAGTTCCAGCCAGACGTCCGCCTTGGCAAGCTGTGGGGCTTTATCCACCCAGAGTCGCGCGGCGCCGAACTGGAAAATACACCCCTCGGCCTCCTCCTCCACCAGCGGGAGGTTCAGCGTGTCGCGGTAAAACGCAACCGTGGCGTCATATTGGTGCAGGGGCACCTTGATGGCGATGTTGAGTCCGCCGTTAAAAGTGGGATTCGAAATATTCGCGACCATACCCTTCAAACATGCGGTGAAAACCGGCGGCAGGAAAGCAGGAAAACCGGATTACTTTGCCACATCCTCGTTGGAGCAGGCCCACCAGACGCCGCCGAGAAACAAAAAGAAGAGAAGCAGGAACATTCCCAAAGTAAGCATAAGAAGGGATGGGTGTGTGCCGGAATCGGCCCAAAAGGTCAACGCCATTCGCTCCAAACCCGGAAATATCAGGGATTACCCGGTGGATCGGCCGCTCCGCGGGCGATTTCCAAAGCAGATCGAGCGCAGCGAGCTCTTTTTTTCCGTTGCGGCGTCGCCTCCCGGAATCGCGCGCAGAGCGCACGATCCACCCATCACAGTTTCCATGGCCATTCTTCCGGCCTTTCACAATAGCCCTTGGCAACCGGATTGTTTAAAATGTACTGATGCTTGAATTCAATTTGATCTACTCCCCGCAACCGATGATCAAAATAATTCTCCTGCCAGCGCACGCCGTTTTTGACAGCATGAAAATGTTTCCACTCGCCGATAACGCGGCTCATGCTCTTGTCCCTGGGAAAGGAAAGCAGAGCGTGCAGATGATCCGGCATCAGCAGAAAGGCGGTTGCATGCCAAACTTGGCGCGCTTGATAAAATCGCACCGAATCGAGAAGCGCAGCAGCCAGCTTTGCGTCCGTCAGCGGCGGGGAGTTTTCGGTTCTACAACGAATGCGGATGTGGAAAACCGCCCCCGGTTCGACCCACGAAGGAACCTCGTGATGGAGCCTGCCACCAAAGTCTCCGCCGCCTTGTTTCATAGGGAATAAAAAACAAATCCAAGACTGAAAGCCAAGATGGATATTGAGGCAGCGCGCAGTGGATCGGCCGCTCCGCGGGCGATTTCCAAGCAGATCGAGCGCAGCGAGCTCATTTTTTCCGTTGCGGCGTCGCCTCCCGGAATCGCGCGCGGAGCGCACGATCCACCAGTCGCCTTACACCGCCACGATATTCACCAGTTTCCCCGGCACGACGACGACCTTTTTGATCTCCTTGCCGTCGGTGAACTCCTTCACCTTGGGGCTGGCGAATGCGGCGGCTTCCACGTCCTCTTTGCTGGCGTCTTTGCTCACCACGAGCTTGTCGCGCAGCTTGCCGTTGACTTGGATGACCACCTCCACTTCGTCCTCGACGAGCAACGCGGGATCATACGCGGGCCACGGCTGATCGGCGGCCAGCCCTTCAAACCCGGCGAATTTCGCGCCCAAGCGCGCCCAGAGTTCCTCAGTGAGGTGCGGAGCGAAGGGGTTCAGGAGAATAAGCAGGGTGCGCAACGCGGCGAGCGGGCGCGGGTTCGTGCCGGTGAAGGTGTTCACGTAGACCATCATTTGCGCGATGGCGGTGTTGAAGCTCAGCGCCTCGATGTCCTCGCCGACTTTCTTGATGGTGGCGTGGACGACGCGCAGTTGCGCCTTCTCCAGCGCGGCCTCGGCCACCGGCCCCATCTCCCATTCCCCAGCCTGGTTCTCCGCCATGACGAGCCGCCAGACGCGGGCAAGGAAGCGCGAGACGCCTTCCACGCCGGTCATGCTCCACGGCTTGGTCTGCTCCAGCGGGCCCATGAACATCTCGTAGAGCCGCAGGGAATCCGCGCCGTACTCCGCAATCACATCGTCCGGGTTCACCACGTTGCCGCGGCTCTTGGACATCTTCTGACCGTCCTCGCCCATGATGAGCCCTTGGTTGACGAGCCGCTGGAACGGCTCGGGCGTGGAGACTTGGCCGAGATCGAAGAGCACCTTGTGCCAGAAGCGGGCGTAAAGCAGGTGGAGCACGGCGTGCTCGGTGCCGCCGACATAGAGATCGACGCCGCCTGGTTTGCCCCCGCCCATCCAGTACCGCTCGGCGGCTTCGCTGACGAAGCGCTCGCTGTTGGTCGGATCACAATAGCGCAGGTAATACCAGCAGGAGCCGGCCCATTGCGGCATGGTGTTCAGTTCGCGCGTGGCGGTTGCGCTGTAACGCACCCAGTCGGCAGCCTTGGAGAGCGGCGGCTCCGGCGTGCCGGTCGGCTTGAAGTCGGCCAGCGCAGGCGGCGTGAGCGGCAGTTCGGACTCTGAGATTCCCCGATGCTGGCCGGCTTCCCAGACGATGGGGAACGGTTCGCCCCAATAGCGTTGGCGCGAGAAGAGCCAGTCGCGGAGCTTGAAGTTGATGGCGATTTTGCCCAGCCCGCGCTCTTCGAGCCATGCGCTGATCTTGCCCTTTGCTTCGGGCGTGGGCAGGCCGTCGATGAGCGGCGAGTTGATGGCGGTGCCGTTGTCACAGAAGCCGATGGACTCCTCGGCGCTCTTGCCGGGAGCCTGCACGACAATCTTGATCGGCAGCTCAAATTTCTGCGCGAACTCCAGATCCCGCTCGTCATGCGCGGGCACGGCCATGATCGCGCCGGTGCCGTAGCCGAGCAGCACATAATCCGCCACCCAGATCGGCACCTTCTCGCCGTTGACCGGGTTGAGCGCATACGCGCCGGTGAAGACGCCGCTTTTTTCCTTCGCCAGTTCCGTGCGTTCCAGATCGCTCTTGCGGGCGGTCTTCTCGCGGTAATCGCGCACGGCGGGCCACTGTTCCTCGGTCGTGATCTCGTCCACGATCCGGTGTTCCGGGGCGAGCACCATGTAGGTCGCGCCGAAAAGGGTGTCGGGCCGCGTGGTGAAAACGGTGATGCTGCGGTCGCCCTCGGCCAGCTTGAAATGCACCTCGGCCCCTTCGCTGCGCCCGATCCAGTTCTGTTGCAGCAACTTGATGGATTGCGGCCAGTCGAGCCCGTCGAGTTCGTCGATGAGCCGCTGGGCAAACGCCGTGATACGGAGCATCCACTGGCGCATGGGACGCCGTTCCACGGGGAAGCCGCCCACCTCGCTCTTGCCGTCGATGACCTCCTCATTCGCCAGCACGGTGCCCAGCTCGGGGCACCAGTTCACGGGCGCTTCAGAGACGTAGGCCAACCGGACGCGATCCGGGTCGGGGCCGGTGTAAGTCGCAATCGGCTCGGCCTTGTTCGTGGCCGGATTGAACCACGCGTTGTAAAGCTTGAGGAAAATCCATTGCGTCCACTTGTAGTAATCCGGGTTGCTCGTGGCGATCTCGCGCGACCAATCGTAACCAAACCCGATCTTCTTGAGTTGCTCCTTGAAGCGGGCCACGTTCTGCGCCGTCGTCACCGCCGGATGCTGGCCGGTCTTGATGGCGTATTGCTCGGCGGGCAGGCCGAAAGAGTCCCAGCCCATCGGGTGCAGGACATTGTAGCCGTTCATCCGCTTGAAGCGTCCGATGATGTCCGTGGCGGTGTAACCCTCCGGGTGGCCGACGTGCAGCCCCGCGCCGCTGGGGTAGGGGAACATGTCGAGCACGTAGTATTTCGGGCGCGAGGCGTCAAAGCCGGACTCGCCGGGATTGGCTACGCGGAAGGTTTGGTGCTCCTCCCAATACGCCTGCCATTGGGGCTCGAATACGTCGAAGGGATACGGTTTGCGTCGGTCGCTGCTCATGAGGGGGGAAAACATAGGGAAATCGGGATTGCTGAACAACAAGTTTTCACCCTGAGAGCGTGTGAAAGAAATCTTCTTATGCCGGGCTTTAGAGCATTT
>SESG01006330.1_pt1 | contig 10296 bp, 11 predicted proteins | sample 3171421 | NCBI WGS metagenome assembly SESG01 (sample SAMN10866946, study PRJNA518727) | freshwater metagenome | biome: subpolar coniferous forest; feature: holomictic lake; material: water; isolation source: holomictic Lake 227, 6 m and 8 m depth | place: Canada: near Kenora, Ontario | collected... | reverse complement strand
GCCTGCAGGAACTGACGGTGCTGCGGAAAGAGTGGGCTACTAATCAGGAGGTGATTATCTCTGCTATGCTTGCCCCTAAAAGTAAGCGACCGGCAGTACAGCTTTTCCGGGAAGTTAAGCGGGGAGCTAAGAGTTGGGGGGGGCTTCTGGGCGATGCTAAGATTCAACCGGCTGGCATGTCAGGGGAGTTTGCTGCGCTTTTAAAATAATAAAAGGGGACTCCTTAACTGGGTCCCCTTTTGTTAAAATCTACCGTTTTGCCGGCGCCCGCCGCTGCATACGGCCACCCATAGATGCCATCTGGTATCGCTGAAGAGCGCCCAGGCTTTCCAGGTGGAACTGAAACCATAAATCGCCATAAGCACGCATATTCATCTTCTTTCCCTTTTCCAGGCAATCCAGAATGTCCTTCAATTTTTCATCCCCTGGATTCTTCTTCAGCCCTTTGATAAGGATTTCTTTGGCCCTGACGGACTCTCCGCTCTCGTTCATGCAGTATGCGTAGATGCCCCAGAGTAGTGATTCTTTGCCGTTCCACTGCACCGCTTTTTCAAAGGTGCTGATCATCTTATCCTTCTTCTGGCGTTTCATATAGGACACGGCAAGCATGGCGGTTGCAGCCCAGTTTTTGAAGAATGATTTTTCCAGATGCGGGAAAGCATTGGAGAAGTCGCGTTTCATGTAGTAGATCATACCGATCTGCGAATGCAGCTGACCACTTACATAAAGCTGCCAGTTACTGTACTGCAGGGCGTCTTTCAATTCACGCACTGCTTTTTCAAAGCGTGGAGGTTGTGCCTGTAGGTCTTTACCTGCGGCCTCAATTGAAGCCATCACCTTTTTCATAGTTATGCGTGAAAAGAGAATGAAAACCAGACCGAAGACGATTAGGGTGACAATCAGTGATCCCCACCATGCCAGCTTGAGGACAAAAATCATTATCAGCAGCATGGCAATTGCAGCAGCTGCAGAGATCAGAATGTTATACATCGGTAGATCCTTTCATACGTTAAGCAATGGGATGAACGAAAATCAGCCCCTGGTTCCTGCGGGAGCCATCTCTCCGTTTTTTTCGGTGAATTTAGCGATTATGATGCGCCGGCCCGGCTTGAGTGCTACTTTTGATTTCATGTTATTCCAGGCGGAAAGCAGCTTGGCTGAGACGTTGAATCGCTTGGAAAGGGAGCTGAGAGTGTCACCTTTTTTTATGGTGTAATATTTTGCGTAACTGCCTTTTGCTGCAGCTTTTGATGCTGAAGCAGTTCTGCCTTCGTGAGTGAAATCAACTGTCTGCTTAACAGGTACAAGCAGTGATTTCCCGGCAATGCGGCTTTTAGCACTCAGCCCGTTCAATTCAGCCAGAATAGCAGGTGAGGTGCTGAAACGATTGGCAATACTTTTTAGCGAGTCCTTTTTTCGAACCTGATAACGGCTATAAAGAACACGTTCAGTGAAACGCTGATCTTCGGGTACTTTGGCGTATTCTGCTTCAAATCGCTGTTTACTCCCTTTGGGAATATTGAGCTGATAATCGGGATAGTTGGGGGGGGTACACCAATGCCGTAAATCAGGATTTAACTCCTTGATCGACTCGTAGGTGGTGCCGCTCAACTTGGCAGCAAGATCAAGGTTGGTGCGCGACTGTAACGTGACGGTGTCATATTCGATCGGAGTCAGGTAGGCGATGTCTGTGAAGCCGTAGCGGGCTGGATCTTTTGCGATAATTGCTGCTGCAAGGAGTTTGGGTACATATTCTTTTGTTTCACGCTTCAGGTAGGACCCGCGGGATAATTCCCAAAAGTCATTGGTGTTATACATACTGATGGCGCGCAGTATTTTGTTCTCACCGGCATTGTAACCGGCTGTTGCCAGATACCAGTCACCTTTGAATAATCCGTACAGCTCTTTCAGGTATAGCGCTGCTGCTGTTGTCGCTTTTACCGGGTCTTTGCGTTCATCAATCCACTGATCAATCCGCAGGGAATAGCGACGGCCGGTATCGGAGATGAATTGCCACGGGCCTACTGCGTTGGCCCAGGATCGCGCATGCATCTGGAAGCCGCTCTCAATCATGGCGACATACACCAGATCTTCCGGCATGCCTTCACGAACCAATATCTCTTTCATCATCGGAATATAACGGGAAGAGCGAGACAGCCAGCGCGAGAAGGACTGTTTGCCGCTGGTCTGGAAATAGTACAGGAAATATTCAACTTTGCTGTTCAGGGTTAACGGGATATCGGAAAGCGGCATATCAACGTCAGGCAGAGCCAGATCATCCTCTTCATCGCCTGAATCACGCAGTTCTTCAAGAGAAAAAAGTGCGGCAACGGGGGGGGGGGCTGCTGATTCTGCGGTTGTCTGCTCGTCCGCTGGAACCAATGCCGGCGTTTCGGATGGCCCTGAGGGCAGGGCATTCGGGCGCGTCAGTTCGGCGAGTAGAGGCTGAACCGGTTCCATGGCCGTAACAGGCAGTACATAGGTAAAAGCTGTTAGTGCGATCACAGCGTATGTAAGGCAAATCAGTTTTTTCATGGGGAGGCAGTATAAAGGAAGCGGGCATGAATGTCAATGGTGCGAAAAGCCTGTTAAAACAGTATGTTATTGTTGAATCTTCATGGGGTGAGGTTTGGTGTGGAATGGCGAAGTACCCTAGATGAAAGCCCACAATTTGTGGGCTTTCATCTAGGGGCTGCAGGCGGAGTTACGGTGTTGAGGTGCGCTCTCTCTGCATCGCTTCACGACCGGCTTCGATGGCGGAAGCCAGGACAGATTTTTTCTCTACAAATGTTTCTTTACCATCCTCGACAGCTGTTTTGATTTTTTCCTGAGCTTCCTTAGCGTATTCCTTGATCTTGTCAACAGCATCTTCTGTCAGGTCAAGGAGGTCCTCACGCATTTCGCGACCGCTTTTGGGTGCATACAGTAGAGCCAGGCCGGCACCTATTGCAGCTCCGGCGATAAAAGATACTAATACGGTTCCTGCGGATACTTCACAATTGTCAGACATGATTACATACCTCCCCGTTTTTTTAAATATCGATCAAGCATATACTTCCCTGCTACTCTGGCACCGGTTGCCCAGACCGAAGTAGTGTTGAGAACGCCGGTGACAATACCCACCGAGCGATTGATGGTGCTGAGGTTGCTCCCGGTTTCCCCAAGGGCAGACATGAAGCGTTTGACGTCATCGGTGTGTTCCGCAACACCAATGCCAACTGTTTTCATTTCTGCCAGCACGCCGGTTAATTCCTGCAATGTCGGTTTCAGCTCTTGCTGAACCATATCCGCCAACGTTCCAACCGAAGCTGCCGTCCGTTTAATTGCCAACAGTGTGGGGATAAGTGTCAGCACCAGAATAAAGATTGCTACGGCTATAATAATCAGGGCGATTCCGGTCAGCGGCATAGGTTATTCTCCTCAAACATTCATTTAAGCAAAGTATAGAGCAAATCGGGAAAAATTCAACACCCAAACATTATTCAACTCTCTGCGGCATCATTTTCGCGACGATCTCTTCCACTGCAGAGTATGGATCAATGTGGTGGTCACTCATTCCCGACACAACTCTGTCAAGGTCGTTATTTATTGCCATGAATAACAACGCCTTTCTGAAAAGGGTGTCGCGCAATATTCCCATGAAATGGCGTTGATTGCGCTCGCGAAGAAATGTGCTCATGGTTCCGCTTGTGAGGAAAAAATCCCGGTGTTTCATGATCTCATCGGTTAGCTCGTTAATGCCGGTGCCACGGGTAGCTTCTGTCTTCATGACCTGAGGGTTCCAGTTGCCGTCCACGATGTTACGCATTTCCAGCATGTTACTCAATTCACGGGCAGTACGATCAGCCCCGTCCCGGTCGGCCTTGTTAACAACAAAGATGTCGCCGATCTCTAGGATGCCGGCTTTGATTGCCTGAATGTCGTCACCTAGTCCCGGCACCATAACAACACAGGTTGTGTGCGCCTCCTTGACAATATCAACCTCATCCTGACCGACTCCGACAGTTTCAATTATGATAATATCCATTCCGATGGCGTCCATTACTAAGGCGACATCTGAAGTCGAGCGAGAAAGGCCACCGAGTGACCCTCGCGTGGCTAGGCTGCGAATGAAAACGCCTTCGTCGCAGGAGTGGCGGTTCATGCGGATGCGATCGCCAAGAATAGCGCCACCGGTAAAGGGGCTGGTGGGGTCGATTGCAACAACGCCGACTTTTTTTCCACGTGTGCGGAATGATGCGGTCAGTTGATCGACCAAAGTTGATTTGCCGGCGCCGGGAGGGCCGGTAATGCCGATAATAAAGGCTTTGCCGGTACGGTGATACAGCAATTTAAGCTCTTCTATTGCCTCTGGACGACAGTCGTCGATGTCGCGCATCAGTCTGGCTGCTGCCCGGATATTGCCTTCTAAAACCTGCTCTGCGAGTGACATGGGATACCTGCCGAATATGAATTAAGTGCATTCATGTAAAATTTAAATAGGTGCACGAGTCATGGATTGAAACACCAGTTGCAATGTTACGGTCAATCCCCAAGCCGCCTGCCAGGAACAAGATAATTTCTGATATAATCGGCAACCGCTTCTTCAACCGGGGTGACCGGATCTGAATAGCCTGCCGCATGGATCTTTGCGGTCTCGGCACAGGTCAAATACTGATACGTGTTGCGGATTGATTCCGGCATGTCGATATACTCGATACTGACCGGCTTCTCCATGGCAGTGAATACGGCGAGGGCCAGGCGATTCCAGCTTACGGTCGTGCCGCCGCCGACGTTGTAGAGGCCGCCCGATTCCATATTCCGGAGAAAATGAAGCGTCATGGCAGCGGCGTCTTTGACGTAGATGAAGTCACGCAGCTGCTCGCCGTCGCCGTAATCCGGACGATGTGACTTGAACAGCTTTAGTGTACCGGTAGTGCCGATCTGTTCGTGGGCCTTAAGGACTAGGGAGCGCATTTCCCCCTTATGCTGCTCATTAGGGCCATAGACGTTGAAAAATTTGATACCGACTATCTTGTCAAGTATCCCCTGTCGCAGCGCCCACAAATCAAAGAGCTGTTTGGAGTAGCCGTACATATTTAATGGCCTGAGCAGCGGCAATTGGCTGTTGTCGTCGACGAAGCCATGTTCACCGTCGCCATAGGTCGCAGCGCTGGAAGCATAGATAAATCGGGCGTCGGCAGCCAGTGCAGACAGGGCAAGCTTCCGGGAATATTCAAAGTTGTTTTTGATCAGATAGGTGGCATCAGGCTCGGTTGTGGCGGAGCAGGCCCCCAAATGAATGACCGCGTCCAACTTACGGCCTCCCGGCAGGCGTCCGGAGAGTGTGCCCTCATCGAGAAGACGCTCAAAAGAATCTTTTTCCAGATAATCCATGAAGTGGAGCGGCGCTAGGTTGCGCCATTTATCGGTTGTTCCAAGGTGATCAACTATCAGTATGTCTTCTCTGCCAAGTTCATTAAGGCGTTGAACCACTGCGCTGCCAATCAGCCCTGCTCCCCCCGTTACGATGATCATGGTTTTGTCTCCTGCCTGATGTGGGCACCGAGTGCCGTCAGTAATTCACTTTTACTCCGCGGCAGATATCCCTTATCACGAAGATCAATTCCAATCAAGGATAGCTGACTGGAAATTTCTGCAACCAGTGGTGCTGCGCCCAGCTCATTCCGTACGTCCTGCTGCAGAAGTATTTTCGCCGGGACGCCATGAGCCAGCAGTCGTCCTGATTGCAATATGATCGCTTCATCCGCCCATCCGTAGGCAAAGTCCAGGTCATGGGTTGCGACTATAATCGTCATTCCGGCGGCATGCAGTCGTTCTAGAACTGTTGTCAGCTCTTCCTGCATGGTTATGTCGAGGCCGGCCATCGGTTCGTCAAGGACCACAACCTCAGGCTGCATGGCAAGTACGCCGGCAATACAGACCCTTTTTTTCTGGCCGTAGCTGAGGTTGTGAACCGGTTTGTCGGCAGAATCTGTCATGCCCACAGCATGCAGAGCTTCCTCCACCCTTTCCCGTACTATTTTTTCTGACAGTCCGAGATTCATGGGACCAAAAGAGACATCCTCACGTACACTGGCAGAAAAGAGCTGGCTATCCGGATTCTGAAATACCAGTCCTACCCGCGAACGCAGCTTTCGCAGTTCGCTCCTGCCGTAATCAAGTGGCGTTCCTTCCCAGCGAACTTGTCCGGAAGATGGCCGCAAAATGCCGTTAAGATGGAGAAACAGGGTCGTCTTGCCGGCGCCGTTGGTGCCCAGTACGGCGGTGCGCGAACCTCTGGCTACAGTTAGTGAACAGTTGTCGAGGGCGCTCGTGCCGTCAGGATACCGATACGAAACATTCGTGAGGCTCAGTATGGCAGCTGTCATGGCAGCGTTACCGCAAGAGCGATGAGGAGAATACCGGAGATAGCAGCTCTGGAGATTGAACGTGTAGCATGCGGAAAATCAGGCGGTAAAAAAAGGAGCGCACCGTCATTATTACGCGCAACTGCGGCCAGGTGCAGTGCCTGACTTCGTTGCCAGACCTGTACGGACAGGTTGGCAATAAGTACACCTAGAGAACGGAGAGAAATCGCGACAGAGGCATATCCAAGGCGTGCGGATTGAGCGGTGAGAGTTTCGTGCACGACTTCGGACAGGACAAAAAGAGTGCGATAACAGAGCGTCATAAGATCGAGCAGTGTGTCCGGCAGCTTGCAGAGTCGCAGCAGGGAGATGATGTCCGGTAGTGGAGTCGTCAGGGCCAGAAAAAGCAGCGCAGTCAGGCAGGCCAGCGAACGGCAGCAGACATGGGCAATGCGGGTCATTTCCGGTCCTGCCAGATGGAGCGATACGCCGGTGGCATAATTATGGCCAAAATCAAGTGAAACGAGCAGTGACAGGGCGCTCGTCACCAGAAAAAGCAGTGCCGGAGCGGCTACCCGCAGATAGCGCATGGGGGGCACACCCGCACCCATAATAGCGGCAGCAGTCAGCATGAGTGCTATCAGCAGGGCTGTTCGAGAAGAGCCTGCCGCAAATGCGGCGATCATGCCGCAGAGAGAAAATAAACCTTTAGCAGTCGGAGTAACCCGCCGCCAGCGGTTTGTATAAGCAGATAGTTCGGTCAGCACCGGGTTTCCGTGCCACTTTCTCGGCGCATTTTGGCTCGCGTTGTAGAAACGCCGATGTAATAGCCGATAAAACCGGCTCCCAATGCGGCTTGCAGGGCAAACAACATTGATCCTACCTCGCCGCTGGGTGGCTCCATTAGCGGTCTCGCCCAGGCTTTGTAGCCGGGGGCGATACTTCCTACCAGATCCTTTGCCTTGTCATCGGCACCGGTGAATATTACAGCCTGTTTGCTATTTACACCCCGCGCCGGCTTTCTGATCATCCAGAGTGGTAGCGCTATCAGGGCGACTACTGCAAGCAAAAGCAGCATGTTCTGATAGCGTTTCATGCCCGAACGGTCTCTGGTGCCGTAACTTTCATTTCCTGAAGTTCCCTGGCGTTGAAGCGCAACAGTGAGTTCATTACCACAACTGTCAGGAGCCCTTCAATGATCGCCAATGGCATTTGAGTAAAAGCGAAAACTGCGGAAAATTTGACGAAAGATGCGGTAAAGCCGCCTGTCGGGTCAGGGAATGCAAGTGCCAGCTGCGCAGAAGTGGTGATGTAGGTTAAAAGATCTGCAAGCGATGCCGCGAGGAAAATAGACAGCCCGAAAGCGAGCTTTACTGACTTGGCAAGCCTGAATATTGCAGCTGCGGCAAATGGTCCCACTATCGCCATAGAAAAAATATTTGCCCCCAGAGTTGTCAATCCCCCGTGGGCCAGCAGGATCGCCTGGAACAGAAGTACAACCGCGCCGATGGGGGCCATGGCTGTCGGTCCAAACAACACCGCTCCCAATCCGGTTCCGGTGGGATGTGAACAGCTGCCGGTGACTGAAGGCAGCTTCAGGGCCGAGAGAACAAAAGTGAAGGCAGCAGCAACCCCTAGCAGCATCCGCTGTTCCGGGTTTTCTTTTACCCTTTTATTGATCACATGCAGGCCGTAGCCAACGAACGGAGCGGCGGCAATGCTCCATCCTATGGCATGTTTTACCGGTAAAAAACCTTCCATGATATGCATGGTTGTAACTCCCGACTGTTTTGAGAAAGCATAAAAAAAGTCCGCATCTGCGAGGGCAGCATGCGGACTTTTCGTATTTAAAGTCACATTACGCGTGTTCCACTTCCCGATCCCTCGAGAAAAGCTTGTGGTAAGAATCATGGCAGGTCTTCTGGCTCGCGATTCATCCTCAAGGCGCCTTCCCGGTCTTTAGACCAGTGACATATTGCCCATTGTCCTCGCTTACAGCGGCGGGTCCGCGGGGGAGTTGCCATAAAGCGTCACCCCTCTTCCCTATCAAGCCCATGTGGGCACCGTGATTCGTTATTCAATTGTCATACAGCAAGCAACCCGCAAACGGGTGAAAGTGTAACTGAGATAACATGTCATCTGCAATCTGTCAAGGCTGATTGTTGTTAAGAATCAGCTGTATATCGGCCTGTGCGTAAAATTATCAGGGGCTTGGTTGAGCGGAACTGCATCTACATGACCGACAATGTTTGAATGTAAATAAAACTCGGAAACAGCTGGCAATCGTTCGTTCTCTTCGTCAACCTGTTATGACTTGTCTCTTAACCCGCTTGACGATATATTGCCGCAAATGTTATCGCTCTCTGAATGGCGTCAGCCAATCAGAGAGCATCTGTCGATTTTCCAGCGGCGGGAGAAACTGCAATGAACTTAATACTTGAAGTTGAAAATTTGAAGATAATGCGTGGTGGAGTGCAGGTGCTGGATCTGCCCCGTTTTTCCGTTGCTGCCGAAGAGAAAGTCGCTGTGGTCGGGCCGAACGGAGCCGGTAAATCCAGCTTGCTGCTGGCGCTTGCCTGTTTGTTGAAGCGTGAGTCCGGTACGATATCTTTTCAGGGTGAGCCGGTTTTGGAGCGAGTGGAGACAGCCTATCGCCGCAGGATTGCCATGGTTTTTCAAGAGCCGCTGCTGTTTGACACAACGGTACTTGATAATGTGGCCGAAGGGTTGCGAATACGGGGTACGGGGCGGAGTGAAGCAAGGGACATTGCCCGGGACAGTCTCGAACTTTTTAAGGTTGGGCACCTGGACGGGCGCTCCGCACACAAGTTGTCAGGAGGCGAGGCTCAACGAGTGAGCCTTGCTCGTGCTTTTGCCGTAAGGCCGGAGCTGCTTCTTATGGATGAACCCTTTTCCAGTCTTGATCTGCCAACGAGAATCGTGTTGGCTGAGGATCTGGGGCGTATTCTGCATGAATCAGGAACTGCTGCTATTATAGCTACTCACGATCGCATCGAGGCTTTTCATATTGTTGACCGCCTGGTGGTCATGGATGTGGGTAGAATAGTTCAGGAAGGGGCGCCGAAAGAAGTTTTAGCACAGCCTGTCAATGCTTTTATTGCTGCGTTCAAGAGGACGACCGGAGTGAATTAACGCCGGGGCGGAGGTTGACTATGCAGGAGTATGCCGCTTCAATAATCATGGATGCAGAAGTCTTTGTCATCACCGCCGGTGCTGGAATGGGTGTCGATTCCGGGTTGCCTGACTTTCGAGGCGACCATGGGTTTTGGAAGGCATATCCGGCGTATGCACGTCTTGGACTCTCTTTTATCGACTGCGCCAACCCGCAGCATTTTGCCGATAATCCTTCTCTCGGGTGGGGTTTTTATGGACATAGGACGAATCTATACCGCAATACAATTCCTCACGAAGGTTTCGCGATTATCAAAAAGTGGATTGAGCGCAACAGCGCCGAATATTTTGTGGTTACCTCCAATGTTGACGGCCAGTTTCAAAAAGCGGGTTTTGCTGACGAGCGGATTCTGGAGGTGCATGGGTCGATACACTGGCTGCAGTGCCAGATGCCCTGCAGCAGCAGTATCTGGATGAACGATGAGGTTGTCCGGGTTGATGAAGCCTCTATGCGGGCACTTCATCCCTTCCCGCGCTGTCCGGATTGCGGTGAGGTTAGTCGCCCTAATATCCTCATGTTTGGTGACTGGTCGTGGCTGCCGGATCGCACCCGAATTCAGGAACACGCCTTTGACAGGTTTCTGGAATCTAATGCCGAACGCCGTATTGCGGTGATTGAAATGGGAGCGGGTTGCGCCATACCTACGATTCGAGCAACATCGGAGCGTATTGGGTGGAATCTTGAAAAGGCTACGGTTATTCGTATTAATCCGCGCGAACCGGGAATAAAATCGCCGCATATATCAATGCCATG
>SESG01037818.1_pt1 | contig 10298 bp, 5 predicted proteins | sample 3171421 | NCBI WGS metagenome assembly SESG01 (sample SAMN10866946, study PRJNA518727) | freshwater metagenome | biome: subpolar coniferous forest; feature: holomictic lake; material: water; isolation source: holomictic Lake 227, 6 m and 8 m depth | place: Canada: near Kenora, Ontario | collected... | reverse complement strand
CCATTAGTTTTTACCGAAATAAAAAGTAACTTTAACACTATTTTTTATGAATACGATTTTTTCGTTTGTGGAGAACAATGTGAAGACGATTTAATTGGTTTTGCAACAACTCGAACATTTCAAATTGATTTGGGGTCTCCAAGTGTAATTACTCATCGTGTATCATTATCACCGTGGAATAATTTAATGGGTATCCACGATGAATATTATACACCAAGTGGAACATCTGTAACATCAATGACAGATACAACTAATAGAAGTTCTGGACTATCTGTGGTTCTTTTTTCCAATAATTGGATTGTTGAAGATGGTGGGGTAAATCCCTTATCACCAGGGCAAATTTATCCTGTAACCGCAACACGAGATTCAATGAAAGTAGAAGGCAGAAAAACGGGAATAATAAAAATTTATGGATGTAATTTCAATAAAAAATATAAAATCAATATTCTTAGTGCTCGACAATCTATTGGGTATAATACTAATTTTACAATTCAAGGCGAAACTAAAACAATTAATCCTAAAAATAATATTAATGTATTATTAACGTGGGATAATGTAATTCCTACATCGGGCTCGATCTCAATTACGGTATATCAACCAACCGTAAATGGATTTTCATATTTAAACGTCATTGAAATTATCGAGTATGTTAATACAACTTGTGGAGACAATAATGGTGAATTGATAAGTGAGAATGACGAGATTATAATATCAGAAGACGATAACATCATAATTTATTAAACTATTTATATAAATGGCACGTAAAAAAATATCAGACTTTCCCGAATTATTAACACCGCATTTAAGTGGATTTACTCAAGTGGTGGATGAATGGACAAATTATCAAGTTTCATTGGAAACATTAAAAAATGTTTTAGTTGATGAGCAAGAACATAATTTTTTGGGAAACCAATCAATTGACGGTGATCTTTCAATTATTGGCGATTTAATTATAAATGGTAAATTACTTGAAAAATCCACAAATGTTACATATTCAGAATTAGTTACATTAATATCGACAAGTGGATTAACTAGCGGGCAATTATATCGATTAACCGATTTTCAAACAGTGCATTATATGTTTAATGCCGCAGTTCGACTTAATGATATTAATATTGGAGCAAATGAAGTTTTATATTTAACCGCAAATAGTTCCTCAAGTATAATGGATACCTGTTATTCAGAAACGTATCCACATGACATAATGCAATATGATTGGAATCCAGATAATTGGTTAAAAGATATCGGATTTGCTAACGCTGAAAATATGTCGGGATCGGGGTTAACAATTGACTTAAGCGCTGTTAGTATAATCAATGGATTTAAAGGGGTAATATATTTTAGGCACGATTTATATAACAATAATCAATTAGGATATGATTTTAGGAATGTTAAATTTAGAAGATGGAAATTAAATTACCCCGTATGGTCAAGCGGTTCAACATATAATTTATCACAAAAAGTTCAAGTATTAAATAATGGGGCATATATGTCTTTAATAAGCGGAAATACAAATAATAATACATCAAATGCCACATATTGGTCAAAAATAATTGATTATTCATATAGTGAATATTATTGTAACGATTCCACTCTATCTTCTAATCCATTAGATTTTATAGACGTTTTAACTTTTTCTGAACAATCAGGAACAACCATATACGATTGGTGCGTTAGAAATAATACATTTGAGCATATTAAATATGGGTATGATTATTTAATGGGTTCTTTAGGATCAATTCTCTCTAATAATGTATTTTATCTGGGAAATGAATTGACAAATTTTATTATTGATAATAAATTAGATGTGTTTTTTGAATTGAATACAGTCAGTCCAGGGTTTCAAAGAAACGATATAAATCATTATTGCCTTAACAATATTATTGGGGCTAATTGTAATAATAATACAATAAATCACGATTTTAGTCTTAATATTATCGATGGAGATTTTAACGAAAATACCATCGGAAATAATTTTCGATTTAATACGATATCAAATAGCTTTTATGGTAACGTAATTCAGGATTATTTTCAGTTTAATAAAATTGGTTTCGAATTTTATGAAAATATCATTTCAAACTGGTTCAGTACAAATACCGTTCATAGCGTTTGTTTCAGAAACAAATTTTTAGAGGTTTTTGTACAAAATAAAGTCCAAAATGGTTTTATGAATAATGAGGTTGGAAGCTCATATCTTAATATAATTGGCAATAATTTTAATTTCAACATTATTGGGGATAACTTTTATAATAATGAAATATCGGATACTTTCACAAAAAATATAATTAACAATGGATTTTATCAGAACACAATTGGAATTGATTTTACCGATAACTCGTTAGGCGATAATTTTAAGTTTAACACTATTTTAATAGGATTTACAGGTAATACGATTAGTAGTAATTTTTTAACTAATACAATTGGTACTGGGTTCACAGATAATGAAATAAGTACAAATTTTAATTTAAATACAATCGGTGGTGGTTTTCACGCAAATACAATTGAATCATCATTTAATAACAATAACATTGGTAATGGTTTCAAATATAATTCAATTCAAGGCGATTTTGCAAGTAATGTGATTACCAATAATTTCACAGGAAATCAAATTGGAATTCGATTTAACAATAATGATATTGGAGATAATTTCAACGGGAATAGTACAGGAATTAATACTGTTAATTTAACCATCCCAGATCATGGGCTAGTAAGTGGCACAACTTTTAATTTAAATAGAATTAGAGATGGATTCGATGGAACAGGGATTGATTTTTCATCGGCAACTCACGTATATAATCAATATAATTGTGAGTTGTTAAAAACATCAACTGGAACATATAAATTATCATATGTTGATGGTACTGATGACACAATAAAAGTGGTAAATGTTAACACATAAATAATATGGATTTTTTTATACGACAAGGGGCAACAGACCCAATTTTGAAATTACGATTGATTGACGACGGGAAAAATGATAAATCATCATTTAATTCTATGTTGGAAAATTCAATCATTACATTTGAAATGTTTGACGTTAAAACAAACATTTATCAGATATTAGATGAACCATGTCAAATAACCTTACGTACTAAAAAATATGACCAGACAACTGACGAATATTATATTGTTTATCGTTTTACCGATACGGGAACATCTATTAAAGGTAGATATGAAGGAATGGTAACCATCCAATTTTTGGACGAAAATTCAAATCCAACGTCAAAACTTATTGTACCAATTAAAGAAAAACTTTTTATTAACGTTATTTGATAATCCTCTTTTTTTTTCGTATATTTTATAACTGAAAGACAAACTGCAGAAATGTTTTCTGTTTGATAATGTGTCATTTTAAGTTATAATATTTATGAAAGAAGTTATTTCACAGGAAGTTATAGAAAATTTCCTAAACGGGAATGATCCCGAAGAATTCATTGTTGGTGTAGAGTATGACTACGAAACCAACTCAATCTACAAAATTATTCAACATCCTGAAAAGGGAAAAATCGTCGAAAAAGATTCGTTTGTGCCGTTTCTATGGGTCTCGGATTTAACAGGCATGGGTTTTTACAAAGAAAGTAAATCCATGCAAAAAAAGAAAATGAGCGAACATGGAATACTCATCGAAAAGTTAGATACCTTTGGAGATGAAAGATTAGAAAATGGCATGAAATTCTTGGTTAAAAGTATTAAGAGTTATACCGACCTAATGAATTTTTTCAGATTTGGAGGAATAAATCCGTGGGGAGACAATTATAAACAGTATTTCACAATACTCACACCTGTTGAACAATATCTTGTTCAAAAGAAAAAAAGGTTATTTAAAGGAATCGATGATTATTCTGGCGTTTACAGGTTTGTGTTCGACATCGAGACGACAGGATTAGACCCAAATGATAATAAAATAATTTTAATTGGGGTTAAGGATAATCGTGGATTACAGAAAACAATACCCGCGTTTGGTGAGGATGGGGAGAAAAAATGCATCGAAGAGTTTTTTAAAATCATAAAAGACTTAAAACCGACAATCATTGGTGGATATAACTCAGCATCTTTTGACTTTCCATTCATTTTACGCCGAGCACAAATTGTTGGGGCGGATGTTAAATCTTTGACTCAGATATATACTCTCGACGGAATAAAACAAAAAGAGGGAATCTTAAAACTTGCTAATGAAATTGAGCCATATACTCAGCATGTGATTTGGGGATTTAATATTATTGATATTTCTCATGCAGTAAGACGTGCTCAGGCTATTAATTCTGAAATTAAATCTTGGGGATTGAAATATGTTACCAAATATCTTGAAAAAGAAAAACCGAATCGGGTATATGTTGATGGAGCGTTTATTTCTAAAATTTATTTAGAAAATGAGCCATATTACGGTAACCCAAAAACTGGTAATTATAGAAAAGTCGGAAGTGAGGGAACTGAAAATCTTTTAACTCGATACCCTGGAAAATTTGAAGAATGGGGCGGTCAATATATTGTAGAACGATATCTTGATGATGACCTATATGAAACGATGATTGTTGACGATTCTTTTAGTCAGGCAACATTCTTACTATCTAAATTAGTTCCTACCACGTATGAAAGAATTGCAACGATGGGTACTGCAACATTATGGAAACTTATTATGCTCGCATGGTCATATGAAAACAATTTGGCAATTCCAATTAAAGCAGAAAAACGTGCAATTACTGGTGGATTATCAAGATTATTAAATGTCGGGTATGCAAAAGACATTGTAAAATTTGACTATTCGTCTCTTTATCCGTCTATTCAGTTAGTATACGACGTATTTCCTGAATGTGATGTTATGGGAGTACAAAAGGCGATGCTAAAATATTTTAGGAATGTTCGTATAACATACAAACGTCTTAAAGAACAATATGAAAAAACAAATCCTGCGCTTTCTGAAATGTATGATAGGAAACAATTACCTATTAAAATTTTCATCAACGCTTATTTTGGATCATTATCCGCTCCATTAGTATTTCCGTGGGGAGATATGGATAAAGGTGAAACTATTACCTGTGTAGGTAGACAATGTTTAAGAATGATGTTAATGTATTTCGGAAAAAAAGGATATACTCCGCTTGTAATGGACACAGACGGTGTTAACTTTTCAATTCCTACAGATATTGAGACTCATACGTATATCGGAAAAGGGCTAAATGAATTAGTTGAAAAAGGAAAAGAATATACGGGAATCGCAGCGGATACTGCAGAATTTAATGATATTTTTATGAGAAATGAAATGGGATTAGATATTGACTATACGGCTCCCGCTTGTATTAACATTTCTAGAAAAAATTACATCATCAAGTTAATCAAAAAAGGAAAAGAAAAGATTAAGTTAACAGGTAATACAATTAAGTCCAAAAAACTTCAGCAATATGTTGTTGAATTTCTCGATGAAGGTTTAAAATATCTTTTAAATGGCGATGGATTGTCATTTATAGAATTATATTATTCATATGTGGAAAAAATTTATAATAAACAGATTCCACTTTCAAAAATGGCAAATAAATCTAAAGTTAAACAATCACTTGCTGATTATAAAAAGTATATTAAGAAAACCACAAAATCGGGATCATTAATGGCTAGACAAGCCCATATGGAATTGATTATGCAAAGCAATTATATCGCGTCTCTTGGAGAAACGATATATTACATTAATAATGGAACTAAAAAATCGCAAGGTGATGTTCAAAAAAATCCTAAAACAGGAGTTATAGATATTAATTGTTATATGATTTCCGAAAAAGACATTGTTGATAATCCTAATACGACTGGCGATTATAATATTGCTCGTTATATGAGTGTTTTCAATAAACGTGTTGAACCGCTTCTTGTTGTTTTTAATCCTGAAATACGAAACGAAATCATTATCGATAACCCCGAAAAAAGACCATTCTTCACTAGACTTCAATGTGAATTATGTAATGGTTATCCTTTAAAAGAAGGCGGTCAGGATAACTATGATGAAGTTATGACATTATCGGATAGCGAAGTTCTATTTTGGAATCGTGTTAATCGTGATCCTTATTTTATGTATGTTGAAGATAGTTTAGAACTTGTTGATCAAAAATGGGTTGAACATAATAGAAAAGTGGTGAAACTTCAAGCAGAAAGTGTTCACGTTGTTAACGAAGGCGATATTATCGAATCGAATGGTAATGATTTAGCGTATCATGCGTCGTATGACCCAATCGAATCTTAATAAAAACCCCCGATGATAAGTCGGGGGTTTTTTATTTATATGACTTGAATTGGTGCGACAAATGCTCGATATTTTAATGACTTATTAAGATTTTCCGCTTCTTCTCCTTTACGTTGAAGAAGTTTATCAGGTCGAAGTCTTTCTAACCTAGCCATTAATTCTTCTGCCAATTTCAGTTTTTCATCTCTTGCTTCTGTAAGTAAACTTTGGTAGTCTAATTTGATTGAACTATCGGGTACTTGTAAGTCTCCTGAGAATTTTCCCCAAATTCTTGCCAATCCTTCTTTAGAAAATGCAATAAAATATTTTCTAACCCAGTTTTTTGCTGGTAAATTTAATTTATCCCAAGTAAGTTGTTCTGTTTCAACATCGGATGGTAATTTTACGATATCTTTATTTTTAGCAAGACAATCATCTCTATCTGTTGTGTCATAATACCAATACCATACAGTATAATTGTTATTTGTGATTGATCCAAAGTCAAATCGACCTCCAGGTACGTTATATAAGTGGACTAATTTAGTTCCATTTGCTCCTGCGGTGATTCTATATGTTAATTCACCTCCAATCAAACGATTTTTAAGGTTTCTATCTTGCATTCTAAGTAAAAGATCGAAAGCGGGAAGCATAAAATATGAGCCTGACGCCCCAACCTGTGCAAATCCGCCAACTCCACCAAATCCTACCCCTCCAAGACCCCCAAATCCTCCCAAAAATGGATCGACGATTGAATCTGATAGTTCGGCACGTGTAAACCATAATAGTTCGTTTATTTCCCTCCCAGCGGGTATTACGTAGGTTTGTTGGTTATGAACCATGTCAAATGACGCTTTTTTCAGTTCATGCGGCCCTCCAGCCTGTAATCCAACGATTTTTGAGTATGAATATGTGTATTGTGTTTCATAGTCTAAGCTTCTGGTCGTAAATGCACGAGTTAATGATTGTGTATCGACATCAAGACCTGCCAATGCTGACCATTGTGACTCAATTAACCAATCATTTACGTATTGTTCGTATTCTGATAACGATAATTCTAAATAACTATCCATTTGTTCTTCGGTTAACTCAATTCCACGAACTGGAAGTCCTAATACGTGAAGAACTTGAGTATAAAGTTTATCTTTATCGGGGTTTGTTATTACTGTTGTTGACATAACTTGAAAAATATTGTTTTTTTATGTATTATACTATAAATATCTGAATTATATGAATAAAATAACAGTAAAATTGATAGAACTGGGGCAACTATGTGCCAAAAAACATATAGAATTCAAATTACAAAAGGTAGAAGTTGAAAATTATGTGATTTTCAATAAAAAATCGGTCATAATTAACATTGGAGACCCTGATGATGACACTCTTGAGACAAAAATCGATGAAAAGATCAAAGAATTAGAGCAATTCCGTAATTAATTCTTTGGCAAACGATTCTGAAAACTCCCCATCTCCCATTACCTGATCTATAACCGATTTTTTCTTTTGGACAATGTTATAAATGATTCTTTCGATGGTATTATCAAAAATCGGGTAATAAATAATCACACAATTTTTTTGGCCAATTCTATATGCCCTATCTTCCGCTTGATTATGGTGAGAAGGGACAAATGACATATCATTCATTATAACACATTCAGCTTCGGTTAAGTTCCAACCCACTCCGCCAGCGATAATATTACAAATAATCAGTTTTATTTTAGGATTGGTCTGAAATTCGTCAACACTTTGTTGTTTTCGAAGTAATGACATACGCCCATCTAAAACTACCGAGTTTTTTGGATATTTTTCGTGCAATGCGTCCAAACTTGCGGTGAAATTGGTAAAAACAATGACTTTTTTACCTACATCAACAAATTTATCGATAAATTCACAAGTTATTGGAATTTTTTCCATTGCAATTAATTGTCGAACCTTCATTAAACGATTTATGGTTATGGATAGACTCTCTTTTGTTTTATTTTCTTTAGTTATCCTCATAAATTCTTCTAATTCTTCATTATAGAAGGTATTATTTAACTCTAAGAAAATTGGGGACACAATTTTTTCGGGTAAATCAAGAATGTCGGTTTTTAAACGTCGTAACATAAGATGTTTAGTGGATTCTCTTAATTCATCCAAATTTGATGCTCCTGTGGTTTTCCAAACTTTTCTTTTCTTTCCTGTGGCAGGATTTGTGACAGTAAATTGAAATCCAGCGCAATATCTTCGAACAAAACCTTGCCAATTTATTGTTAACGGAGAATTAACTAATTTAAGTATGTTAAAAAAGTTAATTGGTCTGTTTGTCATGGGTGTTCCTGTTAATAACCATACTTTTGGTAGTTGTTCAAGAATATCATTTAATAATTGAGTTCGTTGTGCTGATACATTTGAAATATAATGAGCCTCATCGACTATTGCTAAGTCAAAATGTTCATTTATAATCAATTTATATGCATCACAATCTTCACTTTTCTCTGTGGTATGGAAATTTTTGAGAATATCGTAATTAATTATATAATAATCGAATGTTGATCCCCATTTAGTTCCCGACACAATAAGAGTTTTTTTTCGAGAGTACATTTCGATTTCTCGTTGCCAATTTATTTTTAATGACGCAGGACAAACAATTAAAACTTTTTTAACGTTAAGTTCCAATGAGGCAATTATTGAACTGGTTGTATTGTGGGTAACAATTGCATGTTCGGTAACATATAGTTTATCTGGAGAATCAACAGAAATACAAATACATTCTTCTTCTCCATAATATTCGATATCTTTGATATATCTACCAACTTTATATTTTTTTGGGGAATTATATCGGTCAAATTTTCTTTTTAACCTAAACGGATTCATACCTTCAGGTAATTTTATATTTAACCTATAAGCTCTCTGTCCTTTCATTTTTTCTCCTTTATATGTATATGTTGGAATTCTACTTTTTTTCCTAACAATCCCCCCCAAACTATGAACTATTTCTGCAACATCATCCGCCAATTGTTCTGAAATAGTACCATCAGTATCCATTAACCCCTGTAAAATCGATAAACGATTTTCAATCGACGAGTATTTGTATGCGTCGGGAATAAATTTATCATGTGAATGAGTATTATTTAATTTAAGGTTAATAAGTGATTCTCCGAGTATAATACTACCATTTCGTTTATTTCCGTCCAATTTATTTTCTTTCAAATTAAAATCTTTAAATAATTCATCATAATCGTCTTTATGTACTGAGAATCTTACTTTTTTTTCTAAAATATATCCATCGCCTAATGATAACCCTAATAAATACGGATCAATTGGCAGTATATCGTCATTTTCAAAGTCAATTGGTTTAACAATTGGAATTTGCCATTTTAAATTTCCATTACTAGATTTATAATATGTTGAAAATTGATATTTTCTTTTTTCGTTCCATCCAAATCCTCTTTGTTCCTCAATTAAATCTTGACTCATTAACTGGCTCGTTGATAGTGTCACATATCTGGATTCCCTATTTTTGGAGTTTTCTCCGCTATTATTTGAACTAACAGTCCATAAATGTTCTCCACTACAAATAATTGAATACCCATCATTAAATGTAATTTTATATGTGTCTAATTTTCCTTGTGGGAAAACGCCAGTCACATTGTATGGTTTACCGTCACTTCCAATTATTTTTTCATTTATTTTTGTGTCTCCAATTTTTTTCCTACCATGTGGGGTGTATACTAACGTGTTGATTGTCAAGGATTTACCCAACCCCATATCATCCGCTAGAATGAATCGATCATTTGCTAGTAATTTTTCAACCGCAATCTTTTGATGCTCCATTACAGAACGATCTTTTTTATTATATGGAGTAAAATCTATAACTCGATTTAATTTTTTCTCTTCATGCAATATTGCGGTTTTGGGGACCCAAAATGCTTTACAGTTTTCCTTTTCGTAAACTTTACCCCAAACATGGAACGCCTTTTCAGTATCGCACAATAATTTTTCAATCCATATTTTAGTTGGAGGGATTGGCAAATGTTTTTGTTCCATTAATGTTGCACCAAATCCAGATAATATATTAACATATTTTCTGGCGACTTTTGGGATGACATTTTTA
>SESG01030818.1_pt1 | contig 10300 bp, 8 predicted proteins | sample 3171421 | NCBI WGS metagenome assembly SESG01 (sample SAMN10866946, study PRJNA518727) | freshwater metagenome | biome: subpolar coniferous forest; feature: holomictic lake; material: water; isolation source: holomictic Lake 227, 6 m and 8 m depth | place: Canada: near Kenora, Ontario | collected... | reverse complement strand
GAGCATCCCCTTATCCGTTCAAGACGGTCTGGCTGTTGTCGTCCCCGCTGACATAGGCTGTTCCACCGACGCGGCTCAGCACCGCGCGGATTTTGTCTCCCGGCAGGAAGCAGAAGGCGGTGGACAGAGCGTCGGCCGAAGTTGCGGTATCCGCAACCACCGACACCGCCAGTCGGCGATCGCCGCAATGCCCGCTCATCGGGTCGAACAGATGATTGAAGCGGCCGCTGGGCTCGAACACTGTGCCGTAGGCTCCCGAAGACGACACCGCCCGGTTTTCCAGATCGAGGACGCGGGTAATTTGACCGCGCCGGCCCGGCTTTTCGAGACCGATGCGCCAGAGGGTACCGTCGGGATGGCGACCGAGAGTCCGGGTTTCGCCCAGATCGGCCAGTACACGCTCGACCCCGGAGGCGCGCAGCCGCTCGATCACCCGGTCGGTGATATAGCCCTGGGCGATGCCGTTGAGGGTCAGGGCCATGCCCGGCCGAGCGAAAACGACGCGGTCGCCGTCCACAATCACGCCGCGCCAGCCGACCCGTGCCAGCGCCTCCCGCACCGCGCTTTCGGCCGGTCCCTCGGGATCGGCGCCGGGGCGGGCGAAGTGGTTGGCATAGAGGGTCCAGAGCGGCTGAACGGTTGGATCGAAGGCGCCATCGGTGAGAGCGCTGAAGCCCGCGCTTTCCGACAGCAGGCGCACGAGATCGAAGGGCGGTGCGGTCAGTTCCCCGGTACGATTAAGCCGAGATAGCGCCGAATCGGGTCGATAGAGGCTGAACACCGCCTCCAGCCGCTCGATCTCGGCGAGGCACATGGCGATCAACCGCTCGGCGTCGGGGTGGTGAAGCTGGATGCAGGCATCGGCCCCGAGCGCCGAGCCACGCCAGACCCGTAAAGATTTAGGCTCGGCCCATCCTGGGCGAGGACCGAAGGGTAGCAGAGCGAGACCGGCGGCGGCAGCGCTGATGCCGATGAATCGGCGGCGGCCAGTCATGGTTGAACTCATGGCAGCAGTCCTTTTCCGTCACCGAGGACGTAGTCGCGGGGAATCTCCGTGAACCGCACCACACGCCCGCCGTTGGTGTCGCGGAAGGCTTCGGCCGCCAACTGGGTGCCGAAGGGGATCGCCTCTGGGGCGCCCATGCCGCCGCTACGGCTGCTCGCAATCACGAACCATGCCTGACGCGCCTCGATCCAGGTTCCGGTTTCCGGCTGACCCCAGTTTTTTGCTCGGCCCATATCGTTGACGTAGATGGCGGCAATGTCCTTGGGTTCCTCGGGCAGCAGGGTGAAAGCCACGGCGTCGCGCACAGAGGTGAACCACACAGGTTTTCCCGGCGCGCTTTTCAGGAATACTTGCCCCTTGGGACCGGGATGCTCGGCCAGCGGCATGCCACAATAATGCCCGGAGGCAGCGTCGCCGACGTCTTGGGGCGGCGGCGGCGGCGCAGTATCCTGCGTGCAACCGGCGAGCAGCAGGCCGGCGAGCAGCAGCCAACGCGATGAGTACGGCATCAGAGTGCGGATCATCAGAACTGTCTCCGTTGAAACAGCAGCGTCGCGATGAGCAGCGGCGTCGCCACCCAGGCCGCCAGAGCCGCCAGCAACGCCGCCGGCGAAACCTGGAGCTGCCCAGTCAGCCCGGCCATGCCGGCAAAGCGGCCAACATCGGAAAAACCGCTGAGGTTAAACAGCCGATAGACGTCGGTGGGATTGATCAGCAGCAGGGCGTTGACCACCGGCACCGAGAGAAAACGCCCGTGGTCGGCGACCAGCGCCCCGAGCAGACCCATGTCGTAGAGCAGCACCAGCCCGAGCCAGGCGCCAATGGCCAACCCGGCGGCGGTCCCGCGGTCCCGCGCCGCGACGCTGATCAGGTAGCCGAGCGCGGTGAAGGCGGCGCCGAGCAGGACACTTGAGCCGATCATGGCCAGAAAGGCGTGCCACGCCCCGGCGTCGGCCGGCCCGCTGGAGGCGACAAGCGCCAACCCGGCCGCGCCGTAACCGAGCACGGTCGCGAAGGTCAGAATCGCGGTGTGGCCGAGGAATTTGCCCAGCACGACTTGTCCGCGTCCGACTGGATAGCTGAGCAGCAAAATCAGTGTCCCGCGCTCGACCTCGCCGACCACGGCATCGTAGGAGAGCAGCAACGCGATCAACGGCAGTAGAAAGATGGTCAGACTAGACAGGCTAACCACGGTCACCGCCAAGGCACCGACCCCGACATTGCCGGTGGGAGCGCTGCCGAGGAAGGCGAGGGTGAGGGCCAGCGCCGCCATCAGCAGCGTCGTCGCCACCACCCAACGGTTGCGCAGGCCCGCGCGGATTTCGTTGGCGGCCAGAATCAGGATGGTGATCATCGCGGCGCCTCCCGTTCCATGAAGGTGGCGTACAGTTCGTCGAGGGTCGGCAGCATGATTTCAAGATCGTCGATGGCCAGCGGTAGCTCGGTGATCCGGCGCAGGGTGGCCATCTTGTCGTGATGGCGGCAGGTGATTTCGACGATATGGCCGTTGACCCGGCGCGAGCCCGGCAGTCCGGCCAGTGCCTCCAGGGAGTTGTCGGGCACCCGCAGCAGAATGCGCACCGGCAGGTCGACCAGACCACGCAGCTCGGCCATGGTGCCGCCGGCGACCACCCGGCCCCGGTTCATCACCACCACCCGGTCGGCGCGCTCTTCGAGTTCGGTCAGGGCGTGGGAGGACAAGAGCACGGTGGCGCCGCCGTCGCGCAGGCCGCGCACGATCTCGTAAAACTGGCGACGAAGCTCCGGGTCGAGGCCGGTGGTCGGCTCGTCGAGCAGCAGCACCCGCGGGGCACCGAGCAGCGCCTGGGCCAGCCCGAGTCGCTGGCGCATGCCCTTGGAATAGCCGCCGACCCGCCGTCCCGCCGCTTCGGCGAGGCCGACCCGCGCCAGCAGCTCCTTGAGCCCGGCGGTCGGTTCGCCCTTGAGCCGGGCGTAAAAGCTGAGGAGTTCCAGGCCGGTCATGGCGGGAGGGAAGGCGACGTTCTCGGGCAGGAAGCCGATGCCGGCTTTGCCGCGCACCGCCCGACTGGCCGCCGGGTCCTCGCCCAGCACCCGCACCGAGCCTTCGCTGGGCCGGATCAGGCCGAGCATCAGTTTGATCAGCGTGCTCTTGCCGGCGCCGTTGTGGCCGACCAGGGCAATGCACTCTCCCGTACCAAGGGAGAGATCGACCTCCGAGACGGCGGTGAGGGTGGCGTAGCGTTTGGCGACCCCGGTCAGGGTGACGGTGGCTTCGGCGCTCATGGCTGGTCCTCAAGATGAAACACCGGTTCGGCGACGGTGGGCGGGGCCATCAGCGGCCGGCTGTCGACGACGCCGCCGGGATGGAGGGCGGGAAACTGCGCCTGCGCCCAGCGAATGACCTGAATGCCGGGGCTGTTGAGCAACAACTTGGCCGCCGGCCACGTCCAAACCACCCGGTCGACCAGATCGTTGGGCCGATAGGCGGTGTCGGCGATACCGTCGCCGTTGAGGTCGAAGGCGGGATTGTCGGACCAGTAATTGCCGCGCCCCTGCAACGACCAATCGAGTGAGACGGTGCCGACATACATCACTTGATTACGATTGTTGACAAAGGCATTGCCGGCGATGCGGTTGCGTTCCGAGCCGGCGGTGAAGTGGATGCCGATCTCGCAATCTTCAAAGCGGTTGTCGAAGAAGCTGTTTTTGTTGGCGTTATAAATGAAGACGCACTTCTCGCCGCCGCCCCGCACGATGTTGTGTTCGATGGTCGAGCTGTTGGCGTAGTTGAAGACCATGCCGTGGGCGTGGTCGTTTTCCGAAAGATTGCCGCGCACCACCAGAGTATCGGAAAACATGATGGCATAGCCGATGTCGTTGCCGCTCGAGAGGTTGCCGATCACCGTACTGTTCTGGGTGTACATGTAGTGGACGGCGTAGCGGACTTCCCGAATACGATTGCCCTCGAAGCGGTTGTTGCGGCTGACATTGGTAAAGATGCCGTCGCGGCCCCAGCGGATGTCGTTGCCGATCACTTGGGATCCCGGCGAATTCCACAGCTGGATGTCGTTGCCGCGCTCGTTGACCCGAAGATCGGTGCGGCCCGAAACCCGGTTGCCGCGCACCACCGCGTCATGCGGCCCCCAGAGATCGACGCCGATCAGATTGTGCTCGAGGGTATTGCCGAGGATCAGCGCCCGGTCGCCTTCCTTGCCGACGAAAATACCGGCGTCGCGGTCGGGCAGGATGATGCCGGAGTTGCGCACGGTCAGCCCCCGGACCACCACGTCGGGCGCGACGATGCGGATCACCTGACCAACGCCGCCGCCATCAAGGATGGCGCCCGGCAGTCCCTGAAGCGTCAGCGGTTTTTCGATCACCACCGGCCCGGGATGGACTCCCGGCGCCAGCACCAGCACATCGCCGGGAGCCGCGGCCAGCACCGCGCCCGCCAATGCACCGGGAAGAACGGCGACGGTGGTGGCGGTCGCCGGCGCGGCCAGAGCCAGCGCCAGGGCAACCACCCCGGCCGAGACCCCGAAACCGCACCGCCGCGCCGTCGTCATCGCCGTCGCTTTCTTTGTTACGCCGGTTCGACCAGCATGCGTCCGGCCATCTCCATGTGGAGGGCGTGGCAGAACCAGGTGCAGTAGAACCAGTGGACGCCCGGCCGGTCGGCAATGAAGGTCACCGAGGCGGTGGCCTGGGGCGCGATCTCCATGCAGACACCGTGATTCTGCACGATGAAGCCGTGGGAGAGATCGTCGACATCGTCCATGTTGGAGATGATGACCGTGACCTCGTCGCCCTGCTTGACCGTGAACTTCTCCAGGCTGAAGGCCAGCGCCCGCGTCACCATGTAGACCCGGACCTTGTTGCCGCCGCGGATGACATGTTCGGCGTTGTCGAGATCGCCGCCATCCTTCTTGGCCCATTGGCGGGCCTCTTCCCACATCGGGTCGTCGCGCTTGAAGACGTTGACCGGGTTGATCTTCGAGCGGTGGACGATCTCGGTGTCATGGGGTTCGGCGAAGCTGGGGCCGTCGTGGACGACCTTCATCTCGTCGCCGGAAATGTCGATGAGCTGATCGTTCTCGGGCTTGAGCGGCCCCACATTGAGGAAGCGGTCCTTCGAGAACTTATTAAGCGAAATCAGCCACTTGCCATCGGCTTCCTTGGTCTCGCTCATCGAGGCGTGGTTGTGGCCGGGCTGGTACTGGACGTCGACCTTCTGGATGATCGGATCGACCTTCTCGCCCTTATAAGCCCGCTTGGCCTTGTCGATGTTCCACTTCACCACCTGACTGTCGAGGAAGAGGGTGGTAAAGGCGTTGCCCTTGCCGTCGTAGGCGGTGTGCAAGGGCCCGAGGCCGAGCTTGGGCTCGGCGACCACGGTGTCGCGCGGCTTGATCTTGTCGTCGAAGAGATCGTCGAGCAGGCGGACGTCGATCACCGTCACGGTCGGCGACAGCTTGCCGTTGAAGGTCACGTGAATGCCGTCGGGGGCCGTGTTGCAGCCATGGGGATTGTTCGGCACCGGGATGTAGCGGGTGAGCTTGGAGCCGTGACGGCCGTCGACCACCGGCACGCCGTTCCAGATTTCGCACTGGCCGGCCTTGACCGCCGCCTCGATGCGCTTGATGTTAAAGACGACCGCCCAATCCTGCTCGGCGGCGGTCATTTCGGCCGTGGTCACGCCGCCTTCGGAATTATAGCAGGTGGCGAAGGTGTACTTGCCCTGATAGTCGGCGTCGGTGTTGTCGAGATTGCCGTCGACCAGCACCTGCCACGCCACCGTCATGGTGTCGCCGTCCACTGCGGTGTAGACGCAGTGGTACTTCTTGGGCTCGTCGAGAATCTTGCCGTCGTTGATCGGCATCGGCACGAGATGTTCGCCGCAGCAGAAGACGTAGCCCGTGCGCGGATACTTCTGGAGCCGAAGCCCGTGAACGTCGCGGGCGTTGGGGATTTCGATGATCTTATCGACGCGCATGACGTCGCCGCGGATGCGGGCGATGCGGGCGTTGGCCTTGTCGTTGACGAAGATGTAGCGACCGTCGTAGGTGCCGTCGGTGAACGAGACGTGGGGATGATGGGCGTCGCCGTTGAGGAAGATGCCGTGCTTGGCCTGGAAGGCCTTGGTCTCGGCCAGCAGGCCGTCGGCGAGAATCTTCTTGGACTCGTTGGTCTGGCCCCAGCCGGTGGCAGAGCAGCGGTTGAACACCGGAATCCGGATCAGCTCGCGCATCGACGGCAGGCCGACGATGCGGACCTCGCCCGACTGGCCGCCGCTGTGGAAACAGTAATACTCGTCGAGATCGCCGGGTTTGACTTCGGCCCGGTTGGGCGTGGTTGCCGCCTGAGCTTCGCCGCCGCCGCCACTCAGGGCGACCCCGCCGACGACTCCCGCACCGGCCAGACCGGCCATCGCCGCGACGGTCGCGGTCCCCCCCAGCAGATCGCGCCGGCTTACCGCTGTCTTGTTTTTCACGTCTTCAGACATGCTCGCCACTCCTTGGGTTGCCTCGACACTCGTCACCACGACTGGAAACGTCGCTCCGGGAGACCGGCGAACTCAGGGCCTCGCGCTTTTCGCGCTTGAGGCGGCGCTGAATCATCGCCGGACAATTATGCTCGTGCCAGTAGAGAACCTGGCAGTTCATGCACTGAATGCACTCGTTGGGGTTGATGTTCCCCTCGGGATGAATGGCCTCGACCGGGCATTCGCGGGCGCAGCGCTGGCAGGGGCTGCCGCACTCCTTGTGGCGGCGCAGCCAGTCGAACACCCGAAGCTTCGCCGGAATGGCCAGCGCCGCCCCCAGCGGGCAGAGGTAGCGGCAGAAGAAGCGCTCGATGAACAGCCCGGCCACCAGCAGCAGCAAGGCGAAGGCCACGAACGGCCAGCCGCGTTGAAAGTGCAGGATGATCGCTGTTTTGAAAGGCTCGATCTCGGCGGCGCGCTCGGCCAGAGCGAGCGAGTGCAGCGACAGCCCGAACAGCACCAGGAACACCAGATACTTGATCGCCCACAGCCGTTCATGCAGCCCCCAAGGCAGGCGCACCTGGGGAACCTTGAAATAACGCGCCACCTGATTGAGCAATTCCTGCAGGGCGCCGAACGGGCACAGCCAGCCGCAGAACACCCCCCGGCCCCACAGCATCAGCGCCGCCGCCACCCCGAACCACAGGATGAAGATCAGCGGGTCGAGCAGGAAGTTGGTCCAGGAAAAGCCGCCGATCAGGCTGTTGATGAAGGTCAAAACATTGACCACCGAGAGCTGGGCGGTGGCAAACCAGCCGAGCCAGAGCAGGGTGAAGGTAAGGAAGCTGAGCCGCAACGCCCGGTGCAGCCGGGGGCGCACCACCACGAAATTCTGAAAGAAATAGAGAGCGGTCAGCGCAAACAGGGCGACGGCGAGAATGGCGATATCCACCGCCCGGCCCAGCCACAGCCTTTGCCACAGCGGCACCTCGGCCGGTTCGTCCGTCGCCTCGGAGGGGGGGGCGGCGGATGGCGTGGCGGTCACCGGCACGGCAACCGGCGGTGCCTTCCGCTCGATCTTGAGATAGCGGTCGGGCAGAACGTAGTCGGCCTCGAAGGTTAGGAAAGCCCGCTGCAAAGCCCCGACCTGACGCTGGACCAGCAGTTGCAGCCGCCATGGCGCCGCCGGATCGAACGGCACGGTGGTGGGCACCAGATACAGCCCGATCTCGTCGAAACGTGGGGCGCCGACGGCGGCAAGCGCACCCAGGCGCTTGTAGTCGCGGTCGTGGAACAGCAGACTGTCCTCGCCCTGGATGAGCTGTATCCGGTCGAAAATGCCGCCGCGCACAAAGCCGGTGCCCCGGAACGAGTAGCGGCCGGCACCAGCGATCACCAGCGCCGTCTGACCGGGTTTGAGGCGCGCGATCAGATTGGCGTACTCGCCGTCGCCAAGCAGGCTGCGCCCGATGGCCGGTGAACTCACTTCAGCGAGGTAGAGATCGATGAATGTATCGTCGGGAGCTCCCGGTTCCGGCCGCGCCATCGCCTCGGCGTTGCCCGAATGCTCGAAGGCGCGATTGACGTCTCCCACCGACAGCAGCAAACGGCGGACGGCGCCGCCTCCGCTCAGGGTCTGCCAATCCTCGACGGCGGTGCGTTCGGAATCGACCCGGCGGATTACGGCTTCGGCGGCCATGACCACCGAGGCGCCGCCGCTTCCCAGCCCGCGCGAGCGCGCCACCTTGAGCGCCGACCGCACCATGCTCTCGCCGATCACGATAGTGCTGACGGTGGCGCCGCTGATCAGGTCGACTGGCGGCTTATCGACGACTTTGCCCGCGATCTCCAGGACGTTGAAGCCGACATAGCCGTCGATAAAGGCCACGACCTTGGCGAGGGGGATGCCCACCAGTACGATCGGCTCATGATGCTCGACCAGCCGGCCTCCGCGGATCACCCCTTTGGTGTCGAGCCCGACCAGAATCTCGATCGGTTTACCCGAATAGCCCGTGGCATTGACGACATCGCCGTTGACGAAGGCATAGCCGAGCAACTGGTCACCCCGGAACACGCCCGCGGCCGGCGGCATTCCCTCTATCGGGCCGAAGCGATCGGCGCCTGGGATCAGATCAGCCGGCAACACCCTGGGCAGGAAGTCGGCGAGCCTGCCGACGGTGCCGGCGGCAGCCGACCAGGACAGCGTAAACGCCAGCAGCAGAAGGGCGAGGATGCGGCCGATCCGGACCACGCCGGCGGGAGTGCTAGTCCAGCTATGATCGTGACGTTGGCTCAAGGCCGTAATCCTGCATCATCAGGTTCGGGGCTGGTCCGCGACCTTACATCGCGTGTGTTGTCGCGCCCGGAAGGGAACGGCTCAAACGCTACCTCCACTCAGGGTCATGGACATTGACGCTCGTCAAGTCAGGCTTGGCTCGATGAAAATATTCAATAAAATTACTTTTCCGGCATCGGCGATGGATAGCCGTAAAATCTATATGGTTACCGATTTTATATGAACACACCGCTCACGTAATGATCATGAATTCCCCTGATAATTCATTTATCTCTCTCTAAAACCAGAAGTTTTGGACTCGAGGTGGAATATCTTCATGGGGTTATTTTGGCGCCTTCAAGCCGTCACTGGCGGCTTGGGCGAGGCTCCTCTCAGCCTGGACGGCCGTCGATTCGAGGGTGCGTCAGGATGCCGACCTGATCGGCGAGGAAGGCGACAGAATGGCCTCCTTGGAACGAGCGAGAGCGCCAATATCGACCTGGCCCTCTCCTTAGCTAATCACAGAGATATAATATACGATGCGCACCCGTCTGGACCTCGATAATCCTGCTACCTTGATCGACCTTGACTCATGAGTAGTCCCATTTCTCCAAGGGAATCTGTTGGTGCTTATATTTACAGCCCGCCTCATGCTATGACAATGCTTGGCTGAACATTATAAAGATTTTAGATGCCGCGCTTTTTGCAATATTGAAGTGGAGCGGTTGAGCAAGCGCTTTGCTCATTTCTGATTTAAATCGCCGCCATCGCTCGCCAGTGTAAGTTCCGTGGGGACTAAAGAATGAAAGCGCATCAGGAGAGAAGCGCGTGGCGAGATGACGATGGATGACTTGACCTCCCAGAGCCGACCCCTCGATCACGTAGAGGGCGCCCCATCGAGATGCCTCGTCTCCCAAAACGGGCGGCTCCAGGTATGGCCTTGGCCGTGGAGGATTGCCCAGGATGGCAATGCCTCTCTCCAACAGCGGTAGTCGGGACTGGTAGCAAATTGAACTTGCCGGCTCACCCAACGCAAGGCTTGCCTCAAGCGGCTGATAGATAGAAATCATACGCCAATAATGGTCGGACAAATTTTCAGAAGTAAAATTATCGTCGAATAACATGCGGTTGATCGGTAAGTGCTCAAGAGTGGCGTGCACCTCATTAGTTGCCTTTCTCAGGGCAATGGATACATCGTCCTGGGTTTCGTATTCCATCTCAGCTACCCTGCTGTTCTGAAAGCGATGTGGTCTCTGTGGTTGGACATTCGACATTCGATGTTTTATGTTCAACAATCGTGGCCTCAGCCCGCCATGGAGCGGATTGCCGCGCAGACGATGCCCAGTCTGGCCTCAATGATTCCCGCCTGGGCCAGGATCTTGGTGTCTTCGGTCCCGGTACGTATCGACTCTTCGAGCCCGGCCGCCAGAGTTTGAATCCCTGTCACACCGACTTGGCCCGAAGTCCCACGCAGAGAGTGGGTAAGTCTGCGAGCTTCTTCGCGATCACCCCTGGCGAGGAGGGTGCGGAGTTCGCCCATGCTGTCAGAGAATGT
>SESG01031843.1_pt1 | contig 10308 bp, 9 predicted proteins | sample 3171421 | NCBI WGS metagenome assembly SESG01 (sample SAMN10866946, study PRJNA518727) | freshwater metagenome | biome: subpolar coniferous forest; feature: holomictic lake; material: water; isolation source: holomictic Lake 227, 6 m and 8 m depth | place: Canada: near Kenora, Ontario | collected... | reverse complement strand
CGAGGCCGCGGTCTCGCCTTCCAGGGCGACCGGCAGCCCATGGCGAACTCCCAGCGCCACCGCCCGGGCGTTACACAAGAAGCCGCCGTCCAGACAAATGTGGCGGAATTGATCAGCGGTCGGGACGAGCGGGCTCCTGGCCTTGGACCGGGGCAGCACCTGGTCCAGTATCTGCACAAAGTCGGTGCCGGTCTTGACGGCCGGGTGGTGGGGCAACTCCACGGCGGGCGATTGGAGGACGGTGTCTCCCATGCGGGAGCGGAACTCGGTCCAGGGCGCAACCAGGATCTGGGCTTTATGAGCCGCTTCGATTGCGGCGGCGGCGTTGCCCAGGCCCAGAACCAGGGCGTCTGCCAGGGCGATGGAAGTGACCACCTGGTAACCATTTTTCACCAGCAGGCTTTTCGCTTCTGCTTCCCGGTCGGTGTCGAATCCTCTCAGGAGGATTCTTTGGCCTTTGATTGGCGTTTGCGTGTTCATCTCCAGCTTCATAATTATCAGTCCTCCAGGCTGCTTTCCATTTCCCGAAGCCGTTCGTATTTCATGGTTTCAAGCAAGGCGATGCCCTGGTCATCGTGGCCCTGGCAAAACTTACCTTCCTGGTCGAAAGCACTCTCCAGGACTCGCCACCAGGTTTCGATCCGCTCCGGCTCCGGCCGGTTCGCCGTCTCCGCAGAACGGCTGCCAACCAAGATCCTTGCCCTGGATGCAGCCGCAGGTGTTTGGTGGGATTCGGAGCTGTTTTTCTTGTTCATGCCACCACTGTAAATGGTGGGGTGTGACAATCTCAGTCGCAGGTCCGTTTTAGCTGATCTTTTTGAGGAATGATCCTTTGTCGGCCCGGGACGATGACTACGGATTCAGCAGTTGGCCATTACATCGCCAAGTTTGGTAACTTTGATGAGACGGGCCGGATTCTCGCCGACAGCCAGGGCGGCGAAATGTGCCTCACCGCACTTGATCTTGGCGCTCTCGCGGTCGCGGATGTCGTCGATAAAAAGGCTGCCCTTGGTCTCGACGACGAAGTAAAGGCGTTCCGCGCCGTCTTTTTCCACGAGCACAGCCCAGTCCGGGTTGTAATTACCCAGAGGCGTCGGGACTTTGAACCAGCCGGGGAGTTTGGCGTAAACCTTGATGGCTTCGTTCTTCTCCAATTGCTCAGCAAAGGTGCGCTCGGTGTCGGACTGGTAAACCACCTGTTCGTGGACCGACTTGTTGGCGTCGATCATGGACTTGAGGTAGCCGGAAAGCTCTTCGGTTTCGAACAGCTCCTGGGCGTAGTAGTCTTCCGCGCCGATGCGCTGGTATTTTATGCCGTCCACGAGGGCCAGGCGCTTGGAGCGATTGATGATTCCGGCGGCGAGTTCGATGAACTGCTGCGGGTTGCGTTTGAAATCATCGAGGCGCCCGCTGTCCACGAGGATGCGGTGGATGCTGCGGCGGGTAAGCTGGGTCTTGTCCTGGAGGTCCGTGAGAATGTCGGGCAGTTCGATGTCGCCTTCGTCGAGGGTCACGGGGGCGGAGGTGGCCGTTTCGGTGGCTTCAACGCCGGCTTTGCCGATGGCGAGGTCGGCCTTGCGCCATTGCAGGCGGGTCTTGGCGATGGGCGGCGCGTCCTTGAGCGCCTGGATGCAGGCCGCCAGCAGGGCCTCGTTGTCGAACTGCACGCGGTAGGTCGTTTTGTGTTTGATGCGGTCCCACAGCGCCCTGAAGTCCGCGCTTTGGAGCACGGCCTGCCGGGTCTTGACCTGTTTGCGTTCGTCGGCGTTCTTGATTTCGAGGCGTCCGGCCAGCTTGCGGAGAATCTCCTTCACCTCCGGCAGTTGTGCGGCGAAGGGTTCCGGCAGGGTCAGTGTGCCGTCCTTGAGCGCCTTGCGCAGCGCGTCCTGCACCTTGCCTTGGGCGTTCACGAGACCGGCGGCTTTCAAATGCTCCCACAGGACCTTCGACTGGTCGAAGCCCAGCGGCGCGGGCCGGCCGTCAGCTCCCGTGGCGCTGATCCCGGCGAACTGGTGCGGCTCCACGATGCCGAAGCGGATGCCGGTTTCGTCCTCGATCTCCTTCTGGAGCTTCTCGGCAAAGTGTTCGTAGCTCTCGGTCGCGATCACCGTCAGGGTGTTCACCTCGAAGCCGCGCAGGCGCTCGCCATTCTGGTTCACGCAGAGGCGCAGGCCGCGTCCGATGGTTTGGCGACGCTGCTGTTCCGAAGACATTTCCCGGAGGGCGCAGATTTGGAAGACGTTCGGATTATCCCAGCCTTCGCGCAGGGCAGAGTGGGAAAAGATGAACTTCAGCGGCGTCTCGAAGCTCAGCAGCTTCTCCTTGTCCCGCATGATCAGGCTGTAAGTGTCATCGTCGGCCTGAGTGGTGCCTTTGGTGTCTTTGAAGACCTCCACGGTCTTGTTGCCGACCTTCTTCTTATCAATCGAGAAATAGCCGTTATGCACGTCCTCGGCGGCGGTGGTCAGGTCCACCTCCTTGAAGAGGCTTTGGTAATCGGGATGCTTGGCGAAGTGGCGGTATTCCTCTTCGAAGATACGCGCGTAGTCGCCTTTCACGGGGTTGCCGCCGGCATCGTATTGCCGGTATTTCTCTACGGCATCTATGAAGAACAGGCTGAGCACCTTGATGCCCTGCGGGGCGAGGCGTTTCTCCTTGTCCAAGTGCTCCTTGATGGTGCGCTGGATCATCTGGCGCTGCACGGCCAGCGGCTCCACGTCGCCGTAGGCTTGGCCGGGGCGGAGGTATTGCTCGCCGCCGGGATAGCGCAGTTCCATGAACTCATCGTCCTTGGCCACGCGGATCTCGCCCACCCGGCAATCGTGGTAAATCTCCCGCCCGGTGGTCATTTCGAGGTTGTCGCCATCCTGCACCGTCATTTCGCGGCGGTGGACGCCGGTGGCCGTCTGCGCGTCGAGTTCCACCTTGGCCGTGATGACCCCGCGCCGGTTGCTGACGGACAGCAACCGCACATACGGCTTGTTGTGCCCGCCCTCCACGGACGCCGCCGCCACCTCAATCTGTTTCACCAGCTTGCGTTCGTAGGCGTCCACCGCGTCAAGCTTGAAGACCATGTGGTGTGCCTCTCTTGGCGTCGCGGAGTAGCGCAGGTTGCACAGCGGATTCATCCGCTGCATGGCCTGCTTGCCCTTGCCATCGAGGCCGCCTTCCACGCTCTGCGGCTCGTCCACAATGAGGATGGGGCGCGTCGCCCGGATCAGATCAATGGGCTTTTCTCCGCCCGTCTTCTCGCTCGGGCGATACATCACGTTCTTCGACTTCTCGCGGCGTGCGGCCTCATCCGCCTCCTCCGCCTGCGCCTGCTGTTCGTCGCCGAACTTATTGATCGCGCCCACCGTCATCACCATGATCTGGATTTGCGGGCTGGAGGCGAAGTTTCGCACCTGGCCGAGCTTCGCCGAGTCGTAGAGGAAAAAGTCGAACGGCGCGCCCGCATACAGCGATTTCAAATGCTCGGCGGCGGTCTCGATGGTGTGGTACACGCCTTCCTTGATCGCCACCGAGGGCACTACGATGACGAATTTGGTGAAGCCGTAGCGCTTGTTCAGCTCGAAGACCGTGCGCAGATAAACATAGGTCTTTCCGGTGCCGGTCTCCATCTCCACGGTAAAATCACCGGACGCGAGCGAGGCCGAGGGTGCCAGACCGTGGCGGAGTTGGATGGCGTGCAGGTTGGCCAGAAGCTCATCGTCCAGCAGGGTCAGCCGGTTGCCGATGCCGAGATCGTTTTCGGCGAACGTCATGCGTGTTTGCGCGTCAGCGGCATCCCGCGTCACGGTGAACTCAGTGCGGCAGGTTTCCTGCCCGTGGAATAGGTCGCACACGGCTTCGATGGCCGCGTGCTGGTAGTCGAGGTTGGGTTCAAAATGGAGTTTCATGCGTTTCCGTTCGCGATTGCATTCAAGATTTTCAGCTTTAGCGCTTCGTCGTCCTCCAAGCCACGCAGCACAGCGGCGATCCATTCGCCAAGCAATTCCTTTGAGATGTTTCCGGCGGCGACGTGGTAGCTGATATTCTCTGATTCGCGGATGAAGCCATTAACGCTGCGCAAATAACCGTTCAAAAGCAACATCTGGGCGCATAGCGTAATGGCGATGCGCTTGTTGCCGTCCTGGAAGCAGTGGAACTTACAGGCGCAGAAGAAGAGGTGCGTCAATTTGGCATCGAAGGTGGGATAGTAATCGTCGTTTTGAATGTTCTGTAGAACGGCATCCAGTTTGCCGATCTCAAGCTGGCCGGTGGAGCCGCCGCCACTGAATTCCACGGTTTTGCCGTGAACCTCAATCGCCTGCTCCAAAGTCAGATAGACCCAAGCCATTATTGTCGCTCCTTCAGGCGCTTCATCACGTCTTTGGCTTCTTCGAGACGCTCGGCCAACTCCTTGCTCTTCTCACCTAGAAACCGCTCGAACTCGTCGCGCTGGAGGGGGGTCACATATTCCTGGAGCTGAAGGTGCAACGCCTCGCGGAAGGCCAGATCGCGGCTGGCCATCTTAATGCGCGCCTTTTCGATCAAGGGCTTCCAGTGGGCTTTTGATTCAAATTCGACAAACAGGGCGTCCACTTCCCAGGAACTGAGCTTGCGGCCCTTGGATTTGAATGCTTGAACAAGGACGTCGGCAAAACCGCACTCGTAGGCGGCAATGAGATCCAGCACTTCCGAATAAAATGTGTCCCGCACGCTGGCGCGATTATCCAGACGCAGCACCCGGCGATATACCTGTGCCTGCTCACGGAAAATGCTCACGTAGATTCTATCCGTATAGAGGGCATACTTGAAATTACCCATGTCCACGCAATCCTTAAGCGCATCGGTAAACTGCTTCCGATAGTTTTCTTCGATAAAGGCGGACTGGATGAAATCCTCGTCGCGCTGATTGATGTATTTGGTGCCGCCGCCGGTGCGCCGGTTGATGGTGTCAATGACGATGTCCAGAATCGCCTTGCGTAGCAGGCCGGCCCGTTCGGACTCCGTCATGAGCATGGCGAGATTGAGAAAAGCGCGGAAGTCAAGCACTCCAAGGCGAGCGGTCTTCGCGATGATCCCGAAATCTGTTTCGGGATCATCCAGCCCCTGAATCGCTAACTTCAATGATTTCAGCCGGTTACCGATAACCACCTCATACCCGTTTCTAGCCAATTCTTCGGCATTCTTCTCCAAGTAATTCTCCACGGTTCGCACCGTCACCTCAAAAAAAGCGGCCACCTGCTCCTTGAGGACGACCGTTTTGCCTTCAAACGGAATGCCACGGATGCCTGCCGCCTTCTCAATTTCAGCGAGCGCATACGGGTTGTTCAAGATGTTCTGCCGATCTACCGCCGAATTGGTGAGGTCTTTGCTCATAGTGATTTACAGGCTGCGCACGTTTTCCAATCCGTGCTGCTGGAGGATGGCGGTGAGGTTGGTCTTGGCCACGTCCTCGGCGAAGGCGCTATCGCGGGAGACGATCGAGAAAAGTCCGGAAGCCAAACACCCCCAGCACGGTGGTTTTGGTCATGAAATCTGCTTCGTGACCAAACATGGTCTGTTTTGCCTTCAAACGGAATGCCGCGGATGCCGGCCGCCTTCTCAATTTCGGCGAGCGCATACGGGTTGTTCAAGATGTTCTGCCGATCTACCGCCGAATTGGTGAGGTCTTTGCTCATGGTGATTTACAGGCTGCGCACGTTTTCCAATCCGTGCTGCTGAAGGATGGCAGTGAGGTTGGTCTTGGCTACGTCGTCGGCAAAGGCGCTGTCGCGGAAGACGACGGTGGTTTCACCGGCAGGCTTCAGGGCCTGGTGCCAGGCCACGAGACCGAGGGCGAGCGGCTCCACGTCGGCCTGCGGGATGGAAGTGGATAGGCAGACGAGCAGACTGCCTGCGCCGATGGAGTGGACCTCGTGTTTGCCGATGCTCTTTGTCTCAATCGGCACGCAGAGGTCGAGGCCAAGCTTGAGGAGCAGTTCGAAGAGGATGTCCTGCTCCGTGCGGTCGGTCTTGAGGTGCTCGACGGAGGCTTCGAGGGTTTCGGCGAGGTTTTCCCGGTCCGGCTCCCACGCCCGGATGTTGCTGCTGGCAAGCTTGAACACGCGGAAGCCCAGGTCGCCCGCGAACAACGGGTTCTCCTCCCTAACCTTCTTCCCGGCCCGGCGCAGGCGTTCCTTGGTCAGTTCGGCGATGGTGCGGGGTTTGCCGAGTTTGTCGCAAAACTTAACAGCGGCTTTTTGATCGCTGTCTTCGGGGTCGAGCGGCTCGGGCAACTGGATGAGTATGTAGCGTGCTGCACTTTGTGCGGCGATATTATTTGCCAATACAGCATGGCCTGCGGTTCCGCTTCCGGCGAAAAAATCCAATACAATGCCCTCTGTTTGTAAGGCAGTTGCAATCAACTCTCTTGCAAGCTCTACCGGCTTCGGGTTGTCAAACGGAATACCAAGCGCAGCAAGCAGCGCGTCGTCACTTCCCCCATATCCGATGACCGAAGGAAAGTTTTCTGACATATTCTGCGTAAGTAGATACTTACGCCGAGGCTGAGTAGTGTGGTCTTGTCCGAATAAGATTTCACCGGCATCGAGCAACTTCTTCATGGTTGCTGGTGGGTTTCTCCGCCCCCGTTCGGGAATTGGGCACTCACGACCAGTCACCGGATGTTTCAGAGGAATGAAATACTCATCTGGCGCCTTCTTTTTGTTCGGCCACGCCATTGAAACGGATTGGAAAACGCATCCGGCATCGTCAATTTTCGAGTAGGCGGCTTCACCTCCTGAAAAGCCCTGATTCCTGATCCATTCTGCGAATTCCTCATTTACTGTTTCAATGCTGATACTCCGTTGAAATTGAGCTACGCAACTCTCTCCCAATTTGTAACGCTTGGCGCAGTCTTTCAAATCCGCAGGCAGGTCGTGTTTTCCGATCCGCGCAAAAAGTTGATCCGCTTTATCAATTATGGCTTCGGCATTCTTTTTCCGCCGTGTAAGGCCGCCTTTATCGGCAAACTCAGCCTGGTTCTTGGCGACAAAGAATAGGGATTCATGCTGATAGGCGAGGCGGGTTGCATCCCCCTTGGGATTCTTTTTGTCCCAGACCGCAGCACCAAGAATATTCTCTTCCCCGAAGATATCGGAGAGTAGAGTCGAGACGTTTGTGTGCTCGTGTTCGTCCATATGAATGAGCATCACCCCATCCTCGCGCAGTAGATTCCGCGCCAGCTTGAGGCGCGGATACATCATGTTGAGCCAGTCGGTATGGAAGCGGCCGGAGGCTTCGGTGTTGGAGGAGAGTTTTTTGCCGCCCTCGCCGGTCTGGCCGGTAAGTTCGAGGTAGTTCTTGATGTTGTCCTGGAAGTTGTCGGGATAGACGAAGTCCTTGCCGGTGTTGTAGGGCGGGTCAATGTAGATGAGCTTCACCTTCCCGGCGTAGGATTTCTGGAGGAGCTTGAGGACTTCGAGGTTGTCGCCCTCGATCATGAGGTTCTGCGTGGTATCCCAGTCCACGCTATCCTCCGGGCAGGGGCGCAGGGTGCCGGTGGAGGGAGTGGGGGCGAGTTGGCGGGCGCGGCGTTTGCCATGCCAGTTGAGGCCATATTTCTCCTCGGCGTCCGTCACCGTCTGATCGCCCACGAGCGCCTTGAGGACATCCACATTCACGGCCACACCGTCCGGCCCCTCGGTGGCGAGTTCGGGAAAGAGCGCCTTGAGCCGGGCGAGGTTCTCGGCGGCGAGGTCGGGAGACTTGGTTTCGGGGTCGTGGGCGGTGAGTGGTTTCATGGTAAAAGGATGTTTAACCACGGATGGCGCGGATGGGCATGGATTCAGAGCGTTGGGGTTAGGACGCGAACGCCGTCGCTGTCTTCGATGAGGTTGTGCTTGAGAGGCCAGGGGTCGAGTTTGACGACGAATACTTGAAGGCCTTCGCGTCGTCCAAGTTTCATGGCGGGAATCATGTCAGCATCCCCGGAAAAAAGGACAATACGGTCCACGATCTTCTTGAGAGAAAGGGTGGCAACATCAATGCCGATGCGCATATCGACTCCTTTTTGCTCAAAGTTGGGATATACATCGCGAGGGGTTGGAGCGGCTGGAGGGGCCCCCCGGATCAAAGCTTTGCGATAACTTTGACTAAACTCCCATCCTCTGGCTTTGAGATCGCCGCGGCGCAAGGCGACGTATCCCATCTGGCCCAGGTCAAAGAAAAACTGTTTGCGGGCAGAAAAAGCGGGCATCGTCTTGTAATCGATCTTGGAACCGTCCACCGGATTGGTGACTTCGCGGGCGAAAGGTTCACAGTCGTAATAGAAGATTCGGAATAGCTCCTCGTCCGGTTCCAGAATGGACCTGGCGTTTTTGACCACTTGGGCGGCACTGGGCCAACGCCCGGGGAGGTTCAGAATCTTGCCCAAGCCTTTGCTAAACCAGCCGCCGTCAATGAGCAATGCAGTCTTCTTCATAAAAAGGAAAAACCCACAAGCCCTTGCGGGCCTGTGGGTAGGTTTTTTGCCAGCCTACTGGCGTAGCGGATTTAAAGTTTTGAACGATATCGTTCTGCTCAAAAGCTGCCACATAGCAGGCACCTTGGCAACAAATTATTAGCCCAAAATAAGCTGGCCCGGCCAGCAGCCAGATGGGCCGTGCGCTGAGATTGTTCTGCCGGTGGACTGACATCGTTTCCAGTTTCTTACAGTTGTCTGGCCACTTCGGCAAGCTGCGCTTGAAGGCGCTTGATTTCAAGGTTCAACTCCACGCGGCGGTTAAGCTGGCTTTCCTTGTCCGCACGGGCGCGGAGGCTGGCAATATTACGGGTCACGCGCTCATGCTCAGCCAAGGCGGCACGGCGGCGTTCGGCGGCGGCAGCGTCTGTCGCGGGCGTGAAGCTACCCGTCAGCCGGCCGGCAGCGTAGGCCTCGAAGCGCTCCATCCAGCCCTGATAGAGCGCCCGAAGGTGCTGGCGCGGCTGGCTGGTGACATTGAGCGAGGCGAGGAAGCCGTTCGTCGCGGGGGTTTCCGCGTCCACGGTGGCGGGGACGAGGGGACCATCCAGCACGGTCTGCCCGGATTGGCCCTGCGACCAGCGGAGGTGAGCCAGCGAGAGCATGAGGCCAGTCGGCTGAGTCAGAATGAGGAAAACAGGATACGGGATGGCGCGGTGGATTAGCTCGGTGAGGCGGGCCGCCTTCGCTCGGGGCCGGAGGGTGAGCGAGAGCACGGCGATTTCCAGATACTCGCGGGTCTCATCGCGATAGGCAGGCACGCCGATGGTGGCGGGCTTGAGCGCAGCCAACCAGAGCAGCTCCTCGATGCCGTCGTTGATCTGCCGCTTGTCGGCGGCGGTAGGCGCGCCGTTTTCCACCAACAGCTTTTTCGGCACACGCTGATCCACCCGTGCGTCGGCGGGGAGACAGAGGGCAGCGATGATGGCGGCGGCGGTCATGCGCCGGCTTCGGGCGGGATGACGAGAAACGCGACCACCTCGAAGTCGTTGATGCCGGCAAACTCACCCTTCATGGCATGCGTCCCGCCGGGGGTGAAGAGGCTGGCCACGGCGCGTTCTTCTTTCTTGCCAATGACCGAAGCGACGGCGGCAGGCGGAAAGGCGGCGAAGTGTTTCTCGCAACTCACCGTAGGCGAAGATGGAGAGGTCGGGAGAGGCTACATCGAGGCTGCCGCCCGCCGTCAAGCTGGCCCGAAGTTCATCGATGACCCGCTCGGAGGCTTGGTTCTTGAGAAGTTTCATGCGGCTAGCACGAGCGGGGGATGGGGCCGACCGTTTTGCGCGAGGAGCCAGAGGCAGCCGGCAAGCTGCGTGTTGTAGAGAGTTGGCCGGGGTAGGCGATCGCGGCGGGAGGCTGGGGGTGTCCCGGCTGAGACCCCGGTTGGCTGGCCGATAAATATGCAATTGTGCCGCCCATGACGAAAAGTCGCAGAATCATGACGCGGTGGGAACACAAGTGCACGCAAATTCGCAAGTGCATGCGAATTCTATTGCGAAAGAAAATGCTATCGCGATGTCGTCCGAAAAGAATGGAGTTTCCCGGTTTGACCATACGAGCCGAAAGCGTCGGCCAACAGGCTCCACACTTCGGCATAAAGATCGTGTTTTTGTGCCTGGCCGGCAGTGCGGACAACCTGGCTTTTGAAGTTCTTTGGTCATCGCCGCCTCGCAAATGGTTATGGCATTGGCTGACACCCCCGTTTACGAGTTGTTCACAGGTTTGTAAGGGGGATGGGGCATGCATGGTAATACCTCGTGACTACCTCGTGACTACCTTGCGAGTACTTCGCTACTACATCATCACTACCTTGTGGTATA
>SESG01009895.1_pt1 | contig 10309 bp, 12 predicted proteins | sample 3171421 | NCBI WGS metagenome assembly SESG01 (sample SAMN10866946, study PRJNA518727) | freshwater metagenome | biome: subpolar coniferous forest; feature: holomictic lake; material: water; isolation source: holomictic Lake 227, 6 m and 8 m depth | place: Canada: near Kenora, Ontario | collected... | reverse complement strand
GGAGCATAATCATTAAGAAGTTCAGGCTTTTGGTTTTAGAATATCACCGGTACTTTTCGATTCCGTGACACTTTCTTTAGGTGAAAAGTGAATTTGAGTGATTTCTTTTCTATGCCGATCCTGTCCACCCTGCATACCCGGTGAAACAATATTGTTCATAAGTTGTCCGAGTCCGGAACTGACATTACTGAACAGATTCTGCACTTGACCTGAGCTCACTGTAGAGTTAAGATTTTCAAGCAGATTTTTCCATAATTTACCTAACTCCTGAAAAGAACTTTGTACCTGTTCCGAATTAATAGTAGCAGTAACACCATCGATAAGTTGTCCGGTGGTTGATGTAACACCCTCAATAAGTTGTCCTGAAACGGTATTGACATTGCTTAATATCCCGGTTACAGTTTCGGAGTTAATAGTAGAGGTAACTCCTTCTATAAGTTGTCCTGTTGCGGAACTTACAGAACTGATTATACCTTGTACTGATTCAATTGTCGAATCAATAAGGACACCGACATTGCCAATCAGACTGGCCATATCACCATTGCCAACGTTAGATTCCTGATTATTGGTAGACGCTGGTTTTGGTGCGCCTGCAGGCTTGTTGAGCTCTTCTGCTGCCATAGTTGTATATATTAAGGGTAAATTATTAGAAATATAATATCAAATATAACAATCTATTTCCTAAGTTCTTCACCTCTTAAAAAGTTATTTTAAACAAGGGTACTTGTTCTGATCATTGCAGTTACGTGCTTTCACCTTCATCATAGCTTCAACTAATATTTTCCCTGTAGTACTGGATAATTGTATCCTGATCAACTCCAAGCGCATACATAAAATGAATGCTTCCAAATATCAGCTGGAGCCTTATTATCCCGTGTTGATGATACCTTCTTGCTGAAGTAATAACCTCGGCGTCGAGAATGTGAAAAGCCGCACGCTGTTCGATGCGAGAGATGATATCGATATCTTCCATAACAACAAGGCTTTCATCAAATTCCCCGATATCATTAAAGAGATATTTATCAATAAAAAGAGACTGATCTCCTCCCCGACATACCATAAACGGAAACTGGGTAAACCACCCGTAAAGGGACATTATCGGGTTACTGTCGTCGAAGCCCATCTTGAAACAACCTGCTTTTTTGCCGTCTGCAACTGCTGAACGGATAGTATCAATAAAGGTATCTGGAGGCAGGGTATCAGCATGCAGAAAGTAAAGAATATCACCATGCGCAAGCCGGGCCCCAGTATTCATTTGTTTTGAGCGACCTTTTGCACTAAAGCAAACAGTTATCGGAAAGTTGGAAAGAATTTTTGGCGTACTGTCAATACTCGCATCACTGACAATGATTTCTATTCCTTCCGATCGTTCAGTTATTTTTAACAGTGCCTGAATTGACTCAGCAATAATAGCCTCTTCGTTATAGGTCGGAATAATAATGCTTATGCTTGGGTGGAGGGCCATAATCCACTGTTTTTTAGATCTTCAAACGTGTCGATATCCGACAGTTCAGTAAGGAGTTCGTAATGCACAGCCAAACGATGAAGAATTTCAACGCTTTCAATAAGCACAATGCTTGTGCTCCACTGCCGTCCCTGAAAAAGTTCCGGTATAAACCTGTTCAAGCCGATAAGATAAAATCCCCCATCCCTTGCTGGTCCGACAACGGCATCAGCATGTTCCAAAGCAGCAAATGCGGCATTGATAATAGCGGTATTCAGCTCATAACAGTCTGTCCCTATAAGCACTATATGTCTATAACCCCCATCAAAGCCTGATTCAAATGCATGCAGCATACGCTCACCAAGATCATTCCCCACCTGTAGTTGCGCCTTAAAATCAGCAGCATCAAAAATATCGGCGGAAGGAATAAAGTCAGAATAAAAAACAGTACTCGTTACATCAACCTTTGATGTTATAGAGGCGGTATGAGAACGAAGCGCTTCATAGACAGCAAGAGCCGCCTCATCACCAATAGTGCTTGCAAGGCGAGTTTTTACTAATCCCGCCCTTGGATTTTTTGTGAAAATAATCAGTAACGAGTCATTCCTCACAGCAGAGAACCTTGACAACTCGATCCCGCACCTGCGGTACATCCGTAACAGTGCTGACCAAGAGTTATATGACGGTCGAGAAGCTTATCCCGGTTGTATAAACTGATATGCTGCGGAGCGCGTTGTTCCAAAGGCAAATTGAGCATCTGGTTGAAGTCACAATCGTAAAGCGTACCATCCCATCCCACAGACAGAGTTGTCCGGCACATCAGGTTATTCACTGCCATAGGATTGTAGCTTTTTGCAAGCAGAGACATATACTGGCAATATTGACCGCTTTCAAGAAGATCATTCAGAAAACGGTTGATTGGCATATTCGTGATGGTATAAAGATGATTGAACACAATACCATGCTCTTTAAAAAGTTGGTTCCGGTATTCATTTTCAAGCTCGTGCTGATTCTTAGGCAGTGAAACATCACCGGAATTATAAACAAGGTTGATTTCAAGACCGGTTTGTTCCTTGCCGTAACCAAGGTTATTCAGAAACTTCAAGGCTTCAATGGATCGGCCGAAAACGCCGTCTCCTCTCATATCATCGACATTTTTTTTCGAGTAGCAGGGAAGTGATGCAATTAAAGTTACCCCATGCTGTTTGAGAAATTCCGGTAAATCCCGGTATTCATCATGAGCAGTAAAAAGAGTCAGGTTTGTACGTACAATAATTGTTGCTGCCGGTGCTCTGGTTCTAATGCTTTCAATAAACCACCGAAAATCCGGGCTCATTTCAGGTGCCCCACCAGTAATATCTATAGTAGTTATAGTGCTGTTAAAGAGAGCATCCAGGCACTGCAGCATAGTCTGGCGCGTCATCATCTCCCTGCGGTCTGGTCCAGCATCCACATGGCAATGACGGCAAAGAAGGTTGCAAACATAACCTATGTTAATCTGTAAAACATCTATACCCGCCGGAGTGAGAGGTGCGCATCCGGATTCCTCAAGAGTATTCCTGAAAGGCAGAATACCACAATCAGTCTCTTCCAGCAATTTCACCTGAGCATCAGCTGTTGCAAACATAGTGTTTCCCCGGGTCTAGTTGATTACTAATTATCGCATAACAAGATTAAGCGAATGCGTGTACTTATAGATGATAGGTAAGCAGGACACTACGGTTTACTTGCCTAACCTGCCGAGAAGCTTCTCAGCAACCATTTTCCCGCTCAGCGCTGCTCCCTCCATTGAAGCCAGATAACGCTGATAGGTATAATCTCCGGCTAGAAAAAAGTTTTTGACAGGACTGATCTGGTCCGGCCTGTACTGGTCGACATCAGGAACAGCTTTATAAACAGATTGGGGGATTTTGACAATGGTCGATTTAAGCAGTTTCGCCTTACGTGATTTAGGAAAACGGTCATGAATATCTTTCATCACAAGCCAGGTAATGACCTCATTAGGCATAGTCAAAAGCTGGTGGGCCGGAGCAAGAACAAGGCTCATGACGCTACCGCCGTTAGCCGAACCAGTGTTGTTCTGGAAATCCTCAGGACAGGTGATAGAAACATCAGCAAATGTCGCAAAAATAGTCCCTTGTGAAAACATAAGGTTATCCGTGTCCGTAATTTTTCGGTCAAACCAAAGCTGACAGTTTGCAACAGGACTTCCGACAAATTCATGAAGGTTACGGAAATACTTATGGACAAGCCATTCCGGAGGGACTATGTTTTTAATGTTATGTACCGGCAGTGCCGAAATATATGCATCAGCTTCAATGTGATGACCATCCTGCAAAACTGCATGTTGAATGGTTTCATCGCTGTTCAGTTCAAACCGCCTGAGTTTTGCATCAACAAATATCCGTCCACCCTTGCTCTGGATGTATTGCCGCATTGGCTCAATCATCGAATCACCAGGGTTCTTGCGAAAAAAAGCAAACTTTGTCGAAGCATAATCAGTACCGAAATACTTAAATATAGTTATCATCGGGCGGGCACTGATAACATTAGGTTCGATAAAATTCATAGCAAGCGCAATTGCACGCCACAGTTTTTCCAGCGAATGCTCGGAAGCCCCCCTGAGCCGATGCCATTCAGCATAGGTCATATGATCCTGACTGCGAAAATACTCCTCATTACCGATAATGGCAGGGTAGAGGCCTTTAATTAGCGAGAATTTATCCCATGAGGTTAAAAAATCAGTCTGAATACCACCAACAACCTCTGCCCAGGGACTAGGAAGGTTTGCTTTTTTGAAACACGACTGTTTTCCATCAGATTCAGCATAAATCAGGGAATGGTCTTTCCATTGATAATTATCGCCAGCCCCGACATGTTTCAGGTATTTCTGTAATTGTTCATACCCACCGAAAACAATATGAAGCCCCGACTCTATTGAATCCCCGTCACTATCTTTCCATACCGAAACCTTTCCGCCAAGTACTTTGCGCTTTTCATAAATCTCTACAGAGTGCCCTTTATCCACAAGTTCTATCGCTGCGCTGAGACCTGCAACTCCTGCGCCGAAAATTGCTATTTTCACCGTTACCTATTGATTAGTGATTACTAAGATATGTGGATTACCGCCTATAAAGGCGTTAATATAGTTAATTATAATCCTATAAGGAAAATCGTCAAGTATTTGGAAAGTACTTCAAAGCATGTAATCTCAAACAGAGTACCTCATGAGAGCGCAAGACCGCTTAAACCCTGGTTTTCCTGATCTAGCAGTCTATGGTGCCTTGAGCACACAGATAATGTATTAATCGAAACGCGTCCGAATTGGATTCATAAAAAAACCAGACAATTGTGTTCCTTCAATCGAAGAGCAACTTGCTATAATAATCGGTAATACCGCAAAATATGTCGTATGCCCTAAATTATTTAAGAATTTTACTTAAAAAGCTACGAATTCTAAAGAAAACGATTGTATCTTTCTTATTATTGATTAATTTCCATTTAAAAGTTAAACAAATTATGTTATGTCTGGCCATCTTGATCTGATCGACCTCAAAATTATAGAGTCTCTAGGAGAAAACGGCAGAGTTCGTTTAAGCGAACTTGCAGAAGTTGTTGGTCTTTCAATACCCTCAGTCAGTGAGCGGCTGGATAAACTCCAGAAGAACGGTATTATCAAAGGCTTCTCCATGGAGGTTGATGAGCGCCAGTTGGGATTTGACATCCATGCCTTTGTTCGGGTTCGAATCGATTCTTCAAAGCATTACAAGTCGTTCATGGAACATGTAATGAAAGAGGACGAAATTATGGAGTGCTTTTCCGTAACCGGTGAGGGCTCGCATATATTAAAAGTAATGACGCACAACACCGCATCACTTGAAATGTTTCTGTCAAGAATTCAGAGTTGGCCCGGCGTTCTTTCAACTAATACCAGCTTTGTTCTATCCCAGTTAAAGAAAAATAAAAAGATCAGTGCAGAAATTGTCCGCACCAATCTTCAGGACCGCCAGGTACTGATAACGTTTGATGAAAAAAAATCAAGAAAATAAAAAAAACAAGCATAGTTTATTTTTTCGGAGTCAACACACAGCATTATCATGCAAATCAACAAGGAGGTTCTTTTGAAGAGCGATAGTAAAATTCCGGTTTCAACCTACTTTGGTTCTCTTACTTTTGATCACAAGGCCATGCGCGCAAAACTTCCAAAAGAGGAATTTGCAGCATTGCAGGATACCATCAAAGCAGGCAAAAAAATCACTTCAGAAATTGCCGGCGTGGTAGCACACGGCATGAAAGAGTGGGCAATGGAGCAAGGCGCTACTCATTACACCCACTGGTTCCAGCCTATGACTGGATCCACAGCAGAAAAACACGATGCATTTTTATCAATTGACCGTGACGGCACTCCTATAGAGCGTTTTTCAGGCGAACAGCTTATTCAGGGTGAGCCTGACGCTTCAAGCTTCCCGTCAGGTGGCATGCGTACTACCTTTGAAGCACGTGGTTATACCGCATGGGATCCCTCAAGTCCTGCATTCCTCATGAAAGGCGGCAAAGACCTGACTCTTTGTATTCCGACCGTGTTTATTTCCTATCATGGAGAAGCACTCGATGCCAAAACACCGCTGTTACGTTCCATGGAAGCTGTCAGCAAGTCAGCGATCAGACTGCTTGAAGTGCTTGGAGTAACCGGAGTGTCACGCGTCAAAACCTTTGCCGGCTGCGAGCAGGAATACTTCCTTATCGACAAAAAATTCTATACCGAGCGTCCTGACCTTGTTATGTGCGGACGTACACTGCTTGGCGCTCTTCCACCAAAAGGACAGCAGCTCGAAGACCATTATTTTGGATCGATTCCTGACCGTGTACTTGAATACATGCAGGATGTTGAACACGAGCTTTATCTGCTGGGGATTCCAGCGAAAACCCGTCATAATGAAGTTGCACCTCACCAGTTTGAAATTGCCCCTATTTTTGAAGAGGCAAATATCGCCGTCGACCACAATCTGCTCGTCATGGAAGTGATGAGAAAAGTTGCTGACAAAAAAGGATTTGCTCTCCTTCTCGCCGAAAAACCCTTTGCCGGTATCAACGGTTCAGGCAAGCACAACAATTGGTCCATCGGCACTGACACAGGTATTAACCTTCTTGATCCAGGTGACACACCTGAAAAGAATGTACAGTTCCTTGTTTTCCTAGTAGCCGTCCTTAAAGGAGTTTACAAAAGAGCTGATGTTTTGAGAATGTCAATAGCCAGCATGGGCAACGACCACCGTCTTGGTGCAAACGAAGCTCCACCGGCAGTTGTAACCGTATTCCTCGGTGAGTTGCTCGAAAGGGTACTCGATGCCATCGAAAGCGGCAAGGTTGACCTTAAAACAGAAAAACAGGTACTTAACCTTGGCCTTTCCCAGGTTCCAGTGGTTAACAAAGACTATACAGACCGTAACCGTACCTCACCGTTTGCATTCACAGGCAACAAGTTCGAGTTCAGAGCTGTAGGTTCTTCTCAGGCCGCATCTGTACCGAACATGGTGCTCAATACCCTGATGGCCGAAGCACTAGACGAGATATCTGAAGCAATTATAGCCAGACTCAAAGCAGGAAAGGAAAAAGAATCTGCAATTCTTGAAACTCTTCGCGAGCAGATTACCGCTACCAAGCCTATCCGTTATCAGGGAGACAACTACGCCGAAGCCCTTCAGCAGGCAGCAAAAGAAAGAGGTCTTCCAAACTTGAAGAACACACCACAGGCACTTCGTACACTGCTCAAAAAGGATGTACAGGACGTATTTGTCAAATATGGTGTACTAAGCGTCCAGGAGATCGATGCCCGCCTCAACATTCGTCTCGAACGCTATGTCAAAGGCATTGATATCGAAGCTCGTACTCTGCAGTTGATGTTGAAGACCTTTGTTATTCCCGATGTTTCCGAATACCAGGGCGATCTAGGCAATTCATTCAATAATCTCCTTTCTGCAGCAGATGCTATCGGTCTATCCGACAAAGCGCTCAAGAGTCAGGCAGATAACCTGAAATTGGTAGCCGAAAATCTTTCAACACTCATTGATATGACCGCAGAACTCGATGAAGCCGTTGAAAAAATCGAGTCATTTAAAACCGAGTTTGAAAAAGCCGACTACTGCGCAGACGAACTTCTTCCGTTCATGAACAGTGTGCGCGTTATAGCCGACCGTCTCGAACAGGTTGTCGACCGCAGTCGCTGGCAGCTTCCGACATATTCAGAAATGCTGTTTGAGCATTAATCCTGCAACACGATCAAACAAAAAAGGCCCCAGCAAGAGGGCCTTTTTTGTTGCAGATATGCGTGTGTTATCAGTCACTCTTTTAGTCCTGCAATACCCAGCAAAGCGCGAAGTATTCACAAATCTAAATTCGCACCAATTCGTTAAATTAGCATTGAGGATAGATCCCGTGTGTATTGTTTGCATGATTGGCCGTAACAAAACACCACAGAAGCCTTAAATCAACTTGATAAAAAATGCTGGTGAAAGTAAGAGGATGAATTGTATGTAGATTGCAAGAATACCCTATATCGGGTGTATGGGTGTTATTTAGTTCCTGGTTGTACAAATTGAAAAGCCTTCACAGTTTGTGTACTACTCAAAAATAGTCTTTTATGTGCGACAAGGATGTTCGTATTGCAAATTATGCTATTTTGGAGTATTTATACCATATATGTTTATTGGGTAAAGTGTTAAGCATTAAGCATGTGCATTTCAATATCTCTCATTTAACCTAAGCACTAGCAAAATGAAAAATATATTATTGACCCTCGTTGCTTTATGCCTGCTTACTTCCCCTGCATTGGCGGAATCACCTTATGTTAGCATATCGACAGGTATCGGATTACCAGAAAATTCAAACGTTACGGCGTTTGGTGATACTATATATGACGCGATAAAATACAAGGCAGGAGAACCGGTTATCGGTGCAATAGGTATCAAAGGAGACGATTATCGGCTTGAGGCTGCAGTAGGTCATCAGTCCAGTGATGCTGTTCCCGGCAACTTCGAGTCAGTACCTGTCCCATTTCCAAAGGTAGGGGTGTCGATGACCTCCTATATGGCAAACTATTACTGGGATATCATAGAAGATAAATCACTCTTAACGCCCTACATGACAGGAGGAATTGGTTTAGCGAGCCTAACGGTGGATGATGGACATTCTTCTGGCGCGACGGTATTCGCTTGGCAGGCCGGTGTCGGTGTAGCATTAAAAGCCTCTAAAATCGTATCCTTTGATCTTGGCTACCGTTACTTTAAACCGTCAAGGACGTCAAAGATTAATCTCTTAAATGTTGCTAAGCTTCCTCCTTCATTCACCAACGTATTAGTTGGAGTGAGGTTTAACTTCTAATAGGTAAGCGACGAAACATTCCAAAGCCCCGTTTTCGGGGCTTTTTTTGTGTTGTGTATTTCACTCCCCGATAATCTTGATGAGCACCCTCTTTTTTCTCATCCCATCGAACTCTCCATAAAAGATCTGTTCCCAAGGTCCAAAATGCAACCGCCCTTTCGTCACAGCCACAACAACCTCCCGTCCCATAATCTGCCGTTTATGATGCGCATCACCATTATCCTCTCCAGTCATGTTATGGCGATACCCGCTTACAGGCTCATGGGGGGCAAGCTGCTCAAGCCATCGTTTATAGTCATGCTTCAAACCCGACTCGTCATCATTGATAAAAACTGATGCCGTAATGTGCATAGCATTAATAAGACACAATCCTTCCTGAATACCGCTATCCTCAAGCGCCTCTTCAACGTCGCTCGTGATGTTGACAAAATCCATTCTTGCAGGAACCATCATCCAGAGTTCCTTGTGGTACGATTTCATTGTTTTATTCGTGATTAGTTGTTCAAAGCAGAACCTACGGAGAAGTAATGAAAATATTTTTATTGCAAACGTTAAGTTATCCCTTATTTTTAATATCCAGTTTCAGATATCCCTTAAAAACAACCAATACCGACATGCCCGAGGTTTTTCACTATCCCATGACCTATCCCGCATGGTGGATGGATTCTTATTTTTTTGCTACCTGGTGTTTAGGCATGCTCTTTCTAAGTATTGGATGGGCAATATTTTTTCGATACGGCAAATTTTCCTACGGTGTAGATCTCGGATGCTTTTGGAAATCGACGTTACTGCTGGTACTTACAACCATATCCCTCGGCGGTCCAAATTACTATAATACTCGCTTTGTCGGAGAACACGGCCAGGATGGTGATGCCATAAAGATTTCCGCTGACAAACTGCTTTATCTTGACCGCAAAGGCAATCAAAAACAGTTGACACTAGCTCAAATTACATCTATTTATCAGGAAAAAATCACCTATAACCCACCTCCGAAAATCTTTATTGTAGCAGCAAAATCGCCAGTCAGAGACTCCGTCTTTGTAACGACAAACCTTCCAGGCTACAAGAGTTTTATTGCAGACCTGTCCAAAAGAACCGGTATTGAGGCAAAGCTCCGATAGCATTTTTCAGGATATACAGCCATGCTTTTTTCCGGAGAACACACACTTTCTGGCCAACTTCTTCTGGTTGCTGAAATAGGCAATACCAATACCTCCTTTGCGATATTCAAGGGTGAAGAGTGTATTGACCTTCGCAAAGTACCATCAATAATTCTTTCCACTTCCGAACGTATCACAACCGAACTGGCCCCCATTCTCATGAAGTACCCGGCACTTCTTGATGCCGCCCTTTGCAGCGTTGTCCCTTCAGCAGGTTCATTACTCAACACTTGCCTTCGTCAAGAACTTAATGGCAAGGTGCTTGAAGTCACTTCATCCCTCCAACTGCCCTTTACGCTGAACTACGAATATCCCGATACCTTTG
>SESG01038898.1_pt1 | contig 10317 bp, 5 predicted proteins | sample 3171421 | NCBI WGS metagenome assembly SESG01 (sample SAMN10866946, study PRJNA518727) | freshwater metagenome | biome: subpolar coniferous forest; feature: holomictic lake; material: water; isolation source: holomictic Lake 227, 6 m and 8 m depth | place: Canada: near Kenora, Ontario | collected... | reverse complement strand
GTGTTACCACCGATGACAGCAAAGCGGATGCTAAAATGAGAGTTTTTATAAATCACGGTATGGAACAGCAATATTTTCATACTATGCTTGGCTACAATTATAGAATGACGGATATTGAGGCAGCTATCGGGCTGGAACAATTAAAAAAAATAGACAACTTTAATGAAATCAGAAGAGCCAATGCGGATAAGTTAAAAAGGATTCTCGGGGGATATAATTGGCTAGTCATGCCGGCCGAGCGCGAAGGAAATTATCATATTTATCACCAGTTTGCCCTTAGAGTAAAAAATGGGTTGAGAGATAATCTTTTAAAGTACTTGACAGACAAAGGAATTGGATGCAAAATCTTTTATCCTATCGCTGTGCACGAACAACCTTTATATAAAAAGCTTTTAAAAAGGAAAGTCATTGTGCCAGAGGTAGATATTGCCGTAAAGGAAGTTTTAAATGTACCGATACATCCGCAATTGGACGAAGCTTATTTTAAACTAATGGAAGATGCTTGCAAGGATTTTTCAAAAACTATTTAAACGGAGACCTTACTTGAGATTAAAAGAACTTCAACTATTCGGGTTTAAGTCCTTTGCCGACCGTACTGTGTTAGAGTTCGGAAAAGGAATTACTATAGTTGTAGGCCCAAACGGGTCCGGAAAAAGTAATATAGTAGATGCTATTCGCTGGGTCATGGGAGAGCAGAGTGCAAAGTCCCTGCGTGGCGGAAAAATGGAAGATATTATTTTTGCTGGCTCCGATACGAGGAAAACTCTCGGGCTTTCCGAAGTGTCTCTAATTTTAGACAACGAAGACAAATCATTTGACCTGCCATATAACGAAATAAAAATAACCCGTAAATTATACCGCTCAGGCGACAGCGAATATATGATAAATGATAATCCTGTGCGCTTAAAAGATATAAACGAAATGTTTATGGATACTGGACTGGGCTTGGATACTTATTCCATTATTAGCCAAGGTGAAGTAGATAAAATAATAAATGCTAAACCCAGTCAAAGACGGGAAATATTTGAAGAAGCCGCTGGGATTACCAAATATATTACACGCCGCGACGAAGCCATAAGAAAACTCGAATCTACTGAAGAAAGCATGCTGAGAATAAACGATATCCTGTCGGAAGTAAAACGACAAATGTCCAGTTTAGAAAGGCAAGCAAAACGGGCAGAAAAATACAAAGTCTTAAAATCCGAATATGATGAAATGGCTATAAAGCATTTTATGAAAGATATTAAAGAAAAGACCGCCGAGTTTAATAAACTTCAGGGCGAAAATGAAGACCTGAACAGAAAAATAGAAGCGGAAAATGCTGGACTGCAAAAAACAGAGTTCAACTATGCAGGAATGCGTATTAAAGAAGTGGAAATAGAAAGAGATGTAACTGCCAAACGCGAAGCCTGGCTTATTAAAGAACAGGAAATAAAAAGACTTGAAGATAATTTAAACTATTTGTCAGTCAGAATAGTGGATGCGAGTAACCGCATCGCACAATTGAAAACTGAAAATGTGGAAAATGTTGGAAAATTAGAAAGCTTGAAACTGGATATCGCTGGAAAAAATAAAATCAAAGACGCGAAAGGCGAACTAATAAAAGGCGAAGAAGAAAAATTTAAAACCTTGTCCTTGGAAGTAACGGATGTGGGGACTGCTTTTGAGACATCCAAAAAAGGAATGGATGATAAACGCATACTTTTGGAAATGGCACAGGAAGAGGCCGCAGGTTTTAAAACTAATCTTGTCCAAGAAGAGACCAATATAAAGAATCTGGAAGGGAAACTTGAAGAACTCTTAAAAGAAAAAAAAGAAGTTGAAGCAAAACTTAACAACGCGGCTTCAGAACTTGGAAAAATTAAACAGAGTAAGGAAATCAAAGAAGAAGGCATTAAGGGACTCAAAGAAAGAGAAGAAGGCTTGCTGAAAGAAAAACTCAAAATGAAAACAGCCCTTGAAGTCCTCGATAGTATTATCAAGGAACTTGATTTGAGCATAAGCAAAATGGATTCTAGACATAATTTTTTAAAAGAACTACACGAAAAGTTTGAAGGGTACGGAGAAATAGTTAAAAAAGTCCTGACTGATTATAAAAACGGACTCGCTGAAGACGATAAAAAGAATATAATAGATGTCGCAGGTAATATAATTACTGTGGACAAGCGTTATGAAACAGCTGTTGAAAAGACTCTCGCCGATATCCTTCAGACGGTGATTGTAAGAAACGACTCTATAATTAAAGATATTTTTAAAACATACGAGACCTCAAAAGGTGAAATCAGCTTTTTAAATACCGGCTATGATCTGGATTTTGATGGAATTCTGTTAAAATGGTCAGCGTATCTACAACATTCCAATATCCTTGCCTACTTGCCTAACACAATCAGTGTGAATGCCGAGAACAAAGCTTTGAAGTTGCTTTTTCATAATATTTATATGGTGGCAGATATAGAAAAAGCTATGGAAGTCTTCGCTTTTGAAAAAAAAGAAGAACAGTATTTTCTCCTAACGCTTAATGGCGAGCTGCTTTCAAACTTTGCGACATATCGCAAAGGCGAAGGCGACAACGGTGCTGGTTTTTTAAGTCGTGAAAGAGAAATGAGCGAAATAATAAATGAAGTCCTTATGGCAAGACAGAAGTTCTTATCCATAGTGGAAGAACGCGGGATTCAGGCTGGGCGTTTAGCTGAAGTGGAGCGCGAGATTGAAATGCTTTCGCAAGATTATCACGAGCAGTATGTTGAAATAGTGAAAGACAGTGAACGCGCGAAACAAAGAGAAGAGGAAGAAGCTTTGTTACATGCGGGGATCAAAAAAACTCACGAAGCTTTGATAGCTACAGATGCTGAAAAAACCATTATCGTCGAGAAAAAAGCTGGATTTGAGGCTAAAATAATGGCCTCTGAGAAAATGGTGGAAGAGTTCCGCGGAGCAATAAGTCAATTAAATGAAGAAATATTAAACCGTGAAACTGAACTTACTGGTAAACGCTTGGTGACCGAAGATAAACGCATTGAAGTGCTGACTATGAAGAACGATTTTGAAATAGAACTTAATAATCTTATCAATATGAATTTAAGGCTTGAAGAATTAAAATTGGTCTATGATAATACGGGGAAAGAAATAGAAGAAAATACTCTACGAATTACGACTATAGAAGCAGAAAAACTCGAGGGCACTCTAAAAATAGAAAACTTGAAATCTACTTTGTCGTCTGATGAGACTGGGTGGACTACACGCAAAGCCGAACTGGATGCTTTTAGAGTAGACCTGAAAAAAATAGAAGAAGAGATAAAAAAACTAAGCGAAGAAAATGATACCTTTAAAGAACGGCAATACACTGTAAAACTAAAAATCAACGAGCTTTCTTTGGAATCCAAAAACATCTTTGACAAGCTTGTACAGGATTTTAATTTTACTCCGGATGACCAGAAAATAAATGATTTTAATATTCCTGCCGAAGAATATACTGAACTTTCGGTTAAGATGTCGGAATATAAAGAAAAAATGGATAGTATGGGAATGATAAATCTTGTCGCCATAGAAGAATACAATGAAAATAAAAAACGCGGTGACTTTTTGCAAGCCCAATATGATGACCTGGTATCGGCCCGTGAGAATTTAAAGAAAGTCATAAAGAAAACAAATGAGGAATCACAGCAGTTGTTTGAAACTGCTTTTGCCCAGATAAGAACTAAGTTTGGAGAAGTTTTTAATAAAATGATGAATGGTGGTGAAGCGGATTTACTGCTTTTAGATAAAGAGAATATGCTTGAGTCGGGAATAGAAATAATAGCCCGTCCTCCTGGTAAAAAACTACAGAATATTTCGCTGCTGTCCGGTGGGGAAAAGTGTATTACCGCGACCTCTCTGTTGTTTGCCATTTTTCTTATCAAAGCCAGTCCGTTCTTCCTAATGGATGAAATAGATGCCCCACTTGACGATATCAATGTAGTCAGGTTCACAAATCTGGTAAAAAGCTTTGTGTCGCTGACGCAGTTTATTATTATTTCACACAACAAAGTAACTATGGAAATAGCGGATACCATTTACGGCGTCTCTATGCAAAAAGACGGAGTTTCGAGAATTCTTTCTGTAAAAATGGATAATGATAAGGCTATTGATAAAACAAGGGCGAACGAACCATTTGATACTTCTTTGGATAAAGATACCGTTATAGAAAAAATAACGCTTCCAGCAGAGATAGAAAATGACCTTCCGCCTAAAGAAGATTCTCCGGAGATAACTGGAGAAGGGAGTACTACTGACATCCCTAAAAAAGAACCCGGTTCAGATTCAAATGGCGGGTAATTTTTCAAAACCCAGAAGTTTTCTTGATAAAATTAAGGCAATATTTACTGGCGGAGATTTAAAACAACATTTGGAAGCAGTGGAAGAGACTTTGATTGAAGCAGATTTGGATTTAAAGATAGTCAGTGAATTTATGGAAAAATTAAAAGGTAAAAAAATTAATTCTTATGAAGACGCCGCTTTTTTTCTGAAAAAAGAATTTATTGCTGGGCTAAAAGATTCATCCGCTTCAAACTCAAAAGAAAACAAAAAACCTTATATAATTATTCTGACGGGAATAAATGGTGGGGGAAAAACCACCACTGCTTCGAAAATCGCTGGACTTTACAAAGCCCAAAATAAAAAAATATTACTGGTAGCGGCAGATACTTTTAGAGCCGCGGCAATAGAACAACTTGAAAAATGGGCGCAAAAACTGGACATTGATATTTTAAAAGGGGCTGAGAATGCTGATCCAGCGTCCGTGGTTTACGATGCTGTCATTAGGGCAAAAAAAGATAATTATGATGTAGTGATAATTGATACTGCGGGAAGACTGCATACGAAAATCAACCTTATGGAAGAACTGGCTAAAATGAAAAGAGTCATTGGCAAAGAAATAGCCGAAGAAAATATAGATACTTTCATTATAATTGACAGTAATATCGGAAAAAATGCTTACGCACAGACCAAAGAATTCAACACTGTTATGAAAGTCACTGGGGTAGTGCTTACGAAATTCGATTCCACTTCGAAGGGTGGGAGTATAATTAAGATAAAAAGTGAAATGAATATCCCAATAAAATTTATTACCTTTGGCGAGCAGATTAAAGATATAGATTATTTCAGCCCCGAAGACTTCGTAAATAAATTATTTAATTAAAGGAAACTCATTGTGAAATGGCTTAACTATGAAAATGTAAAAGCAAATGAAAAAACACAAACCGAACTCAAAGAAAAACTCGGCATCCCCGAATATATATTAAAAGTATTTATTAACAGGGGCATTACTTCTTTGAAAGACGCAGAGGAAATTTTTAAAATAGACGAAGCCCCTTTGCACGACCCATTTCTTTTTGAAAATATGCAAAAAGCAGTGGACAGAATAGCAAGGGCTATGAAAGAGAATGAAAAAATTATGATTTATGGGGATTACGATGTGGATGGAGTCACTTCGATAGCCATCTTGTATTTGTTTATTAAAAAATTTTTAAAATACGAAAATGTTAATTTTTATATTCCTCACAGACGGGAGGAAGGCTATGGGCTCAACATTGAAGCGCTTAAAGGCATTAAAGAAGAGGGTTACAAACTTATAATTACGGTGGACTGTGGGATAAGCGCTTTAAACGAAGTTAAGTTTTGCAATGAGAATGAAATGGATATCATAATAACAGATCACCACATAGCAGAAACGGAAACTCCAGGCGCTTGGGCTGTGATAAATTCAAAGGTTTCAAAAACATATCCAGATAAAGAGCTCAGTGGGGTGGGAACTGCATATAAACTTATCTGTGCCATAGCAAAAGACAAAACCTTGGATATTAAAGATTATTTTTTAGATTTTGTCGCATTGGGAACCGTTGCCGATATAGTGCCGCTGACTTACGAGAATAGGATTCTTGTAAGACGCGGACTTAAAAAAATAAAAAATACGGTAAACCTCGGACTAAAGGCCTTAAAAGAAGTGGCAGGTATAAAAAAAGATGCTGATATAAGCACTTATCACTTGGGGTTTATTTTAGGACCAAGGATAAACGCCGCTGGAAGACTCGAACATGCGAAAAAAGCAGTAGAACTTTTTATTTCCGATGACGCTGACAAGGTAATGGAAATAGCACAGGCACTGAATGAAGCCAACAATGAGCGCAAAGAACTTATGAAGAAAACGGAAACCGAAGCCATAGAAAAACTCAAAGGTAAATTTAATCCTGCAGAAGATTTCGTGATAGTACTTTATGATGAGACCTGGCACGCGGGAATTGTAGGACTGGTAGCTTCAAAAATAGTTTCTAAGTTTAACCGCCCCACTTTTATTCTCACTAAAGAAGAAGAAAATGGGCAGGTTCACGGAAGTGCCAGAAGTCTTCAAAATGTAAACATTTACGAAGCGCTACAGGCGGTAGCAGCTGAATTACTTAGGTATGGGGGACATAAGTTGGCCGCAGGCGTTACCTTACTTGAAGCCAACATTCCAAATTTCACAAAGCAGCTAAATGAGTATTTGAAAAAAACGACTACCATAGCAGATTTTGAACAAGCGCTTTACATTGATTCCGAAATCACAAATGAAGCGATTCTTTTAAGAGATATCAGAACCTTGGAAAAGTTAGAACCGTGGGGCCCAGGAAATCCCAAACCGTTATTTAGCATGAAAGGCGTGGATGTCAAAGATGTTAAATTTTTTAAAGGAAACACTATGAAATTTTATGCGAAACATAGAGACAAGACCTATAATTTTATTACTTTTGGGGTTCAGGACGAAATGAAAGAAAAAGTAAAACCAGGAGAGATTTTGGATGTGGTTTTCACACCCTCTATAAATGTATGGAATGATGAGGAAAATATTATATTGGAAGTTAAAGATATAAAATAAATTCGCGCAAAGTTTGCCCGCAAGGTCAATTTTATCCAAAAAATCAAATTCTATTTGACATTTCTTTTGCTTAATAATATAATAAACCCGTTGTTTTTGTGTATAAAAGCTTATCTTTTCCTTTATTTACGCAATGTTGTTTCGTTTGACGGGATATGTTTATATGCTTATCCCGTATTTTTTATATAACCGGGTTTTTGTTCCGGAAAATGAGGAAACCATGAAAAAGACTGTAAATGTGGGCTTAATCGGGTTCGGAACTGTGGGAACAGGGGTAGTTAAATTATTTAATCACAATGGTTCACTTATTGATAAAAAAGCAGGGCTGAATGTCAGATTAAAAAAAATCGTGGATCTGGATATAAAGCGTGATCGTGGTGTAAATATTGATAAGTATATGCTTTCAGCCAAAGCTGAAGATATTTTAAATGATCCTGAAATAGATATAGTGATTGAACTTATGGGCGGATATAAACCTGCCATTGATTTTATTTCTGTAGCGTTAAAAAATAAAAAACATGTGGTGACTGCCAATAAAAAAATGGTCTCAAAATATTGGGAAGCTATTTGGCCATTGGCGAAAAAAAATAGTGTGGAGTTTATGCTGGAAGCCAGTGTCGCTGGCGGGATTCCAGTAATTAAAGGCCTACGCGAGGGACTTTCTGGTAATCGTATTCAAAAAATTATGGGAATTCTAAACGGGACTTGTAATTATATTTTAACAAATATGACTCTTAATAAAATGACTTTTGCTGACGCCCTTGCTGGCGCGCAGGCGAAAGGCTTTGCAGAAGCTGACCCCACTATGGACATAGAGGGTTTTGATACTATGCATAAAGCAGTCATACTTTCTTCTATGGCTTTTGGGCAACGAGTGAAAGAGGAAGATGTGCATGTGGAAGGCATCAAAGGCATAGATTATCAGGATATTAAAGCAGGCGACGAAGAGTTTGGCTATGTAATGAAACTTTTAGCCATTGCCGAACACTCAAAAAATGGAATTAATGTGCGAGTGCATCCAGCTTTTGTAAGCAAGGCACATCTTTTGGCATCTGTAAATTACGAATTTAATGCTGTGCATATGACAGGGGATGCAGTAGGAGATGTAATGTTTTATGGGCGTGGCGCAGGAGAACTTCCTACAGCGTCGGCGGTTATCGCAGATGTGATTGATATTGCAAAAATCATAGCGGATGGGGCTGGTGGAAAGAGATATGAAAATATTTCCTCAGACGGTGCGGCACTTGTAAAAATGGGCGAGATAGAGAGCAAATATTATATGCGTTTTAATGTTATGGATAAAGCCGGCGTGTTGGCGGAAATTGCGGGAATCTTGGGCAAACACGAAATAAGCATAAAGTCCGTTATTCAAAAAGAACGCGCTTCACATAAAGAAGTCCCTGTGGTTATCATGTCCTACGAAGCCAAGGAAGCAAATGTAATGAAAGCTCTTAAAAAGATAGATGCTTTGTCGGAAGTAAAACAAAAAACTGTTTACTATAGAGTAGTAGAATAATAATTTTCTTTTAATAGGTTTAATAAAATTAAAGGAGTATAAAATGGCAGAAGCGTATGCAGGAATTATAAATAAATACAGAAAGTATTTTTCGGTTTCTAAAAAAACTCCAATAATTTCTTTGTGCGAGGGAAATACACCCCTCATAAAAGTGGATAAACTTGCTAAACTTGTTGGCGAAAATGTAGAAATGTATGTAAAATACGAGGGCCTAAATCCTACAGGTTCTTTTAAAGATCGCGGAATGACTATGGCTATATCCAAAGCAGTTGAAAAAGGAATGAAAGCTACCATTTGCGCTTCCACTGGAAATACTTCAGCTTCCGCCGCCGCTTACTCTGCGCGTGCGGGATTAAAAAGTTTTGTAGTAATTCCTAACGGTTATATTGCTCTCGGAAAACTTTCACAGGCGCTTATTCACGGCGCTAAAGTTATTGCTATTGAAGGTAACTTTGATGTGGCTTTGACTATTGTAAAAGAAATCGCCGCAAGTGGACTTTATCCTATCGAACTCGTAAACTCCCTTAACCCATATAGAATTGAAGGGCAAAAATCCGGCGCATTTGAAATAGTAGACGCTTTAGGAGAAGCACCTGATTATCATGCAATCCCCGTAGGAAATGCTGGAAACATAACTGCGTATTGGGCTGGCTATAATGATTATAAAAAAGATAATAAAATAAAAAAACTTCCAAAAATGATTGGCTTTCAAGCTGCGGGCTCGGCACCTATTGTTCTCGGACATCCGATAGAAAATCCAGAGACCTTGGCTACTGCTATCAGAATAGGAAATCCTGCGAGTTGGAAGCAAGCAGAAGCCGCGCGGGACAACTCCGGTGGTTTGATTGATATGGTGAAAGATGATGAAATAGTAAAAGCATATACTATGCTTTCCAATAAAGAAGGCGTTTTTTGTGAACCTGCCTCAGCCGCATCTGTGGCAGGGGTTTTGAAGTATGCTAAAAAAGGGTATTTTCCAAAAAATAAAAAGATTAAAATTGTGTGTGTTTTAACAGGACACGGTTTAAAAGATCCTGACCGTGCTATAAAAAGCGTACCGTTTAAACCAGTAGTAGTTAAACCAGATTTGAAAACTATTATGAAAATAATATCTGCCAAATAACAGGAGGAATAATATGAAAAAACTTTTAGTGCTTCTCGCGGTTTTGACGCTTCTTTTCTCGGGTTTTGTTTTTGCAGCAACTGCCCCTAAGGCAGATGCAAAAGCGGCTCCTAAGACAGATACGAAAGCAGCTCCAAAAACAGACGCAAAGGGGGCAGATAAAAAAGCCGCCGACGAATATAGCGGGAAGCCAGTACAAAACCTCGGACCCGTAAGCAAGGCCTATGCCGCGTATAACAAAGGTTATGACTTCTATCTTGTTAAAGATTATAAAAATGCGGTACGGCAATTACTTGTGACAATTAAAAACAAACCAGATTTTTCAAAATCATATAATCTTATGGGCTTGTCATATATGGGAGTAAATAAATCAGATGAGGCGATAAAATATTATAAAATAGCGCTTTACACTGATATTAATTATGCCGAAGCCGCTTACAATATGGCGGTAGCCTACGAATCTAAAGATAAAATCGACCTCGCGGAACAGTTTTATTTAAAAGCTATTGCTTTAAATAATGATTCACATGTTTTTGTAAGAGCCTCGCTAAATCTCGCAAATATTTACAGAAATCAAACTAAGTATGATGATGCCATTACTTTGCTGAGAAAGGCACAAGTTTACGAACCTGATTTTGCAGAACTTTATAACTCTGCTGGTTTGAGTTATCTTGCAGCCGGAGACGAGACAAAAGATACAGATACAAAATTGTATGACCTTGCTATTTCTAATTTTAAAACCGCTACGGAAAAAGATCAAAAATATGTAGAAGCACAAAATAACCTCGC
>SESG01002687.1_pt1 | contig 10318 bp, 7 predicted proteins | sample 3171421 | NCBI WGS metagenome assembly SESG01 (sample SAMN10866946, study PRJNA518727) | freshwater metagenome | biome: subpolar coniferous forest; feature: holomictic lake; material: water; isolation source: holomictic Lake 227, 6 m and 8 m depth | place: Canada: near Kenora, Ontario | collected... | reverse complement strand
CCGACGCCTTTCGGCTGCCTGATCCGGTACCCAAGCCAGGCGGTTATCCATTTCTCCCTTTTCAGTTTGCGGATTTGGATTAGTGTCCCTCCATGACGTTGACCGAGCAGATGACCCAACTGGCGAAGCAGGCAAAAGCGGCTTCGCGGGAGTTGTCCCGTCTGGCGACTGGCGATAAGAACGCCTGCTTGCTTGCCATGGCCGACGGGCTCGAACAGAGCGCCGGCGCCATCAAGGAAGCCAACGCGCTCGATATGGAAGTCGGCACGAAGATGGGCTTGTCCGCCGCCATGTTGGACCGCCTGAGGCTTGACGACAAACGGATCGCGGCCATGGCCAAAGGTCTGCGCGAAGTGGCCGCGCTGCCCGACCCGGTCGGCCGGGTGCTGGATGAACGAGTCCGCCCCAATGGGTTGAAGCTGCGGAAGGTCAGCACGCCGATTGGCGTGGTGGTCATCATTTATGAATCGCGCCCCAATGTGACGGCTGATGCGGCGAGCCTGTGCTTTAAGTCCGGCAACGCAACCATCCTGCGCGGGGGCAAGGAGGCGCTCAACTCAAACCTGACGATCGCGCGGTTCATGATCAAAGCGGGCAAGCGGACGCTGCCGGCGTTTCCCGAGCACGCCATCCAGGTGGTGCCCACGACAGACCGCGAGGCTATCAGGGAACTGCTGTCGCTGACGCAGTATGTGGATTTGTGCATGCCGCGCGGCGGGGAGGGTTTGATCCGCGCGGTTGCCGAGTGCTCGAAGGTGCCGGTGATCAAGCATTACAAAGGCGTCTGTCACGTCTATGTGGATGGCGATGCCGATTTGAAGATGGCGGAGGAAATCGTCCTGAACGCCAAGGTCCAGCGTCCCGCGGTGTGCAACGCGATGGAGACTCTGCTGGTGGACCGCCAGGTCGCGGGCGTCTTTCTGCCGGCCATCGCGCAGCGGCTGGGCGAGCAGAAGGTGGAGCTGCGCGTGGACGTCGAAGCCGAAGCGATCTTGCACTCCGCACTTCGCACTCCGCAATCCGCACTTAGAAGAGCCACGGAGCAGGATTGGTTCACCGAATACAATGATTACATCCTCAACGTGCGGGTGGTTGATGGCGTCAGGCAGGCGATCGACCACATCAACCATTACGGCTCGGCGCACTCGGACAGCATCGTGACGCGGGATGAGGCCAGGGCACAGGAGTTTCTGGGCGAGGTGGATTCGGCCGCGGTCTATTGGAACGCCTCGACACGCTTTACCGACGGGGGCGAGTTCGGCATGGGCGCCGAGATCGGCATCAGCACGGACAAGATCGGCGCGCGCGGCCCGATGGGCCTGGAGGAATTGACCAGCTATAAGTGGATCGGAATTGGCACCGGCCAAGTGCGGAATTGAAGTGAGTCGTTTCGGAGAACCAGCCCCGGCGTGAACTTAGGAACCAATACCCCCACCCCTGCCGATGCCAGCGACCGCGCGCGGTTCGTTCGGGAGCAATTGCCGGCCGAGGGCCTGTTCGCGGATCATGATTGGCGGACCTCGCCAGTCCCCTACCCTCTCGGGCCAGCCGTGGCGAAGGAGGTGGAATCGCTCGGTCGTGTGCTGCTGCAGTTCTACCGCGCGGTCAATCTGCTCTACCGGAAGAGCGTGGAAGGCAAGCAGCCGGAGTGGATCGCCCGGTGGCTGGACCAGGGCAAGCCTGCCGAACTCATCGAACTCCAGCGCTCCCCGGCCTTTAAGAACGAGGTGCCGCGCGTCATCCGCCCCGACCTCCTGATCACGGAGACGGGTCTCAGCGTGACGGAACTCGATTCGGTGCCCGGCGGCATCGGCCTGACCGCCTGGCTCAATCGGACTTATTCGCAAATGGGCGCGGAGGTCCTCGGCGGAGCGGACGGCATGCTGCGCGGGTTCGCCAGCATCTTCGGGGACGCCCCCACGGTGCATATCGTCGTGTCCGAGGAATCGGCCACGTATCGGCCGGAGATGGTCTGGGTGGCGAATCAATTGGGGGCGGCACGATTCAAGGTCCAGGATTCAAAGTTCAGCGCCGTCGCCGATGGCGATGCTGTCTATCGCTTCTTCGAGCTATTCGACCTCGCCAACGTGCCGAACGCGAAGTTGATCTTCGATCTGGCGGCGGCAAAGCGGATCCGCCTCACGCCGCCGCCCAAGCCGCTCTTTGAGGAGAAGATGCTGTTGGCATTGCTGTGGAACCGCAACCTGCACGGCTTCTGGCGGCAGGAGCTGGGCGAGAGCTTCCTCGACCGGTTGCGGCGCCTGGTGCCTTACACCTGGATTGTCGATCCCGCTCCCCTGCCCCCGCACGCGGCGATTCCGGAGTTAAACCTGACTGACTGGCGCCAGCTTAAAACGCTGTCGCAGAAGGAGCGCGAGTTGATCCTGAAGGTCTCCGGCTTCTCGGCCCAGGCGTGGGGCGCGCGCGGCGTCTATCTCGGCAGCGACCTCTCGCACGCCGATTGGGCGGCGGCGGTGGAGGAGGCGATTGCGAGTTTCCAGCGTTCCCCCCGGGTGCTGCAGCGTTATCACAAGCCGGGCCTGGTTGAGGCGCAGTGGTTTGACTTCGAGCGCGCCCAGCTTGTGCCCATAAAGGGGCGCGTGCGGCTATGTCCTTACTACTTCGTGGCCGGCGACGCGGATGCAGCGCGCGCCGAATTAGGCGGCGTGCTGGCGACGATTTGCCCGGCGGACAAGAAAATCATCCACGGCATGAAGGACGCGGTCTTAGCACCCTGTTCGCTATGAGCCTGACCGAATACGTTTTCCTGGCCGCCAGCTCGCTTTTCGTGATCGTGGACCCGCTGGCAACGGTGCCGGCGTTCCTCGCCATGACGCCCAGGGACACTCCGGAACAGCGGATTAGAATGGCCCGCCTTGCCTGTTGTGTGGCCGCCGGAGTGTTGCTGGCCTTTGCCATTGCCGGCAAGTGGATCTTCAAGTTTCTCGGCATCACCATGCCGGCCTTCCAACTGGCGGCCAGCGTCGTGCTTCTGCTGGTGGCGCTCGATATGTTGCGGGCGCAACGCTCGCGAGTGCAGGAAACCTCGGAGGAGACGGCGGCCGGTGTCGAAAAGACGGACATTGCCATAACCCCACTGGCGATCCCGATGTTGGCTGGGCCCGGCGCGATTTCGACCGCCATCCTGCTGCATAACCAGGCGGCGGGCCTGGGGCAGCAGGCAGCCTTGTACCTCTGCATCCTGGGAGTCTGCCTGGCGAGCTACCTGATCCTGCGTATCGCCGCGCGTGGATCCCGCTGGCTCAGCCCGATCGCCATGAGCATTACCGTGCGCATCATGGGCCTGCTCCTGGCGGCAGTCGCGATTCAATTCATGCTCAATGCGGTCCGGCAACTGAATCCGGCCTGGCTTCCGGCCGTCACGTGAAGCCAGGCAATTCGGCCTCGTTTTTGCGGCGCCGGTTAATTCTTCACGAAAGCGCTTGCGTCGCGGTAAATTTGAGGCATTATAAGGGTCATCCTTTGGATCGCGGGGTGGAGCAGCCCGGTAGCTCGTCAGGCTCATAACCTGAAGGTCGCTGGTTCAAATCCAGCCCCCGCAACCAATTTCCGGGCCTCAGACAAGTGTTTGAGGCCCGTTTTTGTTGGGGGCTAATGCGCTTCTGTCTTGCGATCCTTGCTTGAGCACGCCCCCGGGGAGCTAACACAACCTGGCGTCCAAAACCACCAAAGGGACCAGCGGAGCCGATAAGAATTAAGAGCAATTTCGACAGAACTTGAATCCGCAAATTGATCAGATGTCGAGGCGGTCATAGCCGCCGGACTGCGCGGGGGGCTAAAAGCTAAAAGACCTCCGCTCGGAATCCGGCGACCTTCCTCACCTGCTGGGCGATACGCGACAGGCTCTGCAAGGCGAGGTGCTCGCAGTTGGGCCGATGCGATGGGCGATGGGCGGAATATACCTGGACCATGGAAACCTGCGCGCCGGCGGCCTTGAGTTCCTGCAAACGCCGCACATATTGCTCAATTTCCTCCCCGGGCGGCTCCTGTCCGTTGAGGAGCGGGAACAGACTCTGTATAATGACCGGGCGCTTCTTGCTGACCGCCAGGATGTTGGCCAGGATACGCCATAAGGGCACCGTCGAACGATTTACCTTCTCGAAATACTCCTGCGTTCCAGCATCAAGCTTGATCCAGACTTCATCCTGCTGGCACAGCAGGTCCAACCCGGCTGCGACGTGTGACGAATCCAATCCAGTTCCATTCGTGATGAGGACGGTTTTAAAGAAGGGCACCTTTCTCCTCGACCTCAAATATAGAACCTCGCGCACGACTTCATCAAAATTGGGGCAGAGCGTCGGTTCGCCATCCCCGCTGAGCGCCACTTCCTTCAGTTCCAGGAGTTCGGGGGGCAGGTTTCGGAACCAATCCAACTCGCCCAGCCGGCCCGCGTGGTGCAGGGTCAGCAGGCGCTCCAGCTCAGTCGCCATGGCCTTCACGTCCACGTTTCGTTTCCGCCCCGGGGTGTCGCGGTCCACCTCGCAATACGCGCAGTCGAAGCTGCACCGCTGATCAGGGTTGAGATTGACGCCAATCGACAAGCCCCGCGCACGCTGTGAAATCACCGCGTAAACGTGCCGATTGCCCAGCCGGTTTCGGGGCCGGCCAAACGCCGTCTCGCAGGGCTTCCGGACCTTGCCGACCGGACGTCGTCCGGCCGGACGATTCTCTGACGCGGCCAGCCGGCGCGACTTCATTTCCCGCACTACATTTCTCATTAGTAATATTTACAATTAAGTTTCCCTTTTGTTCACACCAGAATTTGCCGTAACCTTCGCAAATTTTGCGGCGCCGCCGCGCCGCGGCGACTCGCTCAGAGGGGGCAAGTCAACCCGGACCCCGGAGCAGCCACAGGTTGCGCCAAAGCCGGCTTACGGCCAAGACTGCGGGATAGACACACCGGGCAACCCCTCTCCCCTTCTGAAGGGGCGAGGGAGAAGCCTCCGCAGCTTTGGGTGTAGTGCAGGCTGGGGACTCCTCAGTAGCACTATCTGAATTTCGCCACTGGTATCCTGCCGGCCACGGCTTTACACTACGCCGCATGAACTGGCCCGCGTGCCCATTGCTGCCACAGGAACGCATCTTGCGCGAAACCGGGAGATTTCTGGCGCACCTCGATACCTACCCGGTCACCGACAGGCACGCACAGGTTATCCCCAAGCAGCGCCGGGCTTCCATCATTGAGCTCGCGATGGAGGAACTGGCGGCTCTTTGGCCCCAGGTCGCCACCGGGCGCAGTTCGCCTGCCAGGAATCACGGCCATGGAGCTTTCAACATCGGCCTGAACAGCGGACCGGAGTCAGGTCGGAGGACGTCCCAACCCGACCCATGCGGTAATCACCGGGGCCTGGGGCACGGTTTCAAGCTGGTAATGCTAGCGGTTCTCCTGGGTCTATCCGGCTGCGGCAAAAAGGCGGTGCCCCCCCTGATTCCGCCCGTCCCGGTCACGACGGCCCAGGCCGTGATCAAGACCATGCCTCTAGTCGTGGAGGCCATGGGTTCGGTCGAGTCTTACAACTCTCTGTCGATTGTCCCCCGCATCTCGGGGCAGATCCTCAAGTATCATTTCCGAGAGGGGGACGAGGTGGAGCGAGACTCGCTGCTGGTCACCATCGACCTGGCCCCCTACGCGGAGGCACTCCACCAGGCGGAAGCGATGCTGGCCAGTGATGAAGCCGATCTGGAATTCCGCCAGAGCGAAGCCGTGCGCTATAGTGAACTCGACACGAACGCGGTCACTCGCTCCGATTTCGAAAGGACCCACGCCGAGGCCAGCGCGCAGGAACACAAGGTCAAGGCCGACCGGGCGGTTGTCGAACAGGCCCGCCTTAACCTCGGATATTGCTCGATCAACTCCCCTATCTCGGGTCGGGCGGGCGCCTATTTGCTCAACCAGGGGGCAGTAGTGGAGGCCAACAAGACAACCTTGTTGGTCATTAACCAAATCGAGCCGATTTACGTGACCTTCTCAGTCCCCGAGAAACACCTGACCGCGATCCAGGCCGCCCAGCTAAAGGAGACGCTCACCGTGGAGGCGCGGATACCAGGCATTGAAACGAAACTCCGGCTCGGTCGGCTGGCATTCATCGACAACAACGTGGACCGCGCCTCGGGAATGATTCGGTTGAAGGGGACGTTCGCCAACACTGACGCCTTTCTCTGGCCCGGCCAATATGTCCGGGTCTCTCTGATCGTCGGGAACGAGCCGGGAGTTGTGGTGATTCCGGCCCGGGCGGTCCGGACAGGCCCGAAAGGACCCCTGGTGTTTGTGGTCAAGGATAACGGGACCGCGGAGGCGCGGACGGTACGGGTGGCCCGTCTGGCTGGGGAGGAAGCGGTCCTGGTCCAGGGGGTGTCGGCGGGGGAAACCGTGGTCACCGACGGCCAAAACAAGCTCAAGAACGGGGCGGCGGTTGTCATCGCCGAGCCATCGGTTCCTGCGGCAACGAACGCGGTACCCGGGGCCGGTTGAGCCGCTATGAACATCTCGGAACGATGGATCCGACGCCCGGTCATGACCACCCTGGTCATGTTCGGTCTCCTCTTCTTTGGCCTCCTCAGCTACCGCAACCTGTCAATCAACAACCTCCCTGACGTCGATTTCCCGACCATTAGCGTCACCGCGTTTCTCCCAGGGGCGAGCCCCGAGACTATGGCCGCCACCGTGGCCACGCCGTTGGAGAAGCAGTTCTCCTCGATCTCGGGTATCGACTCGATGAGTTCCTCCAGTTCCCAGGGGGCGACCACCATCAACATCCAGTTTTCCCTGGAGCGGAACATTGACGCCGCCGCCGTAGATGTGAACTCGGCTATCTCGGCCGCCATGGGGATTCTCCCCCGTGAGATGCCCAATCCGCCTACGTTCAAGAAGGTGAACCCGGCCGATATGCCGATCATGTTCATCGCCCTGACCTCCGACTCCCTGCCCGTGAGCACGCTGAACGACCTGGGCGAGAACATCCTGCTGGCGAGCTTGTCCACGATCAACGGCGTGGCCGAGATCGACCTGCTGCCGATTCAGAAGTTCGCGGTACGGGTCCAGGTCAACCCCTACTCGCTGGCCAACAAGAAAGTCGGCATCAACGAAGTCCTCACCGCCATTCAGGGCGGGAACGTCAACCTGCCCGGTGGGACGATCGACAACCAGAACACCTCTTACATCATCGACTCCAACGGGCAGCTCCCGAACGCCAAAGCCTACGACTCGCTGGTGGTGACCTACCAGAACGGCTACCCCCTGCGCATCCGGGATATCGGCCGGGCTATCGACGGCGTCGAGAACGACCGCACCACGGCCTGGTTCCTGGAGCGCGGCGAGAAGCAGGGAACTGTGATCCTGCGCGTGCGCAAACAGCCCGGCGCCAACACCGTGAACCTGGCCACTGAGATTAAGGCTCGCCTTCCCCGCCTGGTGGCGGCGCTGCCGGGGGCACTGAATGTCCACCTCTTCTACGACCAATCGGAGTTCATCCGCGAGTCCATCACCGACGTGCAGATGACCATGCTCCTGACGATCTTCCTCGTTATCGCCGTCATCTTCCTATTCCTTCGCTCGCTCAAGACCACGATCATCCCCAGCCTGGTAGTCCCCCTGTCGCTGATCGGCACCTTCTCGGTGATGAAAGTCTTCGGGTTCACCCTGAACACTCTCTCACTCATGGCCATCACGCTCTCCATCGGCTTCGTGGTGGACGACGCCATCGTGGTAGTGGAGAACATCATCCGGCGGATGGAAAAGGGCGAAAGCGCGCTCGAAGCTTCGTTAAAAGGATCACGGGAGATCGGCTTCACGGTTCTCTCGATGACCCTCTCGCTGGCTGTGGTCTTCATTCCGATCATGTTCATGGGAGGGCTCCTGGGGCGGCTGTTCCGCGAGTTCGCCGTCTGCATCACCGCCGCCATCCTGCTTTCGGGGATCATTTCCCTGACCCTTACCCCCATGCTGAGCAGCCGCTTCCTGAGGGGATATTCCAAAAAGAAGCCCGGGCGTCTCCACTCCGCCTCCGAACGCTTCTTCAACGCCTGGCAAGCGGCCTACGGCCGAAGCCTGAGCTGGGTCCTGCACCACCGGCTGCCGACGATGGTCTTCACCCTGCTCCTGACCCTGGCCATGGTGAGGATTTTCACCCAGATCCCCAAAGGCTTCATCCCCACCCAGGACCAGAACTTCTTCCGGATCTTCTCGCTCCTGGACGACCAGGCCTCGTTCGCCGATATGGCGCGTCATCAGGATGCCCTAAACGAGGTCCTGCTGAAGAATCCCGACTGCCGGGAGGCAGCCGCAGTCTCGCTGGCCGGCTTTTCGGCCGAGAATAACGGCCTGACCTTCGTGAGCCTGAAACCGCGCGCCGATCGGAAGCACTCGGTGGACGAAGTCATCGGCGCGCTGCGGCCCAAGCTCAACCAGATCCCGGGGCTGATCGTCTCCCTGGTCAATCCTCCGCTGATCGCCATCGGCTCCCGCCTCTCGAGCGCTCAGTGGCAGTTCACCCTCCAGAGCAGCGACCTGGACAGCCTGTACCGCTCTGGGTCCATCATGGAGGAGAAGATCCGGTCCATTCCCGCCCTGGCGGATGTGAAGTCCGACTTGCAGATGCGCAAGCCGAAGCTCGAAATCACCATCGACCGGGACAAGGCGTCCGCCCATGGGCTCACCGTGCAGCAGGTCCAGGAGGCGTTTTACTCGGCCTACGGATCACGCCAGGTCTCCACTATTTATACCGCGTCCACCTTCTACTATGTGATTCTGGAAGTGGCTCCCGAATTCCGCCAGGATCCTTCGTCGCTAGCTACCCTTTACATCAAGTCAACCGGAGGGGAACTGGTCCCCTTAACCACCGTGGCTTCGATCCGCCAGACGGTTTCCCCCCTGACCATCAACCATTCGGGGCAGATCCCCGCCGCCACGATTTCCTTCAACCTCAAGCCGGGGTATGCCATCGGCACGGCCATCGACGAGATCAACCGCTTCAGTCACGCCAACCTGCCGGCCTCGGTCCACACGGCTTTCCAGGGATCGGCCCAGGCCTTTCAGTCCTCGTTCTCCAGCATGGGTTTCCTGCTCCTGGTCACCATCATCGTGATCTACATGGTGCTGGGAATCCTCTACGAGAGTTTCATTCACCCCCTGACCATCCTCTCCTCACTCCCGTTGGCCGGGTTCGGTGCCCTGGCGGCCCTGGCCATCTTTGGCATGCAACTCGACATGTACGCCTACGTCGGCATCATCATGCTGGTCGGCATCGTCAAGAAGAACGGCATCATGATGGTGGATTTCGCTCTGGAGGCCGAAAAGTCGCAGGGGCTCGATTCGGTGGAATCCATCTACCAGGCATCCCTGATCCGCTTCCGCCCCATCATGATGACCACTATGGCCGCCCTTTTCGGCTGCCTCCCCATCGCGCTGGGCTTGGGGGCGGGCGGCGAGGCCCGACAACCCCTTGGCGTCGCGGTGGTGGGCGGGCTGTTCTTTTCCCAGATCCTCACCCTCTACGTTACGCCGGTCTTCTACATTTACCTGGACGGACTGAACCGGAAACTCCAGGCGGCCAAGCGCCCGGAGCCGGCGGCAGGTGGCTAATGAACACGAACCTCTTCGACGACGCATTCCCTTTCAGAGTACTATTCCGCAGGCAGGGCAATACCCTGGCGGAAACAGTCAAACAACTGGAGTGCATTCTCCGCGAATTCACCGCAGTCCCGGATAAGTGCGGCCGCATCAGCACTCTGGTGGCGGAGGGCGACACGACCTGTCGGGAGATCGAGCGCGAGCTCTCGCTGACGTTCATGCAACCCCTTGACCGGGAGGATATCCGGGAGCTGAACCGCGCTTTCGCGCGCACCCTCCAGGCGGTTGGCGCTGTGTCCAGCCGCATCGGCCTTTACGGATTTCGCGAAATCCAGAAAGGGGCGGCCGACCAGGCCGCCTGCCTGGTGGAGATTTCCACCGAGATCGCGCCCCTGCTGGCGGTCATCGTGCGCGAGGGGAACGGCGTTACGAATTGCGAACGTGTGCGAAAACTCAAGAAGCAGGCGGACATGTTCCTCCTGGTGGGGCTCGGGGAGCTCTATGAATCGGCCAGCGGCGGCGTAGGGAACCTGCTGGAGGTCCTGAAGTGGAGCCAGATCTACGACCGGCTGGAGGAGGCCGCGTCATGCCTGGAGCACACCGTGAATGTGATCGAGGGGATTATCCTGAAGAAGGTATAGACCGAGCCGGAACGCCGGCTTTCAGCCGGCTTAAATCGTTCGACCACCACGACGGGAGCGAATCGTCCACCCCGTTCTCGTTGGCAGC
>SESG01018040.1_pt1 | contig 10320 bp, 2 predicted proteins | sample 3171421 | NCBI WGS metagenome assembly SESG01 (sample SAMN10866946, study PRJNA518727) | freshwater metagenome | biome: subpolar coniferous forest; feature: holomictic lake; material: water; isolation source: holomictic Lake 227, 6 m and 8 m depth | place: Canada: near Kenora, Ontario | collected... | reverse complement strand
TAGCTTCAGCCCAGTCCGTCAGTTCGATCTGATTTAATCTCCGTACAAGATCGCTGATCATTCCCGTTGACTTTTCGTCATAGACTTGAAAAATTCCTTCTTTAAAACCAAGGGGAAGCAAATCTTCTTTATTGCGTGTGGCAACAAGCTTGATTCTTTCTTCAGCCGAAGCTTCTTTGGAATTAGGTAGAAACATCGCTTTGAGTTGAATAGGGCTGTTCGCCTGCGGAAATTGATGAGACTTTCCCGCCCGGGTAAAATTGTCGGGCATGTTCGCGTTGGGCAGAAGTAGCGTTACGGAACCATCCGCGGCAACGGAAAAAATATAGACGTAGGCATCTTTACTGACCGAATAAAATATTTTAACATCATCGCCTTCCTTCAGGTCTGTTTTGGAAAGATGAAGTTTAGCGGAGAGGCCGCCTCCCTTTTCGGGATAAACCGGCTCAACCAGGGCTTTAATTTTTACTTTGTAAAGATTTCTTTCTTTTGCATCCCAATCGGAGGAGATAATTTCTTCTTTGGTAATTTTCCCCCGAACAGCGGCATAAATCAAGTCTTCAGCAACCTGGCTATTGGATACCAGCGTGTGAGATTTGATAAACGTTCCCACCGCCATTTCCACAGCCTTGCCCTGAGCGTCCCTTCTGGCTCTGTCTTTGACCTCTTTTAGGCTATCCATCTCCCCTTGCAGTGATTCGCCTTCCGCCGTGATCCAGACTGGCTTTTCCGCCGCGAGACTAACCAATGGAAACGCCAACACTATAAACAGTATAATTAATTTTTTCATAAACCTCATTTCGTCAGGCTGAATTTATTTCTAATTTTTTCCACATCAGGACTGATCGATGGGCTCTGCTGAACATTGAGCAGCTTGGCTTCGTCTTCGACCTGCGGCGTGATGTGCTCGTAAATCTCCGCAAGATTCTTCTTACCATCTTTGATAGCTTTCAAAAAATAATAGGTAAAAACACCATGTCCCTTTTGCGGTGACGAAGTTGAAATCTGGCTGCCCTGCGTTGCCGACAGGACAGCTATGTTGGAAGATAGGATTCCAATCGGTGCCATCATCACCAGCGGTCTTGCCCCTTTAGCCAGAACGCTCCTGCCGCCACTGCCGGAAAAACAGGAATCAAGAACGACGATAATCTCACGCGCTTCCAGCTTCCCCAGGCTGGCATAAAGTCTTTTCAGCGGATAACCGGTTACCGGCAGATAATTGGGATCACCGTCGTAAGGGACAAGATAGGCTTCTCCCTTGGCCGGTTCCGGCGCTCCATGACCGGAAAAATAAACAAGAACAGTGCTGTCTTTTTTGGCCCGATTGGGCAGCCACGCCTCCAAAGATTTTTCAATATCTGTTCTTGTCGCTTTTTCATCTGTAAGGAATTCTATATTTCTTTCCTGAAAACCCAGAGCCTTTAGATAAGCTTTGACAAGGGTGGCGTCACTGCGGGAATAATCGGATTTAGGAATACTGCGATAATTTTCTATGCCGATAACGACGGCATAGGCATTTTTTCTCGGCTCTGACATTGCGGCGGGCAATTCGTCAATGTCGGATTTGATTGTGGGATAGGCTTCTTGTGCTGGCCTGGCTGCCAGGGATTCAGTCTGCCTTGAGGGCTGCTGCTTTTTGGCAAGTCGCTCCAGTAACTTAAAACCAGCAGGATTTTTCATTTGTTCAAGTTTCGCCATGGCATCATCGACGTCAGCCCCTCTTTCGATAAGGAGTTTCGCTGTGCTGGCATGACCCTTCCATGCGGCAAGTAACAACGCTGTCGAGCCTCCGCGGTTACGTGTATTCACATCTGCACCTCTATCGAGAAGTAACCTTGCCGCCTCGACTTGGCCATAGTAAGCTGCATGTAGAAGGGGAGGGCCTCCCACCGATAAGCCCATGCCGCTTTCGTTGATGTCTGCGCCGCCGTCGAGCAGTTCTTTTATTGCTTTAGTATCCCCTTTTGTCGCCGCGCTATGAAGCCCTCCCGCGCATCCCGCCAGCAAGGTCAATAAAAATAAGATAAAAATACCTTCAAATATTTTTCCCATAATCCACCTTCCTCAAATCAAAAGTTATAAATTGCGATCGCTGTCATTCCGTGCAAGTGAAGCGCAACTTTGATCCTGCCCCGTGCTTGATACGAGGGAATCCAGTGTTTTTAGTAAGTACTGGATGCCGGATCAAGTCCGGCATGACAATACTATTTTTTCGCCCCGATCAACTGCGGTGTTTGTTCATTGTTGAATTGCTTACGCGCTATACGCTCCACCTGGGGTTTGATGTAGTCAAACAGGTCTTCCATCCTGATGGAACCATCCGGCTTTATGACATCCTCATTCTTGATTCCTTTGAGAAGGAAGTAGGTAAAGAGTCCGTGACCTTTTCGTCATAGGTTGAGCTGATCTGCTCGCCCGATGAGGCGGATAGAACGGCCATGTTTCTGGACAGAGCAACGTTGCCCTGCAGATTCATCACCAGAGGCCGCGCACCCTTAGCAAGCACCGATCTTCCTCCCGCACCGGAGAAACAGGAATCGAGGGCGACAACGATTTCTTTTGCCGGAAGTTTGCCGAGAGCTTCATACATTCTTTTCAGAGAGTAGCCGGTCTGATCTATAAATGATGGATCGCCATCATAAGGCACCAGATAGGCATCGCCGGTTTTGGTATTCGGGGCGCCGTGGCCGGAATAATAGACAAATACCGTACTGCCTTTTTCAACATTATTACCGAGCCATTTTTCAAAATATTTTTCAAAATCGCTTTTCGATGCCCGGTCGTTCAGCAACATTACGACATTCTCTTCAGGATACCCCATCGTCTTGATAAGATAGCCGGCAACTAGCCGGGCATCCTGCGTCGCGAAGTCGGCTTTGGGAAGTTTCTGGCGATAGTTTTCTATCCCGATTACGATAGCATAGGCATGTTTGTTGTGCTTGACTTTTATCGCAGGAAGTTCGTCAACATCGGATTTAATGACAGGAGATAGTTGTGCTTCATTATTTGCAATGCTTATTACCGGCGCAGTCCGACCAACTTCTTGCTTCTGAGCGTATTTTGCAAGCAGCTTTGCCTCTATCACCCATTCTTTTGGATATTTAACGGCTAGCCCTTCAACGGTCAATATGGCTATATCCACATCCGCCCCTTTGCTTATTAAAAACTTTATCATCTCGGTGTGCTTCCCATGTGCCGCGGATACGAGGGGTGTTTTGCCATGGTTATCTGTTGCATTCACATCAGCGCCTTTGTCCAAAAGAAGTTTTGCACTTTCGATGGAACCGTTGAAAGCTGCCCACTGCAAAGGTAACATACCCCAATAATCTTTGCTATTTACATCAGCACCTGCATCAAGCAGAATGCGAATAATATCATTCCTACGATTATGTAAAGCCGCCGCATGCAATGCTGTCCCCCAGTGGTCACGTGCATTCACATCAGCGCCCTCTTTGAGCAGGGCGCGTACTTTCTCAAGATCATCATTGTTTACCGCATCATGAAGCGTCGGTGCGCATCCGGTCAGCATGGTCAATAAAACTAAGATAAAAATGACTTCAAATATCTTCTTCACAGCCTATCTCCCTTAGACGAAAAAGTTAAATGCAAATGCCTCCAAAAACGCAAAACCCCGCTCTTTATTGAAGAAAGCGGGGTTTCATTTATTGAATCAAATTACCTCCAAACGAGGTTAAATGGGATGAAACATTTATATTAAAATAATATCTTACATGGTTTTTCCTTTTATCACCATTAATTGCAGAAAGCCACTATGAAAAAATAAACTATATTAACCCGATTTTTTAATCATTTGATAAAAACTTCCTTTTTGTGGGAGGTCCTATAGAAATAGCGGTCAAAGTATTTCAATTAAATATAGACCGCAAAATGTGTGCTGTTGATGTTTGTCGTCGTTCGTTAATGGTGTTTAGAACGAAGTGAAAGCAACAACTTTTCATGACGCTGCCAAGTTGTGTAGTATAAGGAAGCAGTGCTTAAGTTTCTTCCTGATGCAAGGTTTCATTAGCCCCCCTGCGCTACGCTTCGGGATAATTCGACCCGCAAGTTTCAGTCGCAGATGAACCCACGGTGACCTTCAGGTCATTTATATATTTCTGAAGCTTTGGTCTCATTACGACCGCTTTTCGGGATATCCCCACCTTCGGCTGGGGATAATTCAGCTTGCAGATATTACCGGACTATGTTTGTAATAACCGTAAGTCGAATTATCCCGCAAAGCTTTGTTAAAAGAAAGGAAAACTTTATGAATTTTCACTTTAGCATTGGTCCATTGTTGGCGCTTATTGCCGGTATTGTCATACTTTTCGCGCCGAAGCTTCTGAACTATATTGTTGCCATTTATCTGATCATCATTGGAATTTTGGGACTTTTCGGCACCAATCACATTAGCTTGTAAATGCCCACTACTTTCTTGATGCCGGGATGCTCACATCAACTATATGTTCCTGATGATCATTTTTTAGATGAATCGTTTGGTCTTGTTTTTCCAATCCATCTACTATGACAACTGCTGTTTGCGCTTCTGTTTGCCGCACCGTGATTTGGTATCCGGTCTCTTGAAACAAGTAACGAATTTTAAATTCTTTCCAATCTTCGGGCAGACAGGGATTAAATGTTATTTTATCAATGTTGATCGAAATTCCTAAAAGCGATTCCAGGATAAGCCGGTACAGCCAGGCTGCAGAACCGGTGAACCATGTCCAGCCGCCACGGCCGACATGCGGGAATACGGCATAGACATCGGAGGCAACAACATAGGGTTCAACTTTATAAACATCTACCTCCTCGGGTGACCTCGCGTGATTTATTGGGTTTATTATAGACAATAGATCACCGAAACGCTGATTGTCGCCTAAAGCGGCAAAGGCCATGGCCGCCCAGATTGCCGCATGAGTATATTGGCCGCCATTTTCTCTCACACCGGGCACATAGCCTTTAATGTATCCCGGTTCCATATTAGACTTATCAAAGGGCGGGTCAAGCAATTGGATCAGTTTTTTATCGCGGTGAACCAGATGTACATCCAAGGCATCCATTGCAAGCCTTGCGCGCTCAGGATCACCTGCCCCTGACAGAACAGACCAGCTTTGGGCAATCGAATCAATCCGGCATTCCGTGTTAGTTGCGGAGCCTAACAATGATCCGTCATCGAAATATGCACGGCGGTACCACTTACCATCCCAGCCATCGCGCTCAATGCTTCGCTGTAACTGAACTGCCTCTTTTTTGCATAACTCGGAAAAAGACATATCGCTTTTGACGCGGGCAATTTCAGCAAACTTCATGAGTACTTCATAAAGGAAAAAGCCCATCCAGACACTTTCCCCCCTACCCTCTTCTCCCACCTTATTCATACCGTCATTCCAGTCACCGCAGCCCATAAGTGGCAGGCCATGACGGCCGAATCTCAGTCCCCTTTTAATGGCTCGTATGCAGTGTTCATACAAGCTTGCTGCTTCATCAGCCATCCCTGGCAGATCGTAATAAGAATCCTCCTCCGCGCGTACCTGACGACCTTCAATAAATCTTACTGTTTCATTCAAAATACCCAAATCACCGGTAATCTTAATATAGCGGCTCACGGTTAAAGGCAGCCACAGATAATCATCAGAGCACTGTGTGCGCACACCTCTTCCGGAAGGCGGATGCCACCAATGCTGAACATCGCCATCCTGAAATTGACGGCTTGCGCATAAAAGCAAATGAGCACGAACAAGCGCCGGCTGGGCATAAATCAACGCCATCATATCCTGCAGCTGATCACGGAAGCCAAAGGCGCCGCCGGACTGGTAATAACCGTTACGAGCCCAAAGACGGCAGGACAGCGTTTGGTATAGCAACCAGCCATTGGCCAGCACATTGAGAGACTGATCCGGTGTTTCTACCTGAATAGTCCCCAGCGTCTGCTTCCAGCTTTTCTGTACAGCAGTAAGAACACTTTGCGCTATTGTTGATCCTCTATTGCTTTTGACCGTTTTACTGGCATCATCAGCGCCCCTTCTTCCGGTAACACCAAGCCGGAAGATTGTTTCATGTTCCTGTCCATGATCCAATTCAAAGTTCACTTGAATGGCGGCGCAGGGATCAAGGGCAGCGCCAACCTTGCCGGAGAGTTGTGACCGCGTCATTGCAGCCGGGTTTGCAGGTTCACCATTGCGCCCGAGAAACTCCGTTCTATCTCCGGTGACCATTCGATTTATTTCGTCTACATCAAAGAAAACTATCCGATCGGCAAATTCTGTATTGTATGAATTGCGCGCAAAAATCGCCCCGCTTCCTGTATCCACTTCTGTTGCGACATGCATCATCGTTTTTTGGCGTAAGTCACCTAGCACCCACTCCAGATAACCTGTTACCGATAGAATTCGCGAACGGCCTGATTCATTGCGCAATTTCAACACTGAAAACTTTATTGGCGCGTCTATGGCTACGTAAATCCACAACTCGGATCGAATGCCCTCTTCGATATGTTCAAAAACACTATAACCGAAGCCATGCCTGCTGATATAAGGCTTGGCAGAACGGCAGGGAAGTGGCGTAGGAGACCAGAAATGTCCTGTCTCTTCATCACGAATATAAAAGGCTTCTCCGCTTACATCACTTACCGGATCGTTGTTCCATGGTGTGAGGCGGAACTCATGGGCATTCTCACTCCAGGTGGAGGCTGAACCGCTCTCTGAAATTACAGATCCGAAGTGAGGGTTAGCCAATACATTAACCCAGGGAGCAGGCGTCACACTTCCGGGTTTTGTCGTGATAACATATTCGCGTCCGTCGGCCGTAAATCCGCCCAGCCCGTTTTCAAAGATCAAAGCCGGTGCGGCGATTTCCTTTGTCTTACGAAGGCCTGCCTGTTGAGAACGTGTTGGTTTGAAACGAGGAATAACTGCTTCCATAAGAGAACGGCGGTTGATTTGTTCTACCAGAGTACCACGAGTATCTTTAATTATAACACGGGCAACAGTTTGCAGAAGAGTGCGGTCTTCATTGGATATCTGATCACCAGGCCGCACAAATATGCCACCCGGCTTGTCAATAACTTTTGCTTCCGTTCCCGATGTAATCATCTCCTTTATCTGGTCGTGGAGGAATTGTCTGTATATCGCGTTATCTTCATTCCAGATCACCAGATCAACAGACATTCCTTTTAAACGCCAGTAAGCGTGGGCCTGCTCGAGCTGACGCACAAGTTCAATATTTGCGTGGTCACCGATCTGGAGCAGGACAATGGGCAAATCTCCGGAAATGGAGTAGCCCCACAAACCTGATTGCCCTCGGTTGTTTCGAAGAATTATCTTAGGATCAACGCGTAAAGATGAATTGCTGTAAATTATAAAACCGGCCAGACGACCGTAAATCTGTGCGTCGGCTTCTGTGGCATTGATTTGCCGCAAGACAACCTGGCTGTGAGTTTGCGCCAGATCAAAAACACGATCTGCCAGACGGCGATCGGTATATTTTGCCGCAAGTTCAAGCGCTTTATCCCTTGTTTCACTGATGCCGGAAACAATATCAATTGTCACCGATTCCCCCGCCTCCAACTGAACACGGTAACGAATAGCTACAATGGGATCAAGAACTGACCCATCTGTATCCGAAAGAGTTTTTGAAATATCTCCAGACCCATTCATCGCCTGCGGATTTGCCGTTGTATTTCCACGACCGACAAACTTTAAACGATCTGTTTCGTAAGACACTTCACTGCTCGAAATCCCGTGCAAGGCCATCAGGTGAAACATCCAGTGTTTGGGTTCATCTTTTGAACGCGGTCTTCTTGTACAGAGAATCGTCCGGCGATCACGAAGAATTTCCGTCTGCACAAAAAGATTGGAAAATGCCGGATGCAGTGCGTCGGCTGCCGGTATCGCCAGAACAACTTCCGCGTAACTGGTTATCTCTATCTGCCTTGCTCTTCGGGAACGATTGGTGATATGCACGCGGCGCAGTTCAATATCATCCTCCGGAGATACAGCTATCTCCGTGTGCGTGTTGATTTCATTATCCCGACGTCTAAATTCCACCTTGGCATCAGAAAAAATAGCTTCATATCTTTCCGGTTGTTTTAGCGTTGGCTGATAAGCTGTTGACCAAAATTCTCCACTGACTAAATCACGAATGTAACAAAATGTGCCCCAATTATCGCGGGTTGAGTCTTCTCGCCAGCGGGTGAGGGCAAGCTCATTGAAGCGGCTATAACCACCCCCCGCGTTGGTAATCATCAGATGGTATCTTCCATTGGACAATAATTGCACTCTGGGCACAGGTGTGTGAGGGGTTTGAAATATGCGCGCCGGAACCTTCTCCTGCTTTGAACTCTTGCGCAGAGTCTTATCTTCGGATACTTGCCGATAGTACGCCACAGCTCGGGGAATGCGTTCCTGAAGCAGCAACATCGTTGATTGAAACATCGGATCAGATTCGAAACGTTTCTGCATCGGACAATTGAGCAACAAATAAGCTAAAGACAATAAAGTCATTCCTTCATGATGAGCCATAAACGATTTGACGACAACGCTCGTTTTACCAGCAGGCATTCTGGAAGGAGTGAAATCCAGCGCTTCATAGAAACCATAAGGCCCTTCCATTCCCTCATTTGAGAGCCGCTGCAGATTTCGACAGGCTGCATCAGGCTCAACCATCAGCGCTAGTGCCGAAGCATAGGGCGCGATAACCAGATCATCGGAAAGCCCTCGTTTGAGGCCTAGTCCCGGAACACCAAAGGCATGATACTGGTAGTTAAGATGGACATCAATTGTGCTGAAGCCGGATTCGGAAACACCCCAGGGCACACCTCGGTCTTTTCCATATTCTATCTGTCTTTGCACGGCGGCTTTGTATGTCTGATCAAATAATGTGTTTTCATAATTAGGCATCACCAGCAGAGGCATCAGATACTCAAACATTGAACCGTCCCAAGAAAGCAGCACCGGGTATTTTCCCGGATTAGTAAGCAATCGTCCCAGGGCAAACCAGTTTTCCTGGGGCAGTTGCCCTTGCGCAATGCCGATGAAACTGCAAAATCTGGCCTCGGAAGCCAGCAAATCATAGTAACTTGCGTCCCGACGATGCTCACCTGCACTATAGCCGATGGTCAATAACTGACGTCCTTTATCATAAAGGAAGCTGTAATCCATTTCAGCAAAGCCGTTTGCCTGTAAGGCAAGTAGGTTGATCGTCTCTATTCTTTCTTCTGCACGCTTACCTCCTTCATTAACCATCCGGCGAAAATCGGCATACCACGAGGCTTCATCGGCAGTTGTATCCGTGCTGATTAGATCTTCGAGTTTTTGCAGCAATTCCATTTCGAACATTGCCAATTCCCGCAATGAGGGAATCTTCATCGTTTCAAAAAAATCACTTACCCTGACCGACGGGTAGGAAAGCGCAATCCAAGGCGATAAAAAAGTCATTTCATCCAGGGCATCGCCACATTGATTCACCAGAGCCCTCACCCATTTCATTACAGAGCTATCCGTATTGGCGTCAAAGGCGGAAGCAAGATCAATCGAGGATGTTACCAGATGACCGAGGCAGTATCGACATCGCTTGAACATCATTTGACCGGGATCTGGTAATGAGCCCAGATATTTTTGAAAATCGGCAAGTTGCTTTGGCGCGGTTATTCCCGCAACTTCCCGCAGTACATTAGCAGTATCGCTGATACCTTTAAATAATTGAGATCCCCAAAGCTTTGAATCGGGAAGATCAATAAATCCCAATCGCAGTGTAAGTGAGTGACCGCCTAGATTTCCGCTATCCACGGTGGATATATAATGAGGTGGTAATATTGCCAGGCTTTGCGTATCGTACCAATTATAAAAGTGTCCCTTGTAGCGTTCCATTTTTTCCATTGTATTGAAGGCATTGGATGTGCGTTCGATTAATTCACCAGCCGTTATATAACCAAAATCATACGCCGACAAATTTGCAAGCAAAGACAAGCCCATGTTTGTAGGCGATGTGCGATGCGCAACTACGGCAGCCGGGTGCTCCTGATAGTTATCAGGAGGAAGCCAATTATCATCTGCGCCGGCAAACGTTTCGAAGAATGCCCATGTTTTGCGGGCAATTTTTCTTAAAAAGATAATTTGCTCTTCTTTAAGTTTTATATCGCCACGAACAATTGGCCGGCTAACCCACCAGGTAACCACGGGTGACACAAACCAGAGAAAAAGTATGATTAAAGCCGCGCTGAGAGCGGCAGGCCTTGAGATCAGCAGGTAAATAAACAGCGTGGTAGAAAGCACAGGGGCTACCCACATTGACCGGCAAGAGGCAAAAAGACTATTGCCGCGGCTT
>SESG01010762.1_pt1 | contig 10322 bp, 6 predicted proteins | sample 3171421 | NCBI WGS metagenome assembly SESG01 (sample SAMN10866946, study PRJNA518727) | freshwater metagenome | biome: subpolar coniferous forest; feature: holomictic lake; material: water; isolation source: holomictic Lake 227, 6 m and 8 m depth | place: Canada: near Kenora, Ontario | collected... | reverse complement strand
AAACGGACTGCCGGGTTGGGTGGCATTGCTGCCAAAACGAGTGGTCATCAACGAATATTCAGTTCCTGTAACCAGTGGCCTGAGAACTTCTTCTGCTTTAGTCGGATTGCCCATCGCCAGATAAAGTTCTCCAAGGTAATGCCTTGCCATCGCACCTGAAACAGTGGTGTTGTTGGTCGTCCGCAAAGGGAGTTTTTCAATGGCATATAAAAGATCAGCCTCCATCACTTTTCTGATTTCTGCTACAGGAGTCCGATCCCAGTCGGTACGGTAGGTAAGCCCGGTAATTTCCGTAGTGGAAAGTGGAACAGCGCCAAAGGAAAAGGTAAGATGACGATAAGCCCAAGCCCTGCTGAAACGTGCTTTGGCAATGGTGGCTTCCTTGTTCGCGGTACTTGCCTGGGCATTGCTGCCTTCCCATTTCACTGTAATATCTTCCGCACGATTGATAACCATGTTGGAGGCGCTTACAATTTTATATAGCCACTCAAAAGTCAACATCATACAATCCAGATCGGTCTGCTTGATTAAGCTGGGATAGTACATGAACCTGAAGGATGAGTGCGTGTTGTTACTCCACGAATTATCCACTCCGCATCCCCACATGGTGTGGCGTGCCAGGGGTAGCGTTGCTGAACCATATCTGCCAAGGTTGTCTACCCTGCAGTATTCTTCGCGCATCAAGCCTTTGATGGCTGTTTCCATGCTCTGAAAACCGGTGTAGTTGGCCAATAGATTTTCTGCATAGATATCATCCCTTGGCGTTTCTTTCAGGAAACTTTTCTCGTTGCAACCTGTCAAAAAGGTTGTCAGGAGCAATATGAAAATGTATAAATATTTTTTCATCGTAGACATTGCTTAAATATTATAAATCAAATCTTAATCCAAGTAAAAAAGAGCGGGTTTTTGGTGTAGCCCTCTGAGATCCGATAAATTCAGGATCTAAGCCTGTCCAACTGGTCCAGGTGGCAAGATTGTTGACGTTGAGATAAAACTCGAGACGCTGCATTTTGATGCGTTTCGTGACCGTCTCAGGAAACCTGTAGGAAAGTGAAACATCCTGCACCCTGAGGAAGTTAGCCTTTTCGTAAAATCCGGCTTTCAATGGATTCACAGATCCGTTCAGGTCGTTTTTTGGATAAGTATTGATCTGATTTTCAGGCGTCCAGAATACTTTGTTCAGTTGATTTTCTCTCCATGAAACACCTCCAACATCCATCAAGGAGTTGCGGGCTGTTATGCCATAAGAGGAGTTAAGAAAAACACTCAGTGAAAAATTCCCATATCTGAATGAGTTGTTCATCCCTGCAGTGAAATCAGGTATTCTGGAACCAATGATCTGCTTGTCGGCTGGAGTGATGTCACCACTTGCGCTTACCCTGTCGTATTTCACATATCCCGGAACAGAGTACTGAAAGTCAGCGTTCTGTTTGGCATTGGGATTCGCAGGATCCGCTATTTGCCATATACCTGTGATTCTGTAATCGTAATTGACGCTTACAGGTTGTCCGATAAACCAGTTGGAAGCGATGTCGTCGATCGGGTTTCCGGCTGAATCAAAAAGGCCGATATCTACAATCTGTGTCTTGTAGTGGGAGAAGGAAAAATCTGTTGTCCAGCTGAATTTCTTGTTTTGAATATTTCTGGAGGATATCTGAAGTTCCAATCCATTGTTTTTGGTCTTGCCAATGTTTCCGATAAGCGAATTCGTTCCGTTGATGGAAGGAATGGTCCGGCTCAAAAGCAAGTCGGAGGTATTTGACCAATAGATATCAAAGGTTCCGTGGACTCTGTCTTTCCATAATCCAAAATCAAATCCGGTATTGAGTGAACGGGTTGTTTCCCATCCCAGATTTGGGGAGGCCAGTCTGGATGGATAATAACCATAAAGAGGAGTCTTTGCATCCGAAAGATAATTGTCGGAGCTCAAGTTCGGAAGTGTAACATAGGCAGAAACAGCTTCGTTACCATTCTTCCCAAGCGAGAGCCTGTATTTGAAGTTGGTAAGTACCGTGCTTACCGAAGAACCTTGATAGAATTTTTCGTTGGAAACGTTCCAGCCCATTGCAATAGAGGGAAACAGACCGAATTTTGAATTTTCGCCAAAGGCGGAATAACCATCACGGCGTGTGGTCAAAGTCAGCAGATATCTTCCGTCGTATCCGTAATTTACCCGCAACATCTGAGAGATATGGTTGGCTTTCGTATAACTTGCATTACCGGAAAGTATACCTGCTTTGGCAACCTGGTAATAATACATGACATCATTTCCAAAATTGATGCCATTGACACTATTTGACTCACTTATTGTACTTTGCGCAGAATAAAGTCCGGTCAAAAACAAGGAGTGCTTCCCGAATTTTTGAATGTAACTCAAAATATTCTCAACAATCCAATCCGATGAGTTGTCGCTGCTGTTGGCCAATATCCCATTCGCGTTTAACCCTTCATAAGTATCACGTCCCTGGTAATTCTGTACTTTGTTAAATTCAGAAGTGTAACCGGTGTTTAGTTTGTAGGTCAATCCTTTGATAAATGGAATTGTGACGTCGAATACGTTGTTGGTGATCAGTTTTTGCGAAACATCGCTATTTCGCTCATTGATAGCGCTTAATGGGTTTCTGGCGTAAGATACACTTGAATCTTCCCAGGAAGAAAGTTTCAAATTGCCATTGGCATCATAAGCTTCAGACAGCGGGTTCATCAGGAAAGCCTTTCCGAACTCAGGACCTTTTCCACTCCGGTCGTAACGGCCAAACTGGGTATTGGTGCTGAATCTCAACCATGGGGTCAACTCCTGTTCGAAGTTGATACGAAATCCGACACGGTTGAATTTGTCATTCAGTGAGATGCCTTTTGAATCGGTATAATTGAGCGAAACATAATAGGAAGACTTTCCAACAGAGCCCCGGAAGGAGGTGTTGTGCTGCTGCTTAAATCCATTTCTCAGAGACAGTTTAAGCCAGTCGGTCGAGAGACCTGCTTTATGCATTCTGTCTTCAGTGGCCGTGATGGCTCCCATCCACGGCTCGGGATTGGCAGGTGTGATCGCCGCTGTGTTGGCGGCTTTTAAAGCTTCAACTTTGTACTTGTAAAAGGTATCTCCATCCATCAGGCTTGGGATATTGATGGCTTCGTCCATCGAAATGAATCCATCGTAGGAGACAGTCATTTGCTCCTTTTTCCCTTTTTTGGTGCTGATCAAAATGACTCCGTTGGAGCCCCTGGCACCATAGATAGCTGCCGAAGAGGCATCTTTTAAAATTTCAATGGCCTGAATGTCATTTGGATTCAACTCAGACCAACTACCAGAAAAAGGAATACCGTCCAGAATAATCAACGGTTTGTTGGATGCCGTAATAGAATTGGTACCGCGAATGGTGGTAGCCGTGGAGGATCCTTCCGCATTTGAGCCGGTGATGGCTATGTTCAAGCCGGCCACTGTGCCCTGCAGGTTTTGGATGATATTGGGTTGAGGATGCTCTGTGAGTGTTTTGGTATTGAATGAAGCCACTGATCCGGTCAAATCCGATTTTTTCTGAACACCGTAACCTACCGCGACAACCTCTTCAATTCCGATAGTCTCTTCTGTCAAAACTACATTGACCATCTTTTGGACTCCGACTTTGACTTCCTGCGTTTTCATTCCAACGAAGGAAAATTGCAAGGTCACATTCTCCGGAATATTGTTCAGTGAATAATTTCCTTCGGAATCAGTAATGACCCCGGTTGTCGTCCCTTTGACAACCACCGATGCGCCGGGAATGGACAGGCCTTTCTCATCCTTTACCTTACCCGAAACAGTTTTTTTCTGCGGTTGCTGACCAACGTTGCCCGGGATATCCGTTTTTTCTTTCAGAATAATCTGTTTTTCGCGAACCTCGAAATCAACATTACTCTGATCGCATACCGATTTTAGTACCACTTCAAAACCGGCATTTTCACAATCGATTGAAATCTGTTTTGTTTCGTCGAGAATATTGTCTTTGTACAAAAAAACGTAATCCGTTTTTTGCTCAATATTCCCAAGTACTTCCTTGATATTGGCTTTGTCAAAGTGCAGTGAGAGCGTAACTTGAGAAAAGCCGTTACCAAAAGTGGCCATGACCAAAAAGGTCAGTAGTACGGTTAGTTTCATTTTTCTAATTCTTAATCGAACTTCATCTCCCAAGGGAGAAAAAGTTGTACGGTTTTTTTTCATAAATTTGATCCGTTAAATGATTCACTAATAAAGTTTAACACACTTAAACCGGGGGGTGCTCGAACACCAACCGGTTTTTTTTATCTTGCTATTTCGTATAGACCTTCTCCTTTTTTACTAATTTTTACTGTGGCAGCCCTGGCTACCCGCTCACAAACTTCATTGAAATCTTCCCTGAGCTGTAGCTTCCCTGAGATTCGCAACCCTCCCAGCAAAGGCTCGGCATATTGAAATCGAACATTGTAAAAACGCTCAAGACGCTTCGTGATCCGGCTAAGATCAGTACTTTCGAATTTTAGCAGCCCTTCAGTCCACATGATGTAGTTGTCAGTATCTACTATTTTGATGTTCGTCTCCTTGGTCGTTCGGTTGAAGGAGGCAAGTTGATTGGGTGATAATTCGATGGCTTTTTCAAATACACCTGCATCATTTTTTTCCATGCTTATTTTCCCTTCGGCAAGCACAGTCTCCACAATATTGTCAGTCGGGTAGGCAGATACGTTGAAACGGGTTCCCAGTACTTTGACACGGAAATCATCTGTCTGAACGATAAAAGGATGTTGCTTGTCATGCTTCACATCAAAGAACGCCTCCCCGACGAGAAGCACTTCCCTGGTCTTTCCGGTAAAAATTTCGGGATAGACCAATCGGCTGCCGGCATTTAAAAACACTTTTGTCCCATCCGGCAATTGTATTTCAGAGGTTTTGCCATAAGGGATGATCAGTTGATTCATCGCCATCTCTCCGGCTGGATTGGCGACATTGCTACGCATGGTGTCGTTGTCGACAATCAATTTCCCGTCGGTCTGGTATTTGAGAACCGATTTTTCATGCTTTAACTCTATGCCTTCTCCGTTGGCACGGATGAGCTTGGCAGAGTTTTCAGGAATTGGATCAGAGAGTTTCTGACCAATAAATTGCGGGTTGAATTGGTTTTGTTTGTAGAATAGCAGGGCTCCAATGGAAAAAAACAGCAGGGCTACTGCGGCATATTTTAAAAATGGGACAACCAGATTCCGCGATTTATTTGAACTTTCCCTCTCTTCTATCTGCCTCAATACACGGGCAAAGAGAACGATTTTTTCTTCTTCTGTCAGTTCCTGGTTCCTTGTGCGAAACTTGAGAAGCACCTTCCTGGCAAGCAGGATATTTCTTTTTTCTTCGGGGTGCTCATTCTCAAACCGGGTCCACCAATCTTCCAATACTGCATCGGGCTGAAATACCCAATGGATAAAGTTCTTATTCTCTAAGTATTTACTGAGATGTTCCATGTTTTAGTTAGTTCTTACACCCTTAAAGGCAACCAACCCTGCAAACATGGACAGATTTTTGGATTTATTTTTTCAATAAAAATAACAGAGTCATAAATGGCTCATTTCTAATGATATCCCGGATCGTTTTGATGGCGCGATGAACCTGCTTCCGAACCGATTCTACATTAATTTCCAATATCTGAGCAATTTCGGTGTATTCAAGTGATTCGTTGAACCGCAAATAGATGGCCTCTCGCTGTTTGGTGGGGAGTTGAAGCAGGGCTTTGACCACTTTTTGATTGATTTCCGCATCTTTTTCCTGCTCCATGATCTGAAATTCAATGCCATATTCCGGTTGAAAATCAATAGATTCCGACAATCTTTTGCTTAACTTTCTGCCTGCCAGTATTTTTTTTATCAGGTTCCGTTTCAGGGCGAGCAACAGATAATACTTTAAATTTTCGGGACTGACTTTAATTTTTTCGCGTTGGAGAAAGAGTTCAAGGAATAGCTCTTGCAGGGAGTCTTTGACCTCATCAGTGTCCTTGCAGAGTTTAGTTCCGTAATGGTAAAGCCGGTCAATGTGGAAGTTGTAAACGATGGCAAAAGCCTCCTGGTCGCCGGTTTTGAAACGCGTCCAGATAATCTGCCAATAATCCACATCAACCTCTTTATCCATCTCTTTTTAGCACGAGCTAATGCAATACGATGTTGCTTCCCATATCTTCGAGTGCAATTCCCTTTGTTTCGGGCATCATCTTCCAGACGTAGATTAATTGAAGAACCATCATCAGTGCGAAGAAACCGAAGATCATTGTACCGGGAACATTGGTGGCAAAGAATGGAAACACCTGGGCCACCAGCGCTGCGAAAACCCAGTGCGTCAGACATCCGAATGAAGTTCCTGAGGCACGCACCGAATTGGGGAATAACTCAGAAAGGAATACCCAGATAACTGCGCCCTGTCCAATAGCATGCGAGGCAATGAATAGGAATACGTAATAGACAATCATGTGGTGGTCTGTTCCGTTGAAGGAGACTGCAATCAGGGTCAGAGAAACGATATAGCCCAATGAACCGATGAACATCAGCGTCCGGCGGCCAAAGCGGTCGATCAGGTACCATCCGGCAAGGGTGAATAACAGATTGATTACACCAATGCCAACCGTGGAAAGCAGTGCCCCGTTCCTGGCAATACCAGCCATGGCAAAAACTTTAGGTGCGAAGTATATGATGGCATTGATTCCGGATAGCTGGTTGAATGTGGCAATCAGGAATGCAATGACCAGTGGTTTCAGAAATTTTTTATTGAAAAGCGACTCTTTGACCGATGAAACGGATGCCTTGATCTCCTCAATCAGATGGTCGTGGGCCTCTCCGGTCAGCGCCAGAACTTTCAAGGCTGCTTCATCATCTTTTTTGAAAAGTACCAGCCACCTTGGAGTCTCCGGGGTAAACAGCATCAAAGTAGAAAATATCAGAGACGGAATGGCAACCACACCGAGCATCCAGCGCCAGTCGTTATCCCCGCCAAAACCTTGCAGAAGGTAGTTTGAAAAATAGGCAATCAGGATACCTGATACCACATTCAACTGAAAGGAGATCACCATCCGGCCACGGTATTTAGGGGGCGCAATCTCCGAAATATATACCGGTGCAACGACAGAAGATGCCCCAATACTCAATCCACTCATGAAGCGAAAAAACATGAATATCCACACATTGGTAGAGAGTGCTGCACCCACTGAGGTAACGAAGAAGAGTATGCCGATCCAGATGAGCGTTTTTTTCCTTCCAATCTTATTGGCAGGAATATTGCCCAAGGCAGCACCAAAAGCAGTGCCGTACAAGGCCATGGCAATTGCCGTTCCGTGCAACCAGTCGCTGAGACCCCATAATTTCTGAATTGCCTGCTCTGCACCTGAGATGACGGCCACATCCAGCCCGAAGAGAAATCCGCCCAATCCAACGGTGATGGACCACAATACCAATCTTTTGTTCATGAAAGCCCGGTTAGTTAATTGGCAGTTAAAATAAGGAAAATTCTTGATATGTAACTAATTGCATTAAGGGAAGTCATTGCAGTCATGCGATGCATAGCCTGACTGCATAGATTTGGTTGTGCCGGATACGACCTATCCAGATTGTGAAGACAGTAAGTGGCCTAAATACCCTGAAGAAACTTAGGCAGTTGCAATCCGAGACAGCTGAATTTTTTTGGTTGATGCCTTAAATCTGTCTGTTCTTGCTTCTTTCGGGTAGTGAAAATTCTTTTCATACATCATCCTCAAAATAGAAAATATCCGTAGTTTTAAATTCCAATTTAATTCCAGTGGGCTTGAAGTTTTCAGGCATGAAAAACCAGTCTTGACTAGAAAATCCGGTTTCCCGTGTGGAACCTCTGAGCCTGGAATCTTAAGTTTGGGACAACTTTATTTATCTGTAGTTAATTCTTTGCTCATTGAATAAAATCAATTGAATATTACCATGAAGTCACTTAATAATTTAACAAGATTTGGATTGATTGTTCTGTGTCTGCTGGCGATGAAAATATCCCAAGCCGGGTCTTCGGAAAATCGTCACGGCCCCGACAGTATCAAACCCTACGAAATCTGGCCGGATCAGGATGGCAAACACATCCAGGCTCATGGTGGCGGGATCATCCGAATCAAAAAAACCTACTACTGGTATGGCGAGCAACGAGGCAAGGGACTGGATCCAAAATACCGTTATGTAAGCTGCTACTCATCTAAAGACCTGATGAACTGGAAATTCAGGGGAAATGTGGTGAAAATGCTGCCTCCGGATTCGATTTCTGCCGGGTGGGTGCTCGAACGCCCTAAGGTATTCTACAACCCAGGCACTAAAAAATATGTGATGTATTTTCATTTGGACGATCGGGGTTACAAGGTAGCACAAGTGGGTATTGCCGTGTGTGACAGACCCGACGGAGAGTTTAAATATGTGAAAAGATTCCGTCCGCTTGGACACGAAAGCCGCGACATCGGCCAATTCATTGATGATGATGGCACCGCTTACCTGGTTTTTGAGGATCGTCCCTTTGGCTTTCGTATTGCCAGACTTTCGAAGGATTACATGGATGTTGAAAAGGAGATGACACTCGTGAAGGCTCATATGGAAGGGGGTGCCATCGTTCATTTCAACGGTTTGTACTACTCAATCGGATCTGCCCTGACAGGTTGGAATGCCAATCCCAATAAATATTCAACGGCACCGACTCTCGAAGGCCCCTGGACAGAATTCAGAGACATTGCACCCAAAGAAACAAACACCTACGGTTCCCAGTCAAGTATGCTGATTAAGGTTACAGGCACCAAAAAAACGACTGTGATTTTCATGGGCGACATTTGGAGACCAAAAACTCAGTACGACTCGAGATACTTATGGATGCCATTGGAAATCGGGGATGGAAAATTAAGGCTGCCCAAACCACAACCATGGAAATTAAATATCAAGACGGGGGAGGTCACCTTGTAAAATATCTGTCAAGGTAGATGCCGTGAACTGGAGATCGCATTTGGAGTATTGGCTTTGCCGGTCTTTGATACCCTCCGGCAATAAATCGCAAAAATTCAAAAATATAGAAACCAAAAAGACGATCCTTGTTTTCGGAGAAAAGGATCTGTACATCACGAGAGAAGCCGGCTCAGTATAACAGGGCCGGCTTCTCTCGTGATGTACAGAAATTCTAGATACCTGTGAGTGCTGTATTTGTTTTTTTGAACCACATGAAAGTTCCGACACTGTAGTACGAATCCTTAAGTAAGGGATTTTCTTTCAGCTGCTTTTCCGTATAAGGGAACTGCGGTACCATCATATCGTCTCCCAATTGCCAGTTGGCTGGAGCCAGCAGGCGATCTTTCCCTTTTCCTGCAGTCTGAAGTGCCACTACCGTGCGCCTGATCTCTTCCATGTTCCTACCGATATTCATCGGATAAAAGAAGATTGCCTCAATTTTATCCTTGGGGCTAATGATAAATACGCCACGCACATCCTTGGTGGTGCTGACCGGCAAATGAAGCATGCCGTACTGTCTGGATATGGATTTATTGCTGTCGTCCACCAGGGGAAATTTGATTTTGACGGGTTGCCTGTTCTTGTAGGAAAGTTCTTCCAAATTGGCTTTCCATAACTGGTGTTTTACCAATTCATCCGTAGATAGGATCAGCAACTTGACACCGATCTTATCAAATTTCTGCTGCATCTGGGCAAGTTCGAGAATTTCAGTCGAACATACCGGCGTGAAGTCACGCGGATGGCTAAAAATGATCTTCCAATGGTTTCCGAAGTCTTTTGGAAAATCGAGCGTACCTTCGGTTGTTTCAGCGGTAAAAGACGGAGCGTCTTCTCCAATAAGCGGAATTGTACCAGTTTTGTTTTCTTGTGACCATAAATTGCTACTGCACAGAAGTGCCAGGAATAGCATAACTAAACCATTTCTCATAACGGGGTAATTTAAATATTGATCTAAAATGTAATAATGAGGGAATAATAATAAGCGCATTTGGGGCTGCATTTAAAACCCAATGCAGAAATGGAAATGGGGTTGTTTAGGTAAATTCAACTCCCTATTTTAATTTAGAATAAATAAATATAAGTCAAATGTATTACATCAAACTACCTGATTCCTAATGAAATGGCAATTATTTTGATTATAAATTGCGAAATCTATTTATCTTGCAGTCAATCAAATGATTAGATGTCGGTCGAAGATAATTATTTAGACTGATTATATTGTTGAAAAAGGTTTGCTGTCTCCCCCTAAATATGAGTTAAGTATTAGAAATATAGATATTTACAAATTGTATTTGTGCTTATTTATAAAAAACACAGTGGTATGAATTGGA
>SESG01025760.1_pt1 | contig 10324 bp, 8 predicted proteins | sample 3171421 | NCBI WGS metagenome assembly SESG01 (sample SAMN10866946, study PRJNA518727) | freshwater metagenome | biome: subpolar coniferous forest; feature: holomictic lake; material: water; isolation source: holomictic Lake 227, 6 m and 8 m depth | place: Canada: near Kenora, Ontario | collected... | reverse complement strand
TGGTGCCTGCCTGGGGAACCCAGGGCCGGGCGGCTGGGGCTACCTCTTGCGGGTGCGCCTGGCCTCTGGTGTCCAGGAGAAGGAGGGCTCGGGCCCTGCCCCTGACACCACCAACAACCGCATGGAGCTCATGGCGGCGATCCGCGGCCTCGAGGCCCTCACGAAGCCCTGCCAGGTGGTTCTCTCAAGTGACAGCCAGTATGTGGTGAAGGGTATCCAGACCTGGCTGCGGGACTGGAAGCGCCGGGGCTGGAAGAAAGCGGACGGCAAGCCTGTGATGAACGCCGACCTGTGGCAAGCCCTGGATGTAGAGCTGGCGCGGCATCAGGTGGAGGCCCGCTGGGTGAAGGGGCATGCCGGCCACGCTGAGAACGAGCGGGTGGACCGCCTCGCCAACGAGGCGGCCCAGACCCTGGGCGCCTCCTAGGTCCGCAGGTTGCCCAGACCGGACCCGGCCTAGCGCTTCATCTGGAAGCGGTAGGTGATCTCCGACGTCCACCCGCGGACAGCTTTCCCATCCCGGTAGGCCGGGGTGTAGGTCGACTTGCCGGCGGCCTCCACGGCGGCCTCGTCGAACCCGAGCCCGCCGGGTGCGCCCTCGACCACCGTGACCCTCAGGGGTTGCCCCTGATCGCCGACGAACACCTTCAGCCGAACCAGGGTATCCGCTGAGCCCTCCCGCCGCCGCTGCAGGGCCCGCGGGGGAAACAGCGGCGCAACCTGCTTCAGGAGTGTGGCCGGCTCAGCGAGCGACGCCCCTGTGGCCTGGGCGGTGGGGGCTGGTCCCTCTACTGGCGGCGGGGTTGGGGCCGGGGCCTCCGCAACAACGACAGCCTTGGGGGGTTCCGGCGTGACCGGGGCCGGCGTTGGGGGGAGGCGCACCTCCGCCGCCAGCTTCTGCTCGGCCACTCGCTGACCTTCCAGGCGCTCGTCCACCAGCTTTCGCTGCCGCTCCACCTCGGCCCGGCGCTGCGCGGCCTCATCAAGCTGCTTCTGGATCCGGAGCTTGTCCTCGGGCGTGCGGCTCTCCGTCAGCTGTTTCTTGAGCTGAACGGTCTTGTCCGCTTCCGCGCGGTCCTTGGCCTCGAGGTCGGTCTTCTGCTGCTCGATCTGTGCCTTCAGGAGCTGGATCTCCGCCAGGTTCCGCTGCAGCGCCGCATCGTTGCGGCCCCGCCCAATGAGGAGGTAGGCGAGACCCAGGAGGCCTGCTGCAACCACGCCCCCCACCAGGAGCAGGGGCCGACGGTTCGAGTGGTCCGGGGTCACGGCCGGCGCTGCTGCCCGGGCAGCCGGGGGCTCCACCCGGATGGGACCGGTGCGCAGGCTCTCCCCCTCCGGGGTGTAGATCAGGTAGTTCCCCGAGCGCTCGGCGCGCTCAGCGGCCGCCCCCTCGTCCTGCTCCTCGCGGAAGAGGCTCTGCAGGAGCAGGGCCAAGCTGAAGGCGGAGGGGGCATGGCCCTCGGCATAGAGCACCTGCTCCAGGTCCGCCCGGAAGGCCTCGGTGGACAGGAAAGGAGCCTCCCCCAGCAGCAGGTGGCCCAGGAATCCCTGGAGCCCCAAGGGCAGAGGCTCCCCCTGGAGGCGGACCTCTGCGAGGGCCGCCTCCAGGTCAGAAGCCGGAGGCAGCGCCTGGAGCGTGAGCAGCTCGTAGAACACAGCCCCCAGGGCCTGGAGGTCCTTCTGCAGGGGGTTGGCGGCAGCCCCTCGCTGGTAGGGGGCCAGGGCCTCCTGGAGGGCGGGGGCCCGGGGCAGCAGGCCGGCGACCAGGGCCGCGAAGGGGGCGTCCAGGAGCAGTGCCGCTCCCTCGTAGGTGACCCAGAGGCTGTGGGGGCTCAGCAGGCCATGTGCGAGACCTTTGGCATGCAGCTGGAGGAGGCCCAGAGCCAGCCCCTGCACCACCGCCAGAGCCTGCTCGGGCCGGATGGCGTGGTTGTCCCTGCGGGCCCTGGCCAGGACCTCTGCCAAGGTGCGGCCTGGCAGGTGGGCCCAGAGGGCGTGGGGGGTCGCTCCCCCCTCGCAGCGGAAGTCGGCCCCAAAGACCCGTGCCCGCCCCAGCATGGAGACCACCCGGTTGGCTTGAGTCAGGCGGTCACCCAGCCCCGCCGCCGCCAGCTCGGGGGAGAAGGTGCGCAGGAGCACATGGCGCCCGAAGGCAGGGCCATCGTGGACCACCGCGCGGTGCAGCGTTCCCATGGGATCACTGGTCAGCTCGGCAACCAGCAGGCAGGGCCCAATGCGTGTGTAGTCGGCCATGTCCAGTCTCCAGAGGGAACGATGGGTGGGCCCGGAACCTCACCTGGGGTCCGGGGTCGATGGGTCAGGGGCCGGTGGGGATGTCCCAGCGCTCCCCGGCGGCGCGCCAAGCCAGGATCCACAGGTTCGCTGTGGCCTGCACCCCGCTGGAGAAGGAGAGCTGCAGCTGAGCAAAGGGCAGAGAGAGGTCATCCCAGGGGCCGATGCGCTTGCCGGTCCCCTCGTCGAAGTGTTCCTGCAGGCGCTGGTGGCGGGTCTGTTTGAGGACCAGCAGCCGCCGCAGGGCGGGCGTGGGGTCCAGGCCCCCGGTGACGGCCCAGTAGGGCTCCTGGGTGACCAGGAGGTGGGACAGGCACTCCTCGGCATAGGTCTCGAAGGCCTCCCGCAGGGGGCTGATGCCCGTCATGGCGGAAGGGTCCGCCAGCAGCTGCACCTGGTGGGCCAGGACCCCCAGGTCCCGGACGATGTCCTCTGGGCGTCGCCGCTCTTCGCTGAGGCGCAGGATGGTGCGGAACTGAGCGTCCACCTGCTCCACCGTGGGCGGCTGGTCGTTGGCCACCCCGCGGGCACCCTCCAGGAGGGCCTGGGGATGGGCCCGGAGCAGGGCGGCCATGCTCCGGGGGATCAGGCGGAGGGCCTTGGCGGTCTGGGCCTCGTGGACCCTGGGTGACCAGGCGGCGAGCGCCCCGCAGGTCAGCCAGGCCACCAGGGCCAGGGGCGGCAGCGACAACCTCACGACACTCCCCCAGCCAAGGAGGCCCGGGCCTCTGCCATGGGATCCAGGGGAATGCCGAGGGCCCGCAGCCGATGGAGCAGGGTCGTGCGTCGCAGGCCGAGGCGCCGGGCAGTCTCACTCTTGTTCCAGCCGGTCTCCTGGAGGGCCTCGAGGATGAGGTGGCGCTCCAGGTCTTCGAGGAACCGCCCCAGGTCCTGGTTCTGAGCCAGCCTGGGAAAGGTCACGGTGGGCAGCACCCCCGCCACCGAAGCCGGCAGATCCTGCAGGAGCAGGCGCTCGGGGTCGGAGCCGAGGGCCATGGCCCGCTCCACGGCGTTCTCCAGCTCGCGCACGTTCCCGGGCCAGGCATAGGCCTCCAGGGCCTGCAGGGCGGCGGGCTCCACCTGCTTGAGGGGCAGGTCCAGCTCCCGGGCGAACTTCTTGAGGAAGTGGGCCACCAGCACCGGGATGTCCTGGGGATGCTCCCGCAGGGGCTGCAGGTGCACCGGGATGACGTTCAGCCGGTAGAAGAGGTCCTCACGGAACCGCTTCTGTTCCACCAGGTCCTCGAGGTTTTCGTTGGTGGCAGCCAGGAGGCGGAAGTCCGCCTTGTGGGTCCGGGTCGAGCCGAGGGGCGTGAACTCCCGCTCCTGGATCACCCGCAGCAGCTTCACCTGGAGGTTCATGGGCATGGTGCCGATCTCATCCAGGAACAGGGTCCCGCCATCGGCCTGCTGGAACCGCCCGGGCCGATCGGTGCGGGCATCCGTGTAGGCCCCCCGCACGTGGCCGAAGAGCTCGTCCTCCAGCAGGTTCTCGGGGATGGCACCGCAGTGGATGGGCACAAAAGGACCCTCCGCCCGCAGGCTCCACTGGTGGATGGTCCGCGCCGCCAACTCCTTGCCGGTGCCGGAGGGGCCTGTGATGAGCACCGTGGAAGGGGATGGGGCCACACGCCGGAGCAGGGTCTGCAGGTTCTGCCACACATCCGAGCGGCCCACCATGTGCGGCCCCGGCCGCTGACCCTGGATCTGCTCCCGGAGCCGCTTGTTCTCCTGGTTGAGCTGGGACTTCTCGATGGCCCGCAGCAGGGTGAGCTCCAGCTCCTCGGCCCGGAAGGGCTTTGGAACATAGTCGTAAATGCCCATCTTCACCGCCTGGAGGGCCGTCTCGACCGAGGTGGAGCCAGATAGCACGACCACCACCGTGTCGGGTTTTGCCACCCCCTGGCGGGCCAGCTCCAGACCGCTGAGGTCCGGCAGCATGAGGTCCACCACCGCCAGGTCGAAGTGCTCAGAGCGTAGGAACTGTGCGCCTTTCAGCCCCGAGCCCGTGCCCACGACTTCGTGCCCATGGCGAGCCAGAAGGGCCCCCACCACCTCGAGGATGGTAGGGTCGTCGTCGACCAGAAGGGCCCTGGCTGGGTTCATGCAATCAGGGTGGCTCCCCCTCACCTTCCCTGTCAAGGTTTGGACAGTCTAGACAAAGTCAGAGCGCCGATAGACTCGTCCCATGCTGTCGCGGGGAGCACTCTGTGGACGCCTGGCTGGGGCCTCGGCCTGGCCGCTGGCCTGGGCCATGGTGGGGGCCTGCGCCCTCCCCTGGGTGCTGCCGGAGACCTGGAATGGGCAGCTCCCCCCGGGCTCCCTGCTGGCAGGGGTCCTCCTCTGGCTGACCAGCTTGGCTCTGCTGCGCTATCGGCGCTGGCTCCTGGTCCCCCTGGCCCTGGGCCTCATGGGCCTCACCGCCCTGGGGCTGGCCCGGCGGACCCGCTGGGAGGAGGCCCTGCCCCGCGGCTTCCAGGCCCTGGAAGGCCACATCGGCGCCCCCTGGACCCGCCAGGGCGAGCGCCTTCGGAGCAGCCTCGCCGTGACGAAGCCCGAGGCCCTGGCCGGGCTTGCCCTGCCCCTCTCCGTGCCGACGGACGGCGAGCAGGCCCCCCCGGAGCCCGGCACCCCCGTGTGCCTGCGGGCCGAGCTCCGGCCCATCCAGCCGGCCCCGGTGTTCCTGGCAGAGCGCCCCCTCTGGCGGGCCCGGAGTGATGAGGCCCCCCGCCGGCTCCAGCTGACCTCGGCCCTGCAACTGGAAGCCACCGGACCGCCCACCCCAGGACCTCTGCTCCGGCTCCAGACCTTTGCCCGGCGGCGCTTTGAGGCTCTGCCTCTGGGACCCACGGCCCGGGACCTCTGGGGGGCGCTGGCCCTGGGCATTCCCCCGGTGGATGAGGCCCACTTCAGCGTCTTCGCCGAGAGTGGCACCATCCACATCCTGGTGGTCTCGGGCCTGCAGGTGACCCTGGTGATGGCGGCCCTGGAGGCCCTCCTGCGACGCCTCCGCCTGCGGGGCACCGCCGTGGGGGCCATGGCGGGGGGTCTGCTCTACTCGGCCCTTGTGGGTTTCAGCGCTCCGGTGTGGCGGGGCCTGTTCATGGGACTGGCCTGGGTCCTGGGACGGCACACGGGCTGGAAGCTGCCCCCGGCCGCAGGCCTGCATCTGGCCCTGGCCCTCTGGCTGCTGGGCCACCCCGCCGCTGGGGTGGAACCGGGCTTCCTGCTGGCCTGGTGGGCCCTGCTGGGCCTCCTCTGGGGGGCGGAGCCGGTCGCTGGCCTGGTGGCCCCCCTGCTGGGGCGCCTGGCCCTCCCCCTGGGGCAGCTGGCCGCCCCCTGGCTGGCCACCCTGCCCCTCTTGGCCCTGCTCCACGGAGGTGCCCCCTAGTGGGGCATCGTGGCCAACCTGCTGGTGCTACCCCTGGTGGCCTTCCTCACGCCCCTCTGTCTGGCTCTCATCCTCCTTCCGCTACCGGGGCTCACGGAGGGGGCCGGGGCCGTCCTGACCTGGATGGGCGACCGCCTGGTGCCCGCCCTCACGGGCATTGCGCCCCTGGCCACCGGGGTGCTCTGGCCCTGGCTGCTCCTGGCCCTGGGCTGGCCCGCCCTGGCCCACTTGCAGGGCCGCCTGCGCCGCACCCGGGCCCTGGCCGTGGGCCTGGTGGCCCTGACCCTGGGCTTGCTGGCCACCAGGGGCACGGGCCGGGCCCCGGACACCCTCTCGCTGGAGGCCGTGGACATCGGCCAGGGGGATGCCCTGCTGGTGCGCCAGCCCGGCGGTCCCGCCACCCTTGTGGATACCGGACCGTCCCCCTGGAGCGGGCGCCGCCTGGCCCGGGTGCTCAGCCGGCGGGGCGTGCGGGAGCCCCTCCACCTCATCCTGACCCACCCCCACGGCGGCCATGCAGGCGGCTGGGCCACGCTCTCCCGCATCTGGCCCCTGGCCAGCACCACCGTGCCCGTCACCGCCGGCGAGGGGGACCCCTGGGAGCCCTACCGCCCCCTTGCTGCGCCGGAGCTGGAGGGCCTGCTGCGGGGCGACACCTGGCGTCGGGGGGAGGCCACCTACGACGTGCGCTGGCCGCCCACCCCGCTCTGGCTACCCGATCCCAACATGGTCTCCGTGGTGCTGCGGGTGGGCTGGCGGGACCGGGAGCTCTGGCTCATGGCGGATGCTCTGTCCCCTCAGGAGGCCGACCTGCTGGACCTGGGTGACCCGGGTCCCCTTACCCGCCACCGCCTGCTCAAGGCCGGGCACCACGGCAGCCGCAACACCTCCTCGCCGGAGTGGCTGGCCGCCCTGCAGCCAGAGCTGGCCCTGATCTCAGCGGGTCGGAGGAACCGCTTTGACCACCCGGACCCAGGCACAGTGCAGGCACTCCGGGAAGCCGGGGTTCCCCTCTGGGTCACCGGCGCCACCCTGGGGGTGCGCGCCGCAGCGGTTCCCGGGGGGTGGCGCATCGACAGGGGGGACGGTGCCGGGAGCTTCACGCCCCTGGGAGCCATCCGGACGCCAGCAGGGCCGCCACCAGGCGACGGCTCCCCTCCGCATGGTTGGCCTGCCACTGGGACGCAGCCTCTGGCCCCACCTCGTTGACCACCACCAGGGCCGCCCCGCAGGGCACACCAGCCTGCTGGCAGGCGGCGAAGACGCCCGTCAGCTCCAGGTGCTCCGCTGGGGCCACCGTGGCCAGGAGGGCCGCCCCCGCGGCGGTGGCGGTGATGGCGGGCGGCACGGCCACAGCGAGGCCCGGCCAGGGTCCCGCCAGCGTGGCGGGCCAGCGGGTGGGCTCGATCCCCGGGCGGTAGGCGGCGCCCCGGACCTCCTCCACGGACGTGGCGATGGCCTCGCCGGCCCAAAGGCACTCGAAGAGTTCCAGGCGGGTGTCGTAGCGGCCGCAGGTCCCCAGGAACAGCACGGCCTCCGGACGGCGCTCCGCCAGGAGGCGGGCCGTGGCGGCGGCAGCGGTCACGGCTCCGACGCCCACCGTGGCCGTCTCCCAGCCGGCGGGCACCTGCCCGGCCAGGGGGCCCAGCTCAGGGGGGAAGGCGGAGATCAGGAGGCGCATGGGTAAATCCTATCGTTCCCCGGACCCGGAAAGGCGGGGGGGCCGGAAAGAACCCTCATTCGAACCGTGGGAGCAGGTTTCTCCGACACGCCTTTCCAGCGGATCAGAAACCGGCGCAATATCTCTCGGAGTGGTCCTCCAGACATGCCCCAGCTTCGGTTTTTGGGGTTATTCAGCACCAGGCTTCTCTCCCCTTCGGACCGCCGCTGGTTCTGTCCCACCGGGTGGCTTCGGTGGACTCCCATCAGAGGCCGAGGGTGTTCAGCACACCCCGAATCCCGGTCTGATCCCAGATTGCTTTCATCTGGCGGAACCCATCCCCATAGATGGGCGTCGAATTTTCCATCATCCGGCTCTGCAGGCCCAGGGCCAGGGATGAAGCGTCTCGGGCAAGCCACCGGTACCGGACCAGCTCGCAAAACCCTTCCACGAGAATCGGAGGGCGCTGCTCCAGGCGTTTGCGGAACAGCCACACGTGACCGAACTCATGGGCAAGGATGGCCTCGAAGTGGGCTCTAGCAAGCCCACCTACCACCACAATGCCCTGGATGGTTCGGCCGGTCTCCACGCCCTGGAGGCTGGTCACATGCGTCAGGGTAAGCCCATGCACACCCTTATCGAGTGGGCCTTCCAGCGCCTCGACAGCGGCGGCGGTATCCAGTCGGATGGGAATCTGAGCGCCTGCACCCAGCTCGAGCCCCAGTTCCTGGAGGGCCCTCGCCCCGAAGGTGTTGTCGTAGGCCAGCAACTCATGTTCACCGACTGCCCCGTGCTGGCAGTGGCGGCAGAGGACCGTGCCATAGGTTGTCAGTGCCGGCAGGCGCCATTCCTGGGGATCGAGCCAGCGCTCGCAGCTTGCACAGCGGACACCCTGCTCGTGGCGGCGGCAGGCCTTCTGGCCATGAGCGTTGATCTTGAAGGTTCCAATCAGCGGCTCATCGCAGTAGTAGCACCGGGGTACAAAGTTGGTTTGGTAGTCTCGCTCGCAGATTGGCTGGCCTTCGTGCAGATGGTAGGCCCCCCGGATCACTGCCTGGCATACGCGGCAACGGAGTCCAAACTTCGCGTCATAGCATTCCGCGTGATAGCCCAGCCCGCTGCGCTCCACGAAGGGCCCCTCCAAGTGCTTGCCGCAGCCCCCACAGCTCCAGCAGGCTGCATGCCAAGCAAACCCCAGGGCTTGGGTGTACAGCCCAGAGAGAACCGCTTTACAGCCATGGCAGACAGGCGCTTGCTTTAAGGCTTTCATGTGGGGTAAAGCATATCGCAAGGCAAGTTTGTACCGTGGGACGCTGACGATGACCTCGCGTCGTCAGGATGCACCCTGGGTAAATCCTATGCGAGGTGGGCCAGGGCCCAGGCGGCCACCGGCTGGGAGAGGCCATTGCCCAGCAGGCGGTAGCGGGTCTCCAGGGACACAGCCTCGGGGAAGCGCAGGTCCCCCGGGAGGCCCAGGAGCCGGGCCACCTCCGAGGGAGAGAAGCGCCGCACGCCCTGTGGGGTCCGGAGGAACGAGCCACTGCCCACATAGCGCCGGCCGTAGCCGCCGATGAAGCAGGTGCTGCGGCGGTCCCCCGCTGCCACCACATCCAGGCCATGGCGGTGGCGGGCGAACACCTCGGGACTGAGGTAGAGGGACGGATCCTCCCCAGCGTCCAGGAAGGCCTCCAGGGGCTGCGACTCCCGCTGAGGAATGGGCTGTGACACCAGCGGCCGCCGGGAGGCCACCACATAGGCCCGAGGGCGCTGGTTGGGCAGTCCGAAGGCACTGGGGCAGGCCTCCAGGTCCAGCCACGCCAGACCCTGGGCCTGGAGCTGCTCAGTGAGCAGCTGATGGGCGTCTGAGCCCAGGAAACCCAGGACGTTCTCCAGCACGAGATGCTCCGGCGGAGCCTCCTGGAGGACATCCATGAGGTGACGAAAGGCCCGGCAGCGGGGGTCCCCCAGGCCTTCCCGGTTGCCCATGCGGCAGAAAGGCTGGCAGGGGGGGCTCAGCAGCCAGGTATCGGCCCTGTGGGCGGCCAGCGTCCCAACCGACACAGCGGCCAGCTCCCTGGGCTGAGGTTGCTCGCCGTGGTTCAGCGCATAGGTGGCGTTGGCGGCCTCGCTCACATCGTAAGCCGCCACCACCGCGCCCCGGTCCCCGAGGGCGTAGCGCCAGCCCCCCAGGCCCGAGAAGAGCTCCAGGACGCGCATCAGCCGCAGCCGCAGCCGCTGCCACACCCTCCGCAGGCAGCCTCGAGGGCGGTGGCCTTGGCCAGCCCCTGGCCGGCGAAGAAAATCCGGATGGCCAGGGCCAGTGCCGTCACCGCATCAGCCCAAGGCATTCGGATGCCCAGCAGGCTGCCCACCGCCAGCAACATCGCCAGCTCAAGCAGGACCTGGGATCGCGCCGCATCCAACTCCAGCACAGGGTGCAGGCCCACCAGCCTGCGCTTGGCACCCCAGAGGCAGACGATCAGGAGCAGCGCCACCGGGGGCAGCCCCCAGCTGGTGAGATTCGGGGTGGGCAGCCACCCACCCTGCAGCGCCAGCAGAGCCAGGCCAGCCAGGCCCAGAGCCAGGAGGCGCAGCAGGTGGGCCGTGGTGCGCAGGGTCAGCCGATCCCGCTCGAGGCCCTCATTGCCCAGACCACCCCGGAGGCGGAAGCCCAGGCTGAGGGCCGGGGGAACCTGCAGGAGACAGAGCACGCCAAACCCACCCAGGGCGATGGCGCCCTGGGTCCAGCCCAACCACAGCGCGGCAGGCCCGAGGTGCAGACCGACCAGTACGGTGAGGCGCGAGAGCCAGAGGGACCGACTGAGGTCCGCCGTCATCGGGTCAGCTTGCGGTACTTGATGCGGTGGGGATCGAAGGGCTTGAGGCCCAGGACATCGCGGCGGTACGCCTCGTACTGGCTGTAGTTCCCGTCGAAGAACTGCACCTGGGAGTCCCCCTCAAAGGCCAGGATGTGGGTGGCC
>SESG01007093.1_pt1 | contig 10325 bp, 10 predicted proteins | sample 3171421 | NCBI WGS metagenome assembly SESG01 (sample SAMN10866946, study PRJNA518727) | freshwater metagenome | biome: subpolar coniferous forest; feature: holomictic lake; material: water; isolation source: holomictic Lake 227, 6 m and 8 m depth | place: Canada: near Kenora, Ontario | collected... | reverse complement strand
CGCCCGGCAGAGTTCACCCGCTTTGACTACGCCAATGAAAACCATACCGAACTGCTGTGGTTTTTTGAAGGTTTCACCAGTTATTACGACGACCTGCTGCTGCAGCGCTCCGCGCTGATCGATCAGGCGACGTATCTGATGCTGCTGGGCAAGACCATCAACCAGGTACTGCAAACACCGGGACGCGAAATCCAGAGCGTGGCGCAAGCCAGCTTCGACGCCTGGGTCAAGTACTACCGGCAGGACGAAAACACGGCCAACGCCACCATCAGTTATTACACCAAGGGCTCACTGGTCGCGCTGTGTCTTGATCTCACCTTGCGCCAGGAGGGCAAGAGCTCGCTCGACGCCGTGATGCGCGGCCTGTGGCAGTGCTGCCATGGCGGACCGATGACCGAAGCCGACCTGTTGGCCGTGCTGGAGGGTCTCGCTGGCCGCTCATTCAGTAAGGAGATTGCGCGTTGGGTGCACGGCAAGGCCGAACTGCCAGTCCAGGCCCTGCTGGAACGCCAGGGCGTCGCTGTGCAGCAGGAGCCCTCCGACCTGGCGCAGCGCCTGGGTCTTCGCGTGAGCGAGAGCACTAGCATACAGGTCAAGAGCGTCTTGCGCGGCAGTGCTGCCGAGCAGGCCGGCTTTGCTGCCGGCGACGAATGGCTGGCGCTGGAAGTCGGCGCCGGTAAACAGGCCTCAAGCTGGCGCCTGTCCAAGCTGGATGACGTGGCGCTCTACGCTGGTGCCGCCTCCATCATCGGTGCCCTGGTGGCACGTGACAAACGCATCTTGAAGCTGTCGCTGAAGTTGCCGCCGCCCGCAACCCGCTGGTGTCTGGCAGTCGGTGACAAGAAACTTGTTAGCCAATGGCTTGACTGAAAACCTGGAGAAACCCATGAATTTTGAAACCATCAACGTCCGCACCGAAGGCGGCAAGGTCGGCATCATCACCCTGAACCGTCCGAAACAGCTCAACGCCCTGAACGACCAACTGATGACCGAACTCGGCGTCGCGCTGAAGGCGTTCGACGCCGACCCTGCCATTGGCTGCATGATCATTACCGGCAGTGAAAAAGCCTTTGCTGCCGGCGCCGACATCGGTGCCATGGGCAGCTACAGCTTTGCCGATGTCTACAAAGGTGACTTCATTACCCGCAACTGGGAACACATCCGCAGCGTGCGCAAGCCCGTGATCGCGGCGGTCAGCGGCTTTTGTCTGGGCGGTGGCTGCGAGCTGGCCATGATGTGCGACTTCATGATCGCCGCAGACAACGCACGCTTCGGCCAGCCCGAAATCAAGCTCGGCATCATTCCCGGTGCGGGCGGCACACAGCGGCTGCCGCGCGCTGTGGGCAAGTCCAAGGCGATGGAGATGGCACTCACCGGGCGCCTGATGGACGCCACCGAGGCCGAGCGCGCCGGATTGGTGAGCCGCGTCGTACCACTGGACAAGCTGATGGAAGAGGCACTGGCTACCGCCCTGGTGATCAGCGAGTTTTCACAAATCGCGACCATGGCCGTCAAGGAATCCGTGAACCGGGCTTTTGAGAGCGGCCTGAGCGACGGCGTGATGTTTGAGCGGCGCCTGTTCCACGCGCTGTTTGCCACCGCCGACCAGAAGGAAGGCATGGACGCCTTCGTCAACAAGCGCAAGGCCAACTTCAAGCACCAGTAGGACCTGGTTATAATCCGCAGCCTTGGCTCTTTAGCTCAGTCGGTTAGAGCGATGGAATCATAATCCCCAGCTCCGCGGTTCGAATCCGTGAAGAGCCACCAGTATAACCCGCACGGGATATAGAAAGCCTGCTACTTAATCTATAGCAGGCTTTTTTCTTTTGAGGTTTTATCCGCTTGCGCGACAAAGTCCTGGCCCCGTCGCGCCAATCTTCTCCAAAAAGCTGATACGGATGCCGGGGAAGCTTCTTTTCACTTACTCACACCGGCCTGCTGGCGCCGGCGGCGCGATCCCACCTCCATGCAATCAACAAGAACATGGTTCAAATAACTGGCTATCATTAGCAATAGATCAACGATGAGGCAAGCCAAATGTCCTACCTGAAGTTCCTGAATCTGGTCGACGCAGTGCGTCAATTGCCGAGCTATCCTGCAATGGATGCAACCGAAGTCCGATTGCTCAACAGTCTGGCTGCCTTGTGGCACGACTCCAAGAAAGTCAGTGTCCTCGAGGCGATGAACATGCTGGTGGATGTGTCACCCAGTTCAGTCCACAGACGACTCAAGACGCTGCGCGCCAAAGGTTTCATCAAGCTGCAGGAAGACGAGTTTGACAATCGCATCAAATACATCTTCTCCACGTCCCTGGCACACAAGTATTTCACCAAAATGGACGAGTGCATGGTGAAAGCGCTTGCATGACCGTCAGGCGCCATTTGCTTGTGGTCACGGCCACAGCGCTTGCCTATCTCGCCCTTTTTCCGCTTAACAACTTTCTCTTTTCCTCACTGTCGTTCTCCGCAGGTGTGGAATGGGTTTTCTTGCCGAGCGGACTGCGTCTTGCCTTCATTCTTGTTTTTGTACAGTGGGGCGCTGTTGGTGTTGCCATCGCCTCGATGTTGATAACCTACTTCTTCCAACCGGATGGCCAACTCATCACGAGCCTGTGCACGGGGATGATTTCGGGCTTTGCCCCTTTGCTGGCAAGACAGGTCTGCATCGACATTCTGAAACTTGACGCCAATCTGCGCAATCTCAGCACCACCACCCTGTTCAAGACCTCGGCCGTGTTCGCTGTTTTCAGCGCCCTGCTGCACCAACTCTGGTTTGCATGGATTGGTCAAACCACCCATTTCATCGACAGCGCGGTAGCGATGGCAGTGGGTGACTTTCTCGGGACAGTGATCGTGCTCTATACGTCCAAATTCGTTCTGACCACGCTGCTGCCAGGAGTTGGAACCACTGCACCCTAAGCTGGTCAGCGCTCCTGGCGCGCTTTTTTCAGCAGCGCGGTGGTCGAGTAACCGTCGACAAAAGGCAAGGCCAAAGCACGCCCGCCATAGGACTCAACGACACGCGTCTCGGCCAGTTTGCTCATGTCGTAGTCGCCGCCCTTGACCAGGATATCGGGCTTGATCAGGGTAATGATTTCAAGCGGTGTGTCCTCGTCGAACCAGGTCACCAAGCCGGTGCTGGCCAGCGCGGCCATGACCACGGCGCGGTCGGCTTCGTTATTGAGTGGGCGATCGGGCCCTTTGCCAAGCCGGCGGGCTGATGCATCGGTATTCAGCGCCACCAGCAAACTCGCACCCAAAGCCCGCGCCTGTGCCAGGTACAGGACGTGACCCCGGTGCAGCACATCAAACACACCGTTGGTAAACACGAGAGGCCGGGGCAAGCTGGCAAGCCGCTGTGCCAGCGCGGCGCGTGGGCAGACTTTGTCGGTGATGGCGGCCGTGCCGGCCAGATCGTTCATGAGTTCAATGCTAGCAGACCCCGGCACGCCGATCAGCCGAAGCGGCTGTGTGTCTGAAGCTCAGGCGCTGGCCGTGGCTGCCACCAGGCCCGAATCGTCGCAAAAACGTTTCTGCATCCGGTGCACCGGTACTGGCCGGTAGGCAGCAGGGCGCCGCTCAGTGCGCGTTCAATCACGCGCTGGTAGCTGGTGGCGCCGCATTGCCTGCATTTGTAGATCGTCTTGAAAGTGGCCATGGTCAGCACACTGTAATGCCGACAGCGGCGCCGAACGCTTCGATTTCTGTAAAACGATGTAAGCAATGTTTCGGCTCTGCGCCGCTCAGTCCGGCCGCGTTTCGGAAAAACTGGGACGCAACATCAGCTTGTCCAGTAATTTTTGCAAATTGGGATAGTCGCTGCGCCAGTCAATTTGCGGGAACCGGAAATCCATGTAGCCCAACGCGCAACCCACGGCAACGTCAGCCAGACTCAAGTGAATGCCGGCGCAGTAAGGCTTGTCGCCCAAGCCTTTGCTCATGGCTTTCAGGGAGGCGTAAATCTTGCCCAGTTGCCGATCAATCCAGGCCTGGCTGCGCTCGGCCGGGGTGCGCCCGACCCAGGTGGCTTCCAGTCGCGCCAGGATGGCCGCGTCCAGCACGCCATCGGCCAGCGCTTCCCAGGTTTTGATCTCGGCGCGCTCGCGCCCGACCGTCGGTATCAATTTACCCACCGGCGACAAGGTGTCCAGGTATTCAACAATCACGCGCGAATCAAAAAGCGCTTCCCCCGCTTCCATGATCAGGCACGGCACCTTGCCCAGCGGGTTGGTTTCAGTAATCGTGCTCTGCGCCGACCACACATCCTCAGGCACAAAAACGTAATCAAGCTTTTTTTCGAGCATCACGATGCGCACTTTGCGCACGTAGGGGCTGGTTTTTGATCCGAGTAATTTCATGGGAAGAGGTAAGTTTCAGTTACTTTCATTCTATCCAACGACTTGCGGGTCATCGGCGCCGGCAAAGCGCTGTGGCGTGCATCCTACAATCCGGCCATGACTTTCTCTGCAATCTCAGCCCTTTCCCCGCTGGATGGCCGCTACGCTGCCAAGCTGGCCAAACTCCGTCCTGCCATGAGCGAGCAGGGTTATATGCAGCGCCGCGTCCAGGTCGAGGTGGCCTGGCTGATTGCGCTGAGCGACTGCGGTTTTTCCGAATTCAAGCCGCTGACACCCGGTGCGCGCACTTACCTGCTGGCGCTGGTCAAACATTTCAGTGAGGCAGACGCCGAGGCGATCAAGGCCATCGAGAAGGTCACCAACCACGACGTGAAGGCAGTTGAGTACTGGATCAAGTCGAGGTTTGAGGGCCGTCCCGAACTCCTCGCCGCAGGCGAGTTTGTGCACTTTGCCTGCACCAGCGAGGACATCAACAACACCAGCCACGCGCTGCAGCTCAAAGCCGCGCGCGATCAGGTGCTGCTGCCGGCGCTCGATGCCGTCATCCACAAGTTGCGCGAGATGGCGCATGCCTTTGCCGACGTTCCCATGCTCAGCCGCACCCATGGCCAGACCGCCAGCCCGACCACCGTTGGCAAGGAAATTGCCAACGTGGTGGTGCGCCTGCAGGCGGCACGCAACAAGGTCACCGACATCAAGCTGCTGGCCAAAATGAATGGTGCCGTGGGCAATTACAACGCACATCTGGCTGCCTGGCCTGACTTTGATTGGGAAGCCTTCAGTCGCAAGGTGGTCGAGTCAGCTGAACCCCTGGGTCTGGGTCTGACCTTTCAGCCTTACAGCATCCAGATTGAACCGCACGATTACATGGCCGAGTTGTTTGACGCGGTGGCACGCGCCAACACCATCCTGATTGACTGGTCGCGCGATGTCTGGGGCTATGTGTCACTGGGCTATTTCAAACAGAAGCTGCGTGAGGGCGAGGTCGGCTCCTCCACGATGCCGCACAAGGTCAACCCGATTGATTTTGAAAACGCCGAAGGCAACCTCGGCCTGGCCAATGCCCTGCTCAGACACCTGAGCGAAAAATTGCCGATCAGCCGCTGGCAACGCGATCTGACGGACAGCACGGTGCTGCGCAATATGGGTGTGGCGCTCGGTTATGCAGTGCTGGCCTACCAGTCGCTGGCAACCGGCTTGGGCAAACTTGAAATCAACGAAGCAGCGATTGCCGCGGATCTGGATGCGTCGTGGGAAGTTCTGGCCGAGCCGGTGCAGACCGTGATGCGCCGCTTTGGCTTGCCCAAGCCCTACGAGCAACTGAAAGAGTTCACCCGCGGCGCACCCATGACGCGCGAGCTGATGCAGGGCTTTATCTCGCGGCTGGAACTGCCGGCTGCAGAAAAGCAACGCCTGATGGACATGACACCGGGCAGTTACACCGGCTTGGCAGGAAAGTTGGCTAAAAGGATCTGATGATGGCCCCCACGCTCGTCACTTCGTGTACTCCCTGCCCCCCGCGGGGGCTGATCCGGCTTGGGGCGGCCCGGCGCCGGATCTGATGGCCACCAAGTCAACCATCTTCAAAGCCAGTCTGCAGATCGCCGACATTGACCACTCCTACTACGCCGACCATGCGCTGACACTGGCGCGCCACCCGAGCGAGACCGATGAGCGCATGATGCTGCGCCTGTGCGCGCTGGCGCTGCAGGCGCACAAACTGCAATCGGTGTGCGGCGGTGACGGCACGCTGGCCTTTGGCGCGGGGCTGTCTGACCCGGACGAGCCCGATGCCTGGCTGCGCGATTTCACGGGACTCACACGACTCTGGATTGAAGTGGGCCAGCCCGAAGACAAGCCGCTGCTCAAAGCCTGCGGCAAGGCCGACGAGGTGGTGCTGTACTGCTTCAACCACGCCGCGGAGATCTGGTGGCGCGGCATCGAAAGCAAGCTCTCCCGGCCACAAAATCTGAGTGTTTTCCGGCTGCCAACCAGCGCTGCCCAGGCGCTCATTCCGATGGCGCAGCGCAACATGCAGTTGCAGGCCACGATTCAGGAAGGCGTGCTGATGCTCAGTGATGGCAAGCTCCACGTTGATCTGGAGCCGGCGCGCTGGAAATAGCGGCCCGGTGCTATCCTTGTGACATGAAAACCATCGTCAAATGGCTGCTCAGCGCCGCCGCCCTGCTGGCTGTTGCCTACCTGTACGGGGGCGTCCAGATCCGCAGCTTCAGTGCGGCCCTGATTGCGGCCCTCGTGATCGGCCTGTTCAACATGATTCTGCGTCCGGTGCTGGTCGTGCTGACGCTGCCGGTCACCATCATTTCACTGGGCCTCTTCCTGTTTGTCATCAACGCCCTGATGTTCTGGGCCGCCGCCGGCATGCTCGACGGCTTTCATGTCGACGGTTTTGGCGCAGCGCTGCTCGGTTCGCTGATCTACTCGGCCTTTGGCGTGCTGATTGATTCAGCGGTCGAGCGACTGTTCCTTCAAAAGTAACTCGACCTGGCGTTTGCGTGTGTCGATGATCGACGACTCGATGTGGTCCTGCCCGGTGCTGCCTGCGCCTGCGGCTTCATTCTTGCGCATCAATTCCTGCGCCGCCCTGAATCGATCCAGCGCAGCGGCATAGTCGAGCCGCGCCACCTGAGCCTCGGCGTCGGCCCGGATGGAGCGCAGCATCTGGCCCTGCACCGAATAGACGCTTGACAATAGTTGCCATGCCTGCGCGTCGTGCGGGTGCGTCACCACCCACACCTGCAAGGCCTGCGCAACGTCGTTAGCGGCAAGCCGTTCACCCGACTGCAGCGCAATTTGTGCGCGCAAGAACAGCGCTGGCCGCGGTCGCGGCTGCCCGGTGTCGACTGGGGCCTGGTCGAGCAGCGCTGCGGCGCGCCTGATCTCGCCCGCGCCAAGCGCCACCTCCACTTCAAGCCAGTGAGATAGTCGCGCAGCCGCAGCATCCTTTCGCACCAAGCCGGCCAGGCGTTGGAGATATTGCGCGGCACCGGCAAAGTCGCGCAGCCGGCTACTGGCCAGAGCAGCGCCGTACAGTGCCCCAGCCTGACGGGCCAGCGGCTCCGTCGCCAGCGAAGTGCCTGGCGCCTCCGACGCGATGGCCCGCAATGCATCAACGCCGGGATTGGACAAAACCCGCGCACGCGCCGTCATGATGGCGTGCTCGAGGCTGGGCGGCGCGCTCGGGGCGTTGCCTGCACCCAGGGGTTGGCGCCCCTGCATGTCGGCGATCCGCTCCGTCGTCAGCGGATGGCTGCGCAGGTAAGGATAGGCACCACTGTCATTGAGCCGCGAGGCCTGCTGCAACTTCTCAAACATCGAGACAAAACCCTGCGCTTCAAAACCGGCCTGCGTCATGACGCCAAAACCGATGCGATCGGCTTCGCGCTCCATGTCGCGCGAAAAATTGAGCTGATTCTGCGCGGCCACCGCCTGTCCGCCAACGATCAAGGCACTGCCGGCATCCGCGCTCTTGCTGGCAGCCAGTGCGCCCAGGATCATGGCGCCTATCATCCAGGGCGTCTGCTGAGCCTGCTTGGCCATCACGCGCGAGATGTGGCGCTGCGTTACATGACTGAGTTCATGCCCCAGCACCGAGGCCAACTCATCGCGGCTGCCAACCACTGCCAGCAAACCCAGATGAACGCCGAAATACCCTCCCGGCAGGGCGAAGGCGTTGACCGTGCGGTCTCGTCCGAGCATGAGTTCCCAGGCAAAGCGCTCGCTCAGTTCAGTGGAGAGGTCGCCACGCGCGCGCGCAGCCGCCAGCAAGGGTTGCCAGATGCCTTGAACATAGTCAGCCAGTACCGGGTCGTCAATGTAGTCCGGATCTCGGTAGATCTCACGCGCAATCCGGTCGCCCAGCCGGCGCTCGACGCTGCTGCTCATCTCGCTGCCGTCACCGAGGGTCGGCAACTGCATGGCATCGGCAGCGCGTGCCGGCAGCGGCGCCAGCAGAGCAGCCAGCAGGATCCATGCACAGATGGGCACGCTAGCTATCGCGACAGTGAAGCTTTTCATGATCGTATGATGCGGGACTCATATAAACGCCGTGTAAATCTGGCAGACCCGGCACGACGCATCAACTGTAACGAAATATCTCATGAGCTCACTTACCCATTTTGACGCCCAGGGTCAGGCCCACATGGTGGACGTGGCGGGCAAGGCGCATACGCAGCGTGTTGGCATCGCGGGCGGCCGCATCGAGATGCTGCCAGCCACCCTGGCCATCATCGAAAGCGGCAGCGCAAAAAAAGGCGACGTACTGGGGATCGCCCGCATCGCCGGCATCATGGCTGCCAAGAAGACCAGTGAGCTGATCCCCTTGTGTCACCCTCTGGCACTGACGCGAGTGGCCATTGAGTTTGAAGTGCTACCGGGCACCAGCAAAGCCGCAGCGGGCATTTCCTGCAAGGCCACGGTAGAGACCGTCGGTCCGACCGGCGTCGAGATGGAAGCGCTGACCGCGGTGCAGGTAGCCCTGCTGACCATTTACGATATGTGCAAAGCCGTGGATCGCAGCATGACCATCACCGATGTGAAACTGCTGGAGAAGCACGGCGGCAAGTCGGGCAGCTTTGTGGCTGCCAGCTAGGGCTGCTGCACCGGCCTGACGGCCATCTCGCGCAGCCACAGCGCATAGCTCTCAGGAAAAGCTGCCTGATAGCGCGCCTGGTAGTACAAGGCCTCGTCCTGATGCCCCAGCAGCGTGGCGCTCTCAATCAGTTTTTCAATAACCCGCCCTTCCGGCGAAAAGTGCAGCAAATCCTTCGACAGATCATGCAGATAGGCCGCGTTCTCAGGCGTCAACTCGGACATCGTAAGTTCAGCAAAATGGACCTGGTTTGAATACAACCAGGAATCCCGAATCTTCTCCAGCGTATTGTCTCGATAGGCCGCAGCACGGTACGGCGCCGAGAGGTAGATCTGGCTGACCCGGCGATAGTCCCATCCTGCGTAGGCCACTGCCAATGCCAGCAGCACCGCCAGCACGCCTGGCACAAGCGACACACTGGCTGATGCTCTGGTAGCGCGATCGGGAGCACGCCACAGCAACCAGATGCCCAGACCAAATGCCATCTGGAACGGGCCATACCAAAGCGGGTACTCCAGCATGCTGTGCAGCAGGATCAGCGCCAGCACGGCCCAAGCCATTTGCCGCGTCGCGTCGGTCTCGCGCCAGGGCTTTGCGCGCCACACCAGCCAGACGCCGAGAACGCAAACTGCCAGCGACAAGGGCACACCCAGTTCAACCGCCAGGTGCAGCGGCAGATTGTGGGCGTTGTCCAGAATATCGCAGAAGCGCTCTCCCGGATACAGCGTGATGAAGTGCGCGTAGTCAAGTTCGCCCCAGCCCCAACCCAGCCAGGGCTTCTGCACAATCAGGTGCAGCACGTTGGACCACAGGGTCGTGCGACTCGTGCAATGGGCGGCGGCCTCGTGCAATCGCCCCAGAATGCCGCTGGACTGCGTGTCCAGACCGACCAGGGCCGGCAAGGCAAACGCCGCCACGGCGTACGCCAGGGCAGCGGTCAGCAAGACAGACCAGCCAGCAGATGACCGTCCCTGCGCCGCAGGCCGACGCCAGATCAGGTGCAGCACCAGCAGCAACAGCAGTTGCACCAGGCCGGTACGGGAAGACGAGGCTGCATTGCCCATGGCCAGCAGGATAGCCGCCAGCATGGTCGCGGCCGTGCCGTAGGGAAACGTTGAGCGCGGCGCCGCGGCAACACCTTCCGTTCGGAGCCGTGCATTCCACCACAGCAACGCTGCCAGGCCGATATTCGTCAACGTTGCAAATTGATTGCGTTGTCGCAGATTGGCAAAGGCCTCGCCGACCTCGGTGCCGTTGACCCAGGGCGCCAGTGCCGATGCGGCACCAAAGTACTGCAACAAACCGGCGGCTGCGCTGATCAGTGCTGCTGCCAGCCAAGCCGACGCGATAGGACGA
>SESG01012594.1_pt1 | contig 10326 bp, 10 predicted proteins | sample 3171421 | NCBI WGS metagenome assembly SESG01 (sample SAMN10866946, study PRJNA518727) | freshwater metagenome | biome: subpolar coniferous forest; feature: holomictic lake; material: water; isolation source: holomictic Lake 227, 6 m and 8 m depth | place: Canada: near Kenora, Ontario | collected... | reverse complement strand
CAAGCAGGTTGAACTCCATGAGGGTGAGCAGCAGCTCCCGCCCCTCAAGGGTCGCAATGTGGCGGGTAAGATCAATCTCAAGGGCGCCACCCCTGAGCAGATCCTCTGTTTTGCCACCCTGACGTCGCTCCCGCTTGAGGATTGCCCGTATTCTGAGGCTCAGCTCCCTTGGACTGAAGGGCTTGACAACGTAGTCATCAATGCCGAGTTCAAACCCGAGAATCCTGTCTATCTCCTCCCCCTTTGCGGTCAGCATGATGATGGGGAGATCCTTGTAATGCTGATCCTGACGGATTTGGCGGCAGAGTGCAAAACCATCCATCCCCGGCAGCATGATGTCGAGAAGGAGCAGATCAAAACTCTTCCTGCCAAGCTGCACAAGAGCATCTTCAGCGCTTCCTGAAAGGTGACATTTATAGCCAGCCCGCTCAAGATTATACTGAAGGAGATTGGCGATGTTCTGTTCATCTTCAACAACAAGAAGCTGGGGATCCGACATAAAATAATGGTGAGTTAGAGTGTTACCGGCAGTTAAACTGCCTGGTGCAGCAAGCGGGGTTCTAACGCTGGCAGCGAGTTTGGCAATTTCATGATAATCCTTCGGGATTTCAAAGATTTTCTGGCCAAAGGCGCTTGTGGGTTCTTAATTTAACAAAACTGTAATAATTGGCTCTTTCCGGATAAAACAGGGAGGCTGATTCCATTTGAATTGATCGGTTACTTTTGAGCCTCTACTCAAAGGGAGAAGCTGAGAAGGGAGCTTTGTGCCGTAAACCATACAGCAGCTTTTGGTTAACTAAAGCCGCAGGGCGAAAGGGGAGTACCACCGGTGCAAAGCTGATTTGCGTCATGAGGTGGTCTTCCCCTGAAAGGCCCGGTCGTGCATATCGCGGGTGAGCGATTCAATGTTCAGGCTCAGCTCCCTGACCAGTTCTGTCAGTTTGGTGTTCTGTTCAAGCAGCTCCAGTAACTGCATGGACTGCTCGACAGCAAGTGTTTGACGCTCCTCGCTCGCTTTGGCAAGGGCTTCCCGGTGCTGGGCATCGGCATCGGCATGTGCCTTGTCACGGTCAGCCTGACGTGTCTGCGCCAGCAGGATAAGCGGCGCTGCATAGGCTGCCTGGAGACTGAAGGCAAGATTCAGCAGAATAAAGGGATAGATATCGAATCTGGTAAAGCCGAAAGAGTTCAGCCCGATCCATATTGCCACAATAATCGTTTGTGAGACAAGAAAAACCGGCGTTCCGAAAAATCGGGCAAAAGCCTCCGCCTTGAGTGAGAACCAGTCAGTGCCAAAGACCGGGCCAAGATGAAGGTGTGGCAGATGAAACCTGAAATAGTTGTTTGGGACTTCGCCGATAAGCGGCTTCTCTGTTTTTGTTGTCACGCTCTCCATGCTGTTTTGAGGGGTTTACAAGAGGTATTGATTATTTGCCTAACTTTTCTTTTGCTTTTTTAAATGCCTTTTTCATGTCGTTCAGGGCCGCTTCTGCTCCATGCTTCACCTCTACCCACGCCTCTTCGCTGCTCTGCAAGAGATCGGTTGTCTTTGAGGCAGCAGCATCACGATGGCGAACCACCGTTGCGATGCGCTCCTGAAGGGTTTGCGTAATTTTTGCAGCCTTTTTCTCAAGCTTAGCGATATCCTTGTCCCATGCCTTCAGCTTTTTGTCAAAACTGTCGATGTAACGTTTGCGTTCCATGCTATCTGTGGTTTAAGGTTGGTTAAGAAAAAGCCCCTCAATTTGGGAAAGCTCAGTGTAATAAAACGTGAGTTACCGCTTATTCGTTTATGCCAATCGCCTCTTTATTTGTTCCTGTTTTGAAGCGCCTTCTCGTAGATGACCTGATCAATATTTGATGAGATGGAGAGCGTGCGCAGCAGATCGAGCAGATTCTGTTGCACATTGAGGTTCAATTCAATGGCCCGTCCGTTCTGAAAATCAGGGTTTGTTCCTTTAAGCTGGACTGTAATAACCGATTTTCCATCCGGGGCCATGCTGATTGTGGAGAGCAGTTGGATATAGAGGAAGTTGGAGAGCGCCTCATAGGTGGTGCGAAGCCCCTGGTTAGCAGCGGCCCGCTCTTCGGGAGTGGTTGCATAGATGATCTGTCCGGACTGCTCGGCACTCATCCCCCCCTCCTTGATCTCAAAAAGCTGGTCAGTTATTTTCACCGGGATTGATCCCTTGATGGTGCCTGTTGCATAGATTTTTTTTGACCCCTGAAGGTCGAGCAGCTTCTGAAGAGGAATATTGTCCACTTCCAAAGAGGTCTCTCCACTCTTTTTTGCCATGTCGTACTCCAGACGAGGCAGCGATATTGTTCCGTCAAACACTCCGGCGCTGAAGTCAGAAAGTGTTACCATATCAGGACTCTGCGGGTTTTGTCCGATGGCAAGTTCCCCTTTTGGGGAGAGCAATGTTACCTCACCATCTCCGCTTTTGCGTTTCAGGCTTTTCAGCGCGAAACCGATAGTGCAGCTCCCGTTTTCTGTCCGGTTCAGCACAAGGGAGGGTTCGCTGAAAGTATAGTTTGCTTCAGGCGGCGCAGCAGTGAACATGCCCTGGCTTCCCTCCTGTTTTTTGGCGGGCGGAGAGATGGTTATGCTCCCAGTTCCGGGAAATTGAAGCTGTGCATTGTTGACGGCAAAGCGATTGCCATCCATGCTGAGGGGAATTGTGCCATTAATCACGCCATTCAGGGAGCCTTTGAGATCACCACGAAGGCGAAGACGTTCAAGAGCCTTGATATTGTTGAACGTAATGGTCATGACTCTCCTGTTGGTTGAAGGGTCGTAATGGAACGGGGTGGAGCTTATCTTTCCGTCAAGCAGTGTTGCCGAGAGGTCACTCAGCGTGAATCCCGGGGATTTTTTGTTCAGGGTGTTGAGTGTTACCGTTGCATTGACCTCTTTCAGCAGCTCTCTGCCGCTCCCTTTTTCGCCAGCCATATCCAGCGTGAGAAGGGGCTTCCGTCTGTTGTCGCAGAAGGTTATCTGTGAGCCCCTGCTTGCACTTATCCGGCCATTGCGGATCAGCAGTATGGAGTCCCGGAAATTGACGGGGATTGAGCCGCTTATCTCTCCGGTGGCAATGGGACTGTTGGCGCCATGCTTTAACCCCGGCAGCTCGCTGAGCGGGATTTGGGTCAGCTCAAGGGTAAAGGAGGTTGATTTTTCCTTCAGGTTGTAGTCAATGCGTTCAGTTGAAGCTCTCCATTGCAGAAGGTCAAGCGAGCAGTCGCTGAGCGATATGGTGCAGGGGTTGAGCGGGTCGCGCTCTGAACCGAAGAGGGCCTGGAAATTGCCTACTGGCAGAGGGTTGCCTTCGCTGAAGAGCTTTGCCACGCGGAGTCGCTCCTTTGGCTGCTGCCACTTTTCCTCAGCTTTGAGCCTCACCGTGTACTCTATCCCCTCAAGCCGCAACTTTTCGCGGGTTACGGTAGCCCCCTCAACAGGGTAGGTTGCAGAGTCCGGTTTTATGGAGAGGCCAAACCATCCGTCGCGCGTTATGCTGATTTTTAGAGCCATGCGGGGGTTCTGGTCGCCAAAGGAGAACTCCTTAGGGTCAGGGAGAAGCGTCAGCGAATCGGCCTCAAGGGTGACTGTTGCATCAATCGCTTTTGGCAAAATCCCGCCACCCCGGCTTTCAAGATTCCAGGCTATTGAGCCCTTGTTGAGCAGGATGGTGTAGGTTGTTGCCTCGTCAGCGCAGTTGTCGGGCAGTTTGACAAAAATTATTTTTATGGCCTGGAAGTCGATGCCGGAAATGGTCGGACGCCCGATATCCGAAACTTCGATGCGCAGCGGCATGCCCCTTAGGGCCCGATCGAGAAGTGGTTGGGCGTATCGGGGAAAAGAGAGCCATGCTGCTGCCGACAGGAGCGTCAGCAGCAGAAGCAGGACAATGAAAATGCGAAGCAGCCATTTCACGGTTTTCTGGTTATGCTCTTTTTTAGAAGGCTTACTGGGCCTTTTTTGCCCACTTTCCCTGTATCTGAACCCATGTTCCGGCTGGCAGGCGCGAATAGATCTTCTGGAACATCATGCCACCAACAACGTCAAGTGAGAGGTTGTTTTTTGCGGCCACACTGGCATATTCGGCACGCCGGGAGTTGTTGATGGTCAAAATCAGCTCCTTGGCATCACCTGCGGCACCGGGTGGCACAGCAAGCAGTCCGTTATCGACCTCTCCGGCAACTCCGGTGGCACGGGCGGATTCAAGGTCAAGGGCAAAAGCGGGTGCTGCACATGCAATCAGCAGCATAATAATGACAGCAGCTCTCAAAGAGAGGGATTGTAATGTTCTCATGATTCTGTTCCTCCTGGGTTAGAATAGGCCTTTTTTGTTGTCAAGCAGAGTGTCGAGATCACGGTCGACCTTGATTCTGATTTCGTGATCAATTTTGATATTCATGTTGATCACAATGGGTTTATCGGAAGCCTCAATCTTCACTGTTGGACTGCACCCGGTCATGAGTGCGCCTGCCGTGAGTGAAAGAAGCGTCAGCATCTTAACGGTTGTTCTGTTCATAAGCTCTTCCTTTGCTCCTGTCCTTTGCGTTAAAGGGTTATTTGTTGTCATCAAATATATATTTAATAGCTACAGTTATTTCAAGCTCTTTTGAGTTGAGCAGAAAAACGGAATCACGATACTTTGGTCCGCCCTTTCCGATTTTGGGGTTGTTTGAAACGCCAACCCCCTCTTTGGGAATGGAAAAAATAATGAACGATTTCATGTCGAGTTTGCCGTTACTGTTTTCGTCGTGCATGACGCTGACGGCATACTCACCATAGGGGATATTTTCGAAAACAAGCTCTTCCGTGGTGGCGGTTATTTTTTTTCCCGTGTTGGCACAGGCCTGTTCATACTCACCGGGAAAACCCTTTTTGGAGTTGTAGAGTGATGCGCGGAGCAGACCTTCAACTCGTTTAAGGTCAATGACGTGAACCTTTATGCTTCCGGTCTGTTCAGGAGCAGCATGAGGCTGAGGGGTAGTCTCTCCGAGAGTTGCAGCGGTCATAGCAAAAAAAAGTGTAACAAAAAGCGTCAGAATTTTTTTCATTGAAAAGGGAGACAGGTTTTGCAATTGTGTTATAACTCTCTTGTCTTTAACAATATCGCTATTCCGCAATGCCTGTGCAAGAGAGGAATTTGCTCTCTTCCTGTTGATGTGAGCTGTAACCGTTTTGCAAGGGTTCAATGAGTGCCTTGCAGCCAGGACCCGATTTTTCTTGCAGCGGCAAAGCTGCTCCACGCAAGGGCTGAGATGAGCTTCTCATCACCGGGAGAGCTGGCCGAAAAGGGATGAACAACGGTTTCATCTACCCGGTATGGTGCAAATGCGGTGAGGAGCGCAAGTTTGCCTGCACATTTTTCGGACTCTCCCCTGAGTCCGGCTGTTGCCTCCCGGCAAAAGTTGTTGATATCATCGGGTTCCGTGCCATCCCAGTTCTGCAGGGCGTGGTTTACCACAGCCCTGACCTCTGCCGAAAGTGCCTGCGCACCGGTGGTTTCAACGGCTTGGGCAAACCGGGCAAATGCCCCGGCAACAGGGGGTGAGGGCTTTGCCCACGAAAGGTCATCAGGAAGCGGGGCCTCCGGCAGCAGCTCAAGTGATGCGCCCGGCACTTTATGGCGTCGTATTGCCCCACCGAAAAACCAGGCGGCCAGGTGCATGGAGACTTTTTTTTGAACACCACTCGTAAAGGGGAGTGGAGAGGCTCCAAGCAGTATGGTGACCATCCGGTTGATATAGTGAAAAAACAGGGCTGTACCGATAAATGCAGGTGCATCTGCGGAGGGAAAGGGGGGCTTCAGGAGCAGTGGCGAACCGGGTGTTAGTGTTGCTGAGGCCCATGCAGCAATATCGCGAAGTTCAGGATTCATTACGGCCTCATCAAACTCACTCCCTGAGGATTCCAGCAGCATGATGTTATGGGCGTCAATACAGAAGGGGCAGCGGTTTATGGTTGAAACCGCTGTTGCCACAACCTCCTTCTCTTTCCGTTCCCCGTTGCCAGCAAACAGTGTCTCCCGACAGGCCATCCATGCTCCAGCGAGAAGCCCGGGAACCGGGAGGTGCAAGGTTAGTGGTTCAACCTCCGCCCCGAATTCACGGCGAATCATGGTGAGTACCTTTTCCGGGAGGCTCTCTTTGGATGCAGAATAGCCTGATTGAATATATCTGATGCTCATTGTGCCACGACAGTTGAATCCGTTCTGACGATCTGTTGTGCATATTACCGCAGTTTACGCATCATTTTCTTGCCTGTCAATGCCCTCTTTTCTCTGTTTCAATTGTATCTGGTGGTTTGTGATGCTTTTCTTGCCGCCTCGATATGCCTGCGGCTACTCGGCAACCGACAAGCAAGCCGGTCACTGAGTAGCGCCAACGGCGCGTATCGAGGTGCACGGGGGAACAGCATCAATTCATTGTCATAGAAGCGGTTTGAGTTGCGGGGATTGGCTCTGTGACGTTAATGGGGGAGGTGAACTGGCTGGTTGATTGCGTTCTAGGTTCTTTACCCTGCTTTGAATCAAATAATTTCTATCGCAAGTGGTCACCTAAGATGAGAAAGAAAACTGGTTAACAACGCCGTTGTTAACCACCAATTATATGGCATGTCTTTTTGTCACACCAACAAAATCAATTACCTGATGGTTGTCACCAGAAAAGAAAAATTCTTTATGGGCAACAAGAAATACAATAATATCCGCTATACTGTAAGCATAGTCAATTTTAATTAATTTATAAATTCCACAATCCATTATGTTTGGTTCAACCACAAATAAATCACAAATATCCTTATCCCTAATCTTATCTACAATCGATAACGCAACACTATTCCTCATATCCGACACGTTTGGCTTATATGAAAGACCCATAAATGCTACAACTGGACGCCTATACTCTTTTTCACAAAAAAGCAGCACTCTTTTAGTTATAACATCAATACACCAGTTTTTCTTTTTATCATCAATATGTTTGGAAACCTCAATAATCCTTGAATTTTCAGGATAATCATGCATTAAGAACAATGGATCTATAGGAATACAACCCCCGCCAACACCGATTGAAGGATTTAAGATATTTATTGATTGATGAGTATTTGCTAAGCTTATGACCTCCCACGCATTAAGCCCGACTCTTTCACATAAGATTGATATTTCGTTCGCATATGCTATTTGCACATACCTTGAAGAGTTCTCAATTAGCTTGCTCATCTCCGCTTTTGCTGATGTAGTGCAATAAATTTTACCACGCATAAATAACTCATAAAATCTTTTAACCTCATAAACATCACCCTCACATTCACCAACGATCCGAGGATTGTTAATGACAGACTCATAACTATCGCCTGCGCTTATTCTTTCTGGACAATATGCAATAGATATTTCTCCTATTAGTTCAGGCCGCCTATTGAATATAAGAGCCCTCAATCTTTCAGTCTCTCCGAGCGGCAACGTCGATTCAACAATCAGCATATTGCCCGGAGATAATAAGTCTATAATTGATTCTATAGCATTATTTACATATACCATTTCTGCCTTTCCATTTTCTAGTGCAGGAGTCTGAACAGCTACAATATATATATTTGCTTTTAAAGGTTTGTTTGTAAATACCATTAAACCAGCCTCTAAAGCACTATCAAAATATCTCTTCATCTCATTGCAGCCGAAATAACTCCCATCATTAATAGCGCAAACGACACCTGAATTTTCATCATAACCAATAACAGATATGCCTGCATTTGCCATCACAATTGACATTGTAAAACCAATAAAACCCAGACCGATAACCTCAACAATCATAGCTTAATATCATTTGTTACACTAAGGCTTAATCCACAAATATCACACATCCAATTCACATAGTTGCTTGCATATTCTTTATGATTTGGAGATATTCTTCTAAATAATATGTACGGCCTAATGATATTAAAGACTGTCTGGGCGTTTTTAGCAGCCATATCGGTCATGAGATCAAGATCAACTACCTTATGTTCAATTAATAGACCTATATAATTATATTCATTAAGCAAAAGCTCCACATTGTTCAATATATTTATTCCGCCATTTTGTTTATCAATATCTTTCAACTCATCTTTAAGAGTATTAAACAATTCATTAAATTCTTTTTCGCTCATATTATTCTTCTGCCATTCAAAATCTGAGTTTTGTAATTTTTTTTGCATTTTATTAAAAAAGTCAACAACATCTGGATTGTTGAGTATTCTTCTTGCTGTTCTAAAATCTTCACAAGACAATTTCTTTGCGGCTTCAGCCGCCGCTCGTTTTCTTTCGTACTTCAATTCCGACAACTGATTCAACAAAAACAAGCTAACGAGTAAGCCAAGAATTGATATCAATATTTGGATCCATTGGGCGGTTGACATAAAATCGCTTGTCTTAACAGCACCAACACCTTTTTCGATGACAAATATACTAACAGGGAATCTTACCTTATCACCTATAGTGTAATTATTCAGATAAGTGTTCGACACATAAAACATCAGTATAAATATAAATAATCCAACTACTAAAACAAGTACTGAATAGAATAAAATAATTATGGGAAGCCCATAAATGCGCCACATTTTAGACCTCTTAATCATATCTATAGATGCCTTGTATCGGCGGATAACAGGATGTTGTTTATACCATTTTATATATTTATCAAGCATTATCGTTCCTATTATTAATATAGCTTATATTATATTTGAAAAAGTAAACGGGACATGACAATGTCTACTTAAGTGCACCTCTAAGAATTGACTATTGATAGAGTTTTAAATGCTTAGATGATATAGGCCTAACGTTCAAATTGAGGGGCGCGCCGCTTTTGGTGCGTCCCTCTCGAATGTCAGGTTGGGCATCATTCCTTGACAAAGTGAACAAACAACGTAACATTTCTGCGGCTCGGATCAACACCGAAACCAGCTCCTCGCTGTATAGCAAAATCTTGTTTGGTTAGGGTTTTCATAATTCGTGCGAGTTCTTGTGCGGCAGTCAGTGCTGATGCCGAGTAATAAAAGACTGTGGAACGGGATGCAAACCACGTTGGGCGAGCTCCAGCCTGATAAGACCATGTGATACTGTCGAGGCCATAACCATCCGAACTCAACTTCTCATTGATAACGATCCTTTCTGCATCTTGAATTCCGAGCGTTTGCAAGCCGACCAGGTAGTCTGATTTATTGGATGGCACTTGTGTTTTTTCAACAAGAGCCGTATTCGCCTTAATAGTCTGTGCAACAGAATTAAGTACTTGTTGTGTTGATTCCTTTTGAGCAGTGTTACTTTTCTCTAACTGTGAAATACGCTGCTTTAGTGCAGAATCACCAAGCATGGTCTTTGCTTCGGTAAGTGCTTTCGACTGTTCATTTTTCTCTCTTTGAAGTTCGGATATTTTTACCTCCGCTTCCTTCAGTGCTTGAGTTGAATTGTAGAGGCTGGATTCCCACTTTAAACCAGCAAAGTTACCTTCCTTAATACCTGCATTTTTTAGTATGAAGTTAATCTTATCAGGATATATGACTAAGAAAATTGCCAACAAAAGTAATGTTCCATCACGTAGAAGAGATACTAAATCCTTCCCAATAGAGATTACTATCGGGATAGTCGATTGCGATGTTTTCTGTTTTTCTGAGTCCATAACTTCTCCGAAGTATGTTACGCCTAACATTGTTTAGACTGACCTGCCTGATTCTGAAAAAGCAGACAGTTCATCTCCGAATAAGAACGCGGAGCCCTGCTGACTACAGCTCTGCTTCATCCTGCAACAAGTCAGGCCAACAGCTCCCGTTTGCATTTTTATCTATCATCAACATATTACTGAAAAAGGACAATAAAAAAAAGAATTGTCGCATCCTGATGCTCATAATGGCGGATTGTGTACATCGAGGAGGTAGTCGGCAGGGTGCCTCGGTACGCCTTCGGCTACTCGGCAACCGACAATTGTAAACCGGACATTGAGCAGCCGACAGCGCAAACTGGTCACCGAGTAGCGCCAACGGCGCGTATCGAGGTGACAAGGACAGGAATCAATTCATTGTCATAACGGTGTTAACGTTCTTCAAAAAAACATCAACTTCAGGAGGTAGTCGTCGAGTTCGGTGTTGGGGGTGGTGGATACGGTGCCTCGATACGCCTTCGGCTACTCGGCAACCGACAAGTGCAGACCGGACACTAATCTGGATTTTCCGACTCTTAATCAGAGAAGGTCAGCACTCCGTTTCGGGCCACGCATTTTCAAGCACATTGAGGTAAACTTCAAGGTCACGCTGTGAGTAACAGCAGAAAATAACCTGGCGGATGCCCG
>SESG01031233.1_pt1 | contig 10331 bp, 11 predicted proteins | sample 3171421 | NCBI WGS metagenome assembly SESG01 (sample SAMN10866946, study PRJNA518727) | freshwater metagenome | biome: subpolar coniferous forest; feature: holomictic lake; material: water; isolation source: holomictic Lake 227, 6 m and 8 m depth | place: Canada: near Kenora, Ontario | collected... | reverse complement strand
TGCGTTGTAGTTAGTGGTGATAGTGTAATCGGTTGTGACGGTCTGGCCGTTTTGGATAAAAACTTGATCCCCACCGCCGCCCGTAGCACCGCCGCCTAGCTGGCCCCAGGTTGTCGAGTAGCCCTCGTACTTGCCAGTGCTGCTGTTGTAGCGGATCATGCCTATCTGCGGCGAGGCTGGCCGCTGGGCTGTGGTGCCCACGTTGATGACCGCAGCGCCCGTGTCTAGGAAGGTTACCTGGCCGGTAGCGGTCAAGGTGGTAAACGTACCGCTATTGGGCGTTGCGTTGCCGATAGGCGGGGGTGAAGCAAACTCGCTAGTTGTGACCGGCACGCCCACGTAGTCCACTGTGTACAGGCTTACGTCTGCGGATGTCTTTAGCACGTACTTGTAGTTGGTGGTGTACGTCAGCCATACGTTAGCTTGGCCGTTGGAGTCCAAGATTACCGGGTTGGTGTTCTGAGCGCTTTGGGTGCTGTCGGTGTACGTAGCCAAAGGTGTTGTAGTGCCCGCCGCGTAGGTGTACAGCTTGCCACCAACCAGCGGCAGGCCATCCGTGCCGAAGAATTGCAGCTTTGGTGGGGGTGATAGAGATGCCATTGGGTTACCTTTCAGACAATGCGTTTTCGTTCTCAGGGGCCAAAGCGTTCACCGCTCCGGGGCCAACGCCGCGCCATTTAGATGGGTCGGAGATTAACTGCAATACCTTGTTGCGTTCGTTGGCAGGTAACGTGTTCAACAAATCGGCGGTGCCTTGCGGCGTTTTAAACGCTTCGGTCAATGTTCGCATGGTTTTGGTGCCAATTTTGTTCTCCAAAATACCAAGTGCTTTGTTACCTGTTGCGGCGTACACGTTTATGTACGACGGCAGGCGCAGCTTAGATATGTGCTGGGTTAGCAATTCTTTGAGCGCGTCTTGACCTTCGGTTACTTGAGTCTTAATGTTGGCCTCGCGCACCACTTTGGCCGCTTGATCGCGCAACGTATTAAGTGTGGTTTCGCTGACATCTTTGGCGATGTTGTAGCTGCCAGGGCCAAGGATTTTTTCAACTTCTTGCGGAGAGTTGCCTTCAACCAACTTAACAAAAGCGTCTTTGTTGTTTTGAAACAAGTCCAACGCTTTGCCGGACAATTTTTGTTCCGCAATTTTTTGCGCGCCTTTGGTGTAAGTTGCTAAGTAATCTTTGTACCCTACGCCGCCAGCATTTTCAACCGCGTTTTCAATAATTGGTTTAATTTTGGTCATAACTGACGCGGCCAGATTACGCTGGGTAGTTGCGTCTGCACCAGGGTTTAATTGCCGGATAGCGGCGTTAACCGAATTTTTACGAATAGCGTCTAAAGCCACGGCGTCAATTAAACCGCCGCTGGTTGTCCATTTGGCAATGTCATCACCTACATTTTTTACCGCAGCAACCATGATGTCGTTACCGGCAAACTCTGGCGCTGTTGCCAAGCCTTGTATTTTGGTCACCAACGCTGGTGCATTGAGCGGCTTGATACCAACTGAGCGTAGGCTGTCTGCCGCACCTTGGGCAAACCGCGCACCTTGGCCCAAATCCAACGATGCATTGGCCGCTTGCGATGACCACTCATCAGCCATCCGAGCCAAATCACCTTTGTAGGTGTATTTGGTAAAGCCCACCGGCAAACCTTTTTTGATTAACTCAAGCCGCGCTGCTGCTTCGGCAACATTACCTGCGTTAACCAATCGGCGCACATCAGCTACGGCGGACGCCGCTTGCTCGCTCAAACTGCCTGCACGGGCTTCTAAATCAGCCACGTCTTGGCCTAGATTAGCGCGGGCCAGCGCGGTATCGCGCATCGGCGTGGTAAGCGCATTTAATCTATCCTTGGCACCTGCTAACGATGCTTTTACATCGGTAGCCGTGACGCCGCCCGCCAGTTTAGTTAACTCATTTACAGCGTCTTGTTCACTCATGTTTTTGAGCGTCAACGTAAACTTAGGGTCAGAGGCCAACCGGCGTTCAATCAAGGCTTGCCAAGCTGGATTGGTAACGCTAGCGGTTGCCTGCGCGGCGGTTAAGTCAGCAGGGGCGTTACGTAGCGCGTTAAGCACATCAGGCAAATCTTTCCCTAGCGCATTGCGGGCAATTTCAGCCGCTTTTTGCTGAGGTATTTGGCGCAAGTCCATGACAGCGCCTGCGGCTTTGCCAAGCAAGGGCGCGACTACGCGGCCACCGGCCTCGTATGTAGCGCCTTCCAACACGTTTTTAACCGGCTCGGCAACAATGTCCAAACCTTGGGCGGCGGGGCGCATACCCATACCTACGTCAGCCGCAGTCATAGCTTGTTTGGCAATGCCGTAGCCAAGGCCAGCCCCACCTACCGCACCTAATGGCCCCATAGGAGCGCCAACTAAACCACCACCAACAGCGCCTAACGCGGTCGCGGTAGGTTCTATGTAAGGACGCGCTGCTTGATATATCTTTTGGCCTGTAGTCAACTCTTGACGCGGGGCCATTGGCATACCTTCAACAGATGTGGGCGGTGTAGGCGCTTGCATCTGACGAATAGCATCGGCAAATGCTTTAGCATCCTCGGCGTTACCCGCAGCGTCTGCTTTGACCAACGCCGCGCTAAGTTGTTCAAGCGTTGCCATGATTATTTATACTTCTCTAACAAAGCGTCAATGTTAGATGGCGCAGAAGATTTGCCCGCCATTTTTTTAGCCCGCTCCATACCTGTGCGAATAATGCCTTGAAATTCACGGGCCGCTTGGACAAACTCAGGTTCACTTTGCGCCAAGTTCATGCGGTTAAGCGCAGCGGTTCCTTTCTCACCTTCGACGTTAGTGATAGAACCACCACCTTTAAGTGTTTCAAACGCTTGCAAGAACGCGCCGCCTTTGATTTGGTCAAACCGAGTTTGAAAATCTGACTCGGATGTGCCGGGGACAAACCGCAATGGAAGCCCAACGCCCACGGCGTTTGCAAAACCTGGATGTGGTTTTTGGCCTTTAAGCAAAGCCCCATTGGCATCTCGTTTACCAATAAGTGCGTCAATCTCGGTTAAAGTTTGATTTGCTGTATCCAAGACTTTTGGTAGCTGTGCTTCACGCAATACTTGGTTTGTAGCCATAGCTTGACCAAGTTGTTTAGCCCCCGCCATTTGTTGTTGGAACGCGGGGTCAGCCGCGCGGCGCTGGTCTTCTTGGCGGATAGCAATATTTTGCTGTTCTCTTGCGTTTGTAAGATTTTGCCCGCGCATAGTTACAGCTTGCCCAGCTTTAGCTGTAGCTGCGGTCGAGGCTTCCCCAGGCGTAAGTTGCATTTGAATAGGCGCTGTCCCCGTCATACGTTGACCAAAATTTGGTAAGCGCGGGTTGCCTTCTTCTACCCATTTTGTTTGACCATCTGTTTTGTCAATTGGTTTAGATTCAAACAATTTGGCTGTATCTGCGGATGACATACCTTGTTGGGCAAGGTAAACTTTTCGAGCATCTGGCGGCATTGCAAGCAACTGCTGTTTTTTTGCGTCTGCTTGTTCTGGCGTCATGTGTTTCATTAACACGGCATCTTCAGTCCAAGCTGTAATATTGGCATCAGATGGGTTAAACGACAAATTTGAAAGCGAGTCTCTTACAAAATCACGTTGTTCTTTTTCAAGTTGTTGTTTTGTTTTTGCAGTTTCACCAATAGCTTGACCAGTTCGTGCTTTTGCTAACTCTATATCCGCCGCCGATTTTTGTTGCGTTTGAACGTTTTTTATATGTTCTTGGTATGCAGTAGGTGAAATTGCGGCTATACGTTGGGCAAATTCGGGGCTGGATTGATCTATCCCTGGCGTAGCGTAAAGTTGACGTAATTGATTGTGCTCTTGTGTTGCGCGTTGCATCTCCTGCATTTTCAGCATATTAAGCTGGTTTGTTTGCGCGCCTTGCTCCAATTGCTGCATCCTCCCGTACTGTACAAACGGGTCTGGAGGCGCTTGGAACTGATAGCCCTGCGCGATAAGTGCGTTTAGATCGGCCATGATTTATCCTGTGCGTTATACGGGCGTTGGCGTTTTAGCCAATCGTTAAAGTTGTTTTGGTTTTGGTACGCGCTTACGCCTGTTTGGATAGCGCTTGCCCATGTATTGCCCGCGCCTACTTGACCAGCCGCAGTAGCATTACCCGCCGTCGTAACTGCATTAGCAGCGTTATTGGCCGCAGTGCCCATCGTATTTGTAGCGTTGGTAACGTAATTGGAACCTAACGTGTTTAAATTGGTAGCTGTAGTGTTTCCAACACCAGCCATGTTAGCCAAACGGTTGTAGCCTTCATTGGCAGCGTTTACCTGCGCGTTGTAGCCTGTAAGCGCCCGGTTAAAGCCGGTGTCAGCCCTGGATACGCCAGCGTTATAGCCCGTAAGCGCTCGGTTAAACCCAGTGTTAGCAATATCTACTTTAGTGCCATATTGAGTTTTTGCACGGTCAAAAGCATTTTGGAATTCTTCCGACGCTGCCGCGCCGCCGTACCTTGTGGCAGCTTTTAACGCGCTACCAGAGATAAGACCGCCACGGGCGGCTGCTGTTCGCTCAATTGCCTTTTGGCCTTCAGACAATCTAAAAGCATAGCCTGGGTCAGCTTGAAAATCACCCGCAGTAAAGTTAAACGCGCCCGGTTGGGCAAACTCCGGGTTTTTGTAATCAAACGCGGCGGGCTGGGCAAACTCAGGGTTTTTGTAATCAAACGCTGCTGGCGCTGCAAATTCGCCGTTTTGCATCCTTGTTAAAGCGTTAGACCCAGCAGTAAGCCAAGGCTGTACGCGAACTTTTCCTTCTTCATATTGTTGTTTTTGCAACGCAAGCTGTTCGTCTGAGCTTTGTTTTTGAAGGATTGCCGCTTGATTAGCTGCGTCAGCTTGCGTTTGCGCGGCTTGTCTTTGTCCGCTAGAAGACACAACCCCGCTTAATAGCGAAGCCCCACCTAAAGCTACAAGTCCCCATGTCATGATGCAATCCTTTCAAGTTGAGCCAAACTGTCTATTAAACCCATTTCACTATAACTGGGCGCAATTAATTCAGCTTCTATTTCATCCATAAACTGTTCACCATCATGTTTTGTCATGTGGATTGTTGTCCAAATTGTGTCTTCTTCAGCTAACACCGCACGTTTTAGCCCAACTTCAGATAAAAAAGTGCATGGAGCTTCCATAAACTTTTTGCCAAATTCAGTTGCTACAGACACTTTACCTTTAACAATAAAATTTAAGTGTTGGTGCTTATGTATTTTGCCAATTATTAAAGTCCCTTTTGGAATAAACATTTGCCTAGCATACACGCTGCATCCGTAATCGTCACTTTTAGGGGAAAAGTGATGCGTAACTATACAATCCGGCAACAAATCTTTTGTCTCGCCGCTTGCAATCATTTTTTGCATTTGATCTTGCAAAGTTAAGATTTCTTCACGAAATTTGACTTTTTCAACTAAATCGTTCACGACACTTCCCTTCCGCTCACACGGATGTTGATGGCGCTGGCCGCGCTGGCAATAGCTGAAACGTAAGACGCGGTGGGCATAATCTGGCCGACCAACTCGGGAAAAGTGTACGTCTCCGCTGCGGCGAGGCTTTTGGTCTTGTTGATCAAGTTCTGATCGCCAGGGGTGTCCGAGCCAGTGACTAGGTTGACGCTGATGGTGGCTGTAGACCCGCTGGTATTGGTGGCCGTAAACTTGTCAATGATAGTGACGGTAATATTGGTCGGCACAATGTACTGCGTCGTCTGAGTATTCTCAACGAACTTAGCGGGGACAAGATTTCTTGCGGTGACTGTCATACAACTGTCCAAGTAGAACCAGTGGAGATTGTGACTGTAACTCCAGTGTTGACAGACACCGGCCCCGCTGACAAGCCGTTATTACCCGTGGCAATTGTATAGCTAGTCGCCACTGTATTGGCGTTTATTTGGATTCCGTTGGTCGAAACGTGGGCTACCGCGCTCAAATCGCCCGTGCTGGGCTTGTACAGCAAGTTGGCGTTGCCGGTGTATACCGTGGTCAACGAACCCGACGTGGCCGAGGCAAACAGCGGGTATACGTTGGTGGCCGTGGTTGTGTCGTTGGTAATCGTCGCGCCTATCGCGGGGATGTCAGCCGTGGTCAGGGCGCGAAAACTTGGTGCAGCCGGAGAGCCGGACGTAGGGCCAGCAAAAACAAAATTAGCTGTGGTTAAAGCCGCGCCCGTGCCGCCCCTGCTGACAGCAAGTTGGCCTGTCCAGCCCAAGCCCATAGTTGTTGCGGCCAAAAGCGCCGTGCTAGGCGAACCGCTTAAGGTCACGGTGACGTTGGTATCGTCAATCTTGTTTAGCGCGGCAGCGGTGACGCCAATAGTAGGGGTTAACCCTCCCGTGGAAGTAATTGGGGCTGTAGCGCCTACCGAGGTAACATAGGACAGCGAAGGAATATCTGCCGTGGTCAACGCCCTAAAAGTAGGGATAGCCGCCGCGCCGCTGGACGGGCCAGCAAATATGGCGTTTATTGATTGAGTGGTCAGCGTGCCGGTCAACGTGCCGCTGCTGGTGACGGGTGAGCCGGACACCGACATGATGGATGGCAACGCTAGCCCCACCGAAGTAACATATCCCAAGCTAGGAATGTCAGTCGTTGTCAGAGCGCGAAAGGTCGGAACAGCCCCCGCGCCAGAAGATGGCCCAGATAAAAAATAGTTGACTTGTTGCGTATTCCAAGCAGCCGTAAGTGTTCCTGCGTTGGTAACCGGCGAGTTGGTGACCGCAAACTGCGTCGGCATTGCCAGCCCCACCGAAGTGACCGTGCCCGACGTGCCCGCCGTTGCAGGCTGCGGTGGTGGGCCAATTTGCAGGTCGTCTAATGAAGTTTGGTTGCCGCCGCCGCCCGCTAAGTTAAACAGGTTAAGAAAAAACCTGTACCACTCACGCGACATTAACCCCGTCCGAGGGTCAATAAAATCAACCCGCGAAGACGGGATGTTTGTAATATTTAGTTGTTCAGGCATTGGTGGGCGTCACATTAAGTTGTGCGCCCGTGATTGCTATTTTCACGGGGTCGGTGCCCGATATTTCATACACCCGGTCGCGCAATTTGAGCGTCATGCCAAGGCGGCGGTAGATTGCGCGGCGGTAATACTCGCCCACTTTGCCCATAGATATGGAGCGTTCATTAGACCAAGTGTGACCACCATCGTCCGAAAAACGCAAAATTATTTGGGGATCGTTACCTTGGCCGGAGTTAAGACCCACGCCGGTTTCGCAATTAATTTGCAAAGTGTGTTGGGTCGTGCGTTTAAGGTCGTTTGACCCCGCTGGCAGCGCCCGCCAAGACCGCAACCACTTTTGGATGTCGCCATTGTCGGCGTATTCTTCCAAGTCAAAAGCGTAGATGTTGCCGTTCTCAAAGTCGCCTACGATGATTTCGTTGTTAAACGATGCTTGGCAGTTGGAACGGTGACGGACAAAATCGCCGTTGTCCCAACCAGCCCGTTCATGCCAGGCTTGCGTTGCCACATCGTAAACCCAAGTGGTTTGCGCGGTGGGGAAGATCAGCACGTAAAAAGAATGGCCGTCTTGCTGGTAGGTGTAGCCAATGGCGTCTGACAGCGTGCCGTAATTTTGAATTTGCCATTCAACGGCGTGCGTGGATATGCGCGTGCCAGTGTAGCCATTGGAGCGGTACACAATGCCGCGCCCACGGGCATCAGAACCTAGCCAGAACAGCCCGTTGTCCAGTTTGGCTACCGAGTATGCAGCCGCACAGCCAATCTCGTTAAAAGCGCCTTGGATGCGCTGTAGCGGGAAGTCCGGCAGGCCAGCGTCGTACCAAACTTCAACTGAGTTGGTTCCAAACAGCCATGCCTCGCGGTGATCGACAATTAAGGATATTAATTGGTCAGGGTCGCCCTCAGCGCTGGCAAAGTCCAGTGGGTCTACGGACAAGCCATCCAACAGTGAAGTGACCCAAACGCGAGAGCTGTTTGGCTCGTTAAAAACAAAGTAGCCGTCCAAGTAACCTACTCTGACCGCCCCAGGGTAGTCAGGGTCAGTGATCTGGGCAAACACTTGGGTGGTTGCGTTGTAGATAAAGCCGTCAGGGTTGCAAGCAATAAATATTTGCGTGCCGTTGTCAGACATGGACACTGGGCCGGTGCCGGTGACGGTGCCAAGCAGCGTTGAATTCCAGATAGGCAGCGTAGTCAAAGGGCTAGTTTTGTAAAATTCCGTGCCTGACACTACGTACAAATAATCACCTAGCACCCACATCCCTCGGATGGGGCCATCCCCAACAACCGTTAATTGGCGAAGACCGGGCGCGCGGGAAAGAAACCCCGCAGACATACCGCCCTCTGGCACCGCTTCGGGGTACATATTGACCATGCGGCTGTCCGCAGCATTGACGCTGCGGGCCACATAGCTAGAGCCAAGGATTGGCGAATCCATGTCTAATAATTTCCGGCGTAGATGTTAAAGCGCTGGCGAGTTGCTACGATAGCGTAAGGCATTGACATCACATCGTCAGGGTTGTTGATGCGTTTCAGATTGCGTTTGCTGGTCATAGCAATACGGGAGACTTGGGGGCTAGGTTCAACGCCAAACTCTGGCGCAAACTCGCAAGCCAAGTTGTAGGTAAACGCACGCAAATATCCGGGCGGGAACAGGATGTCTGTTACCAAAGTAGCGGGCTGATCCAACTCTTGCACGCTGATAAAGTGCCATTCCAAGTCCCGTGTGGGCTTGGGATAGACGGTCATCTGGATATTGGGGTACTCCATGTTGATCCACATGACTTGTGGATACGTGGATGTCACCGTCTTAACAGCAATCCCGTCGTACTGCTGCTGGTTGATGAATTTGATGCCAAAACTGACGTTGGTGCCTGGGTCGCGGTAGTAGGTTGCGTCATCCAGCAGCACAGGGCGCACGCCCACAAAGTCACCACTAGGCCCAAGGTGGCGCTGAATCTCGCCAGCAGGCCAGGTAAATACTTGATCAATGGTGTTGAAGATGGATAGCCGTTCGGTGTTCCAGCTATCAATCATCTGGTTGAGCGCCATCAAGGCGTCTTGCGACGTAGCGGCAGATGGTGTTTCGCCTTCAGCCAACACGCCGAGCAATCTCAACGCCCGGTTGATTTGATCGCCAGCAGTGTATGTCGCCATGACTAGGCTCCTTCGGTTTCGGTTCTACGACGGCGCTTTACTTCCAGTGCGTTAACAGGAGCCGCCTCACTAACTTCGGGCGTATCCAGAGTATATCGTGTCCAGCCGTTTGTTTCATCGTAGGCTGCTTCAAGTTCCATAGTCGCTATTTTGCGGCCATGAACTGGGTGTGATAAATATATTTCCATAAATGAAAGGGAAGGTTTTTAGCCTTCCCTTCCTCTTACGCTTGCGCGACGTGAATCAAAGCAAAATTCAAAGTCAGCGCCTCAGACAAGCTGCCTGCGGATGCATTTGAAATTACCAAGGTAAATGACCCAGCAGCTACAGCAGCCACCGAAAGCAAATACGTTCCTGCCGTGGTTGCGCCGCTTGCTAATGCCACAACTGGAACATCATAGGCACTTACCGCACTATTTGTAACAATAAAAGCCACTTCAACACCGGCAGCCAAAGCAGCATTGTTTGTCACAATTTGACCAACAGATGCGTTGATGGTCACGCCAGTAGATTTGCTGGTAGCTTGAGTAACAGTTGAAGGTGCCGTAGTAGAACTTCCAGTGTTATACCCAAGTTGCCCACTTCCAGCCAAAGCATAAATAGTTGCTGAACCTTTAAGGTCTTGGTCTTCAAAAGCAACACCAATAGATTTTGTATTTGCCATAATTATTTCCTTAAAGAACGGGGCCGAAGCCCCATTCAAGTTTAGGCTACGCGATACACAGTGTACGCAGCATCGCCGGTTTTGCGGAACGTAAATTGCGCCGCGCCACCAACACCTGCCGAACTGCCAGTAATAGCAACAACCAAGTTGCCAACCGCAGTAATGCCAGTTCCAACCGCCATCGTAATTAGGCCAGTTGAAGTGCCCAAGTTGATAACTGTCAGGTCAAACGTGCTGTTAACTTTTGCGTTGCTAAACACCGCGTCAATTGCCGCCGCTGTTGGGAACGTGTAGGTTGCCGCCGTAGTAGATGGATTTCCCACCAAGATGCCGCCAGTGGTTTGTGCAACGGTCAAAGTGGCCGTAGCAGTCGCCGTATTAGGCGCTGCTTGAACGCCCATGATAATTTCATTGGTGTTGCCATCAGTGAATTGGTAACCACCGCCAGAATTAGGAATAGCCATGATAAATTTCCTTTAGAAAGAATTGATTAACCCCAGATGCGGCAAGCCATCTGTGGACGAATAGTG
>SESG01011717.1_pt1 | contig 10337 bp, 3 predicted proteins | sample 3171421 | NCBI WGS metagenome assembly SESG01 (sample SAMN10866946, study PRJNA518727) | freshwater metagenome | biome: subpolar coniferous forest; feature: holomictic lake; material: water; isolation source: holomictic Lake 227, 6 m and 8 m depth | place: Canada: near Kenora, Ontario | collected... | reverse complement strand
AAATATGGCTTTGGCGGAATTATCTTTTTCGAAGGGGAACCTGTTGCTCAAGCTGGCCTGACAAATTTTTACCAATCAATTTCGACAACTCCTTTACTCACTGTGATGGATGCCGAATGGGGAATTGGGATGCGACTACCGGGGATCATGCCTTTCCCATATAACATGGCCATGGGTGCCACAGGAGATACAACACTTGTGAAAGAAGCAACCAGCGAAATGGCCAGACAGATGAAAAGAATCGGCATAAATATTTCCCTTGGTCCGTCGTGCGACATCAACACAGAGCCCATGAACCCTATCATTGGCATGCGTTCGTTTGGCGAATCCCGAAAGCTGGTGAAAGATTTCAGTCTGGCTTATATGCATGGATTACAGCAAAACGGCATTCTGGCCACTGCAAAACACTATCCGGGTCATGGAGATACTCAGTCCGACTCCCACTTAATGCTACCACTGTTGCCCTATTCCAGAGAAAGGCTCGATTCTTTGGAACTTTATCCATTCAGGGAACTCTCCAGAGCCGGAGTTGGATGCATCATGACCGCACATTTGCATGTTCCGGCGATAGATTCCTCCAAAGCTTTACCCTCCAGCCTCTCTGCCAAAATTGTAGACCAGATATTGCACAAAGAATGGAACTTTAAGGGACTTGTGATCACTGACGCCATGAACATGAAGGGGGCAAAAGGATATGAGGATCCAGGACGATTAGAGGTATTGGCATTAAAAGCAGGAAATGATGTAGTTGAATACCCATCAAATCCTGAACTGGCCATCAAGGCGATATCAGAGGCGATTAAGACCAAGGAAATATCCAGCGAAGAGATCAACCTGAAATGCCGGAAAGTATTGGCGGCCAAATTGTGGTGCGGACTTAACCGAGTTACAAAAATTGAAACAATCAACCTGATCGCTGAAATCAATACGCCAAAGGCAGAGTTGATAAAACGCAGGATTATAGAGGCCTCTCTTACACTGCTTGAGAACAAGGGGAATATTATTCCGATAGGAAATCTCGACAAGGTGCGGATCGCAGCAGTATCTGTCGGCAGCGAAAGGATTACACCATTTCAGAAAATTCTTGCGAAATACACTAAAGTGGATTTTTTCCAGCTGAAGCAAAATTTTTCCGAAGCAGAAAGAAAGGAGCTTCAGAAGAATTTGCAACCTTATGATTTGGTTGTGGCAGGAATTCATTCGATGTATGAAAGTAAACTACGCCACTCGCTTCAGGTCGGAATTCTTCAAAAAGAGAAACCGGTCAGGTCATACGGGGTGACCGATGAACTTGATTCACTTCTTTCGTATTTATCTGAGAAACAGAAGTCTATTGCAGTACTATTTGCAAGTCCATATGGGTTGGGCGAATTGCTGCAGCCAATTCGAACCGATGGTCTGCTCGTAGCCTATCAAAATGATTCACTGGCACAGGAACTTTCCGCCCAGTTAATCTTCGGAGGAATCGCCGTCAAAGGAAAACTACCAGTTTCCGTCACTGGAAAATACAAAATTGGTAATGGTCTGGCAATCCAGAATCCCATCCGTTTGAAATATACACTACCGGAAGAGGTTGGGATGAAATCTGATCGACTAAACAGGCAAATTGATTCTATCGTAGGGCAGGCTTTGGCCTTGAAGGCATTTCCCGGGTGCAATGTTTTGGTAGCAAAAGATGGAAAGATCATTTTTCACAAAGCTTATGGCTACCATACCTATGACCAGATTATCACTGAAAAGGAGGATGATTTATATGATCTTGCATCCGTAACAAAGATTTCCGGAGGACTTCCTCTCTGGTTAAAACTTTATGATGAGGGAAAAATCAATCCGGATGAAAACGTTTCCACCTACTATCCTGAATGGAAAAACAGGCTGTTTCATCGTTCCAATAAGTCAGATATCACCATCAGAGAGCTTTTGTCACATCAATCCGGCCTCACGCCTTTTCTTCCGTTTTATAAAAAGACGTTAAAAAATGGACAAATAACTGGTGATTGGTATGCGTTTGAACCTGACCAAAAACATACCTTACAAGTCGCCAAAGGGATGTATCTTGATAATCGCTTCCCTGACCAGGTGTATAAATCAATCCGAAAATCGCCATTAAAATCCAGAGGAAAGTATGTATACAGTGATTGGCCTTTTGTATTGACCCCAAAAATTACCTCTGGCATTTCTGGGGTATCCTGTTTAGAAACCCTGGATAATAGTTTTTATAAGCCTTTGGGAGCCTACCGTATTACTTACAATCCCTTACTAAAATTCTCTGAGGACGAAATTATCCCGACCGAACTGGACAATTACTACAGAAAACAACAACTACTTGGAACGGTTCATGATGAATCCTCGGCTGTTTTAGGAGGAATTTCAGGTAATGCAGGATTATTTGCCTCCGCCAATGATCTGGCAAAACTACTGCAAATGTATCTTCAAATGGGAAGTTATGGAGGAATCCAATACCTGAAGGAGTCTACGCTGAAAGAATTCACCAAAGTGCAATTTCCTCAAAACAAAAACAGGCGAGGACTTGGGTTTGATAAGCCATCTTTAAATAATGCTGAAGTAAGCGAAAAAGAAGCCTATCCTATTAAGGCTGCATCGCCCGAAAGCTTTGGACACTCAGGCTATACCGGGACCTTTGTCTGGATGGATCCCAAATATGGACTTGTCTATATATTTCTTTCCAACAGGGTCTTTCCTACCAGAGAAAATAACAAGATTAGTGATATGAATGTAAGAACTGAAATTCAGCGAATTATCTATAAAAATGTGGTAGAAAACTGATGGATATTATAGCATAGATTATGTCTAAAATCAATATGAAAATTTGTTACATTAGTCCCATAAAACCTGTATTACCAAATCATACCTATATGATCCGATTATACATTTGTCTGGCCAGTGCTGTTGTGTTGGTCGCCTGTAATTCAGTTAACTCCGGAACAAAAAAAGCTGAGCAGATTTCCAGGAGTGTGTCCGACCAATATATCCCTGATTCACGGGAAGATTTATTCCAAATTCAATTCAAAACGAAGGGAGAATCATTGCTGGTATTTGGTGAGACCACCAATCTCGAAGCTAAAAAAGCTCTTATCGACCAATTAAAAAGTTTAACAATCCCAATTGAAGATAGCATCAGATTTTTACCTGATCCTGCGTTGGGTGGCAATACTTGGGGTCTGGTAAATGTAAGTGTCTGCAACATCCGCAGTAAATCCGGTCACAGCTCAGAAATGTCAACCCAAGCCATCCTTGGAACACCTGTCAGGATACTGAAAAAATCCAATTCGTGGTTATTTGTTCAAACGCCGGACCGATATTTGGGGTGGGTCGATGATGATGCTATACAACAAACTGATTCTGCCGGCATCAGAAACTGGAGACATGGCAAAAGATTCATCTATTTACCATTGGCTGGAACCGGATTCGATCCTGTTACCAAAGAGGCAGTAACTGATTTAGTAGCAGGAAGTATCCTTAAGTTTGATACAATTTCCAAAGCTGAAGCACTTCTTGAAATGCCTGATGGCCGGAAATTGGTTGTCCCGGCTAGTGACGGATTGGACTTTGAATTCTGGAAAAAACAAACACAGGCGACAGCTGCTACTTTAAGTGCCACTTCCAAAACATTGACCGGACGTCCATATTTGTGGGGCGGAACTTCTTCCAAGGGTGTAGATTGTAGTGGTTTTGTAAAAACAGCCTTCTTTCTTAACGGAATTATTCTAGCCCGCGATGCATCTCTCCAGTTCAGACATGGTCAGTTTACCAATCCTGACAGTGGCTACAATGCCTTAAAACCGGGAGATCTGGTTTTCTTTGGAAGGAAAGCTGAAGGTGATCGTCCTGCAAGAGCGACCCATGTTGGACTATATCTGGGTAATGGAGATTACATCAATTCGTCGGGATGTGTTAAAATAAACAGTTTCTCTCCCGATCAAAAAACATACGCCAAATCCAGAGCCGGCATGTGGCTTGGGGGCAGAACCATACTAGGCTCTGAAGGAACGAAGGGAATTGTGCGCGTCAGGGATCATCCGTGGTACTAAGAAGGACAGGGAGACGGGGAGACGCGGCGATATTGGTTAAAGAACGAAACAAGGAAACAGAGAAACGGTGAAGAAGGACTTCGCGACGGGGAGACAGGGAGACGGAGAAAACTTAAGAACTCCGGAGGAGTGAGCTGTTTGTAGAAGAAAATAATTGATTGAAGTGCTGTCCGCGTTAGTATTTATTAAAATGTGGTTTCCTCAATCCGGACAGAAGGAACAGAATAAATGAAGAAGCCAACTAAATAAGATTAGCAAATAAATCCATATGAAAACAAATCGCAGAACATTTATAGGAGCAACGACCATGGCAGCAGGTGCAGGAATCTTAACCTCATTTACCAAGGATGGAAAATCACTTCCCCGATATAAACCTACCGGAAATGGTCTGAAATTATCGTTCAAACCCTATGAACTGCAACTTAAACATGTATTTACGATTGCATCCAACTCCAGAACCACAACAGCGGTGATGCTGACAGAAATTGAATGGGAAGGTGTTACGGGTTATGGAGAGGCATCTATGCCGCCTTACCTTGGGGAATCGCATCAGACTGCCACCAAATTTCTCTCTTCATTAAACTTGTCACAATTCAAGGATCCCTTCAGAATGGAGGAAATTCTGGATTATGTGGATGCAGCACTGCCTGGGAATTGTGCGGCAAAAGCATCAGTGGACATAGCCTTGCACGATCTTGTCGGGAAGTTACTTAATCAGCCATGGTATCGGATTTGGGGATACTCTGCAGAGAAAACTCCATTGACAACTTTTACGATTGGAATCGATAAAAGTGCAGAAGTAATTGCCAAAACTAAAGAAGCATCCGCCTTTAAAATATTAAAAATCAAAATTGGTGGCGGGAACGATGAAGAGATGATTAAAAGTGTACGCTCTGTTACCAATGTTCCGCTTTGCGTGGATGTCAATCAGGGTTGGAAAGATCGTCAGGAAGCTCTTGACAAGGTTCACTGGCTCAAAGAGCAAGGAATAATTTTCGTTGAGCAGCCCATGGATAAACACAATTTTGATGATACTGCCTGGCTTACCCAAAACAGTCCGCTACCCATCATTGCCGATGAAGCCCTGCAAAGGGTTGGCGACCTTGAACGACTGCATGGTGTCTATTCCGGAGTGAACTGCAAACTGATGAAATGTACCGGCATGCGCGAAGCCCATAAGATCATTGAGATGGCAAGAAGTTTAAAAATGAAGACACTGATGGGCTGCATGACCGAAACCTCCTGCGGAATCAGTGCTGCGTCGCAGTTATCACCGATTGTCGACTGGGCCGATCTGGATGGAAATTTGTTAATCTCCAACGATGTCTTTGAAGGGATGAAGGTAATAGAAGGCAAGGTCACTTTGAGTGATTTGCCGGGAATTGGAATTTCCAAAAAGAAATAACAACAAAAACCTGGTGTCCTAAAAATAGAAGAGGCTGTATCGATTGGGATACAGCCTCTTCTATATAATTCTCTATGATGAGAAATCTACCAACCTGCGGTCTGTGTAAGTTTATACCCTTTTCCCAGATATTCACTTATTTGTGTGTTCCCAATAGGTGCCATATATACTTTATCCGTAAATGCATCTCTGTTAGATACATTTTCAGGAATATAATAACCTACCATACTGGCAGCATTGGTTCCGTTATAGGTTACGATAGTGCCATCGTCCTTTTTGACCTGAAGTTTGTTCACTTTGGCAGCAACTAACCATTCAGGAAATTCAGTCTGGAAATTACACCATAATCCAAGCATATTATCAGGATCTGTATTGGCCATGTAATTGATTTTCTTCCATCGTTTAATGTCTAACAAACGGGAAGTTTCAAAAACAAACTCCATTCTACGCTCGCGGCGAATCTCCCATATCAATGCAGGAACATCCGGGTCACGGTCAGGGTCATTTGCTAAAGTAGCCAGTGATAAGGCAGCAGTCTTTTTGATCCCTTTGGCAATTGCAGTAGCATCCAGTGGACGATTATGAATTGCATTGATGGAGGCATCAATATCAGCCTGCGTCACTGCAGCACCACCCATTGTAGCCAATTCTGCTTTGGCCTCAATCCAGTTCAATACAACTTCAGCCAACCTCATAACCGGAGCATCGCTGGTATTGGTACTTGATCCGTAAATGGCAGGATAAGGACCTGGATAGTAGGTTACGCCGGTACGGTCGATAAACTTGCAAGCATAAAGTAATGTACCTGACTCTTTCTTGGGAGCATTCCAGAAAGTGGCTTCAAAACGAGGGTCACGGGTGGCTACCATGTTCTTAATGTCTAATACATTGGCATTGGGAACAGTAGATAATTTGTAAGGTTTACCATCATTGCACAAAAATGCTTTGGCCAGTTTCAGGTTTGGTCCCTGACTTTGGGCTTCATATCCATTAGAATAAGAAGTAACAGAATGTGTGACACCAATGGTAGAATTGTATTCACGATACAAAATTACCTCTTTATTGCTGGCTAAACTTTCAGAACCAAACAATGACCTGAAATCACTGGTAAATGAATACCTACCTGAAGCCATAACAACATTTGCAGCTCTAACCGCAAGATCCAGATATTTCTGGGCCTTTGCAGTATTGTTCAACTGGTATTTTTGCCAGGTACCTTCAAACAACATCAATCGGGAAATAAACCCTGCAGCGATGTATCTGTTCAAATATTGATTGTCACCATCTGTTAGGCGCATGTTGTCAAGAACATAAACAAAATCATCGTATACCTTGTCCATAACAACTCCTCTATCATCCCGGTCTTTGTATAGTAAGTCAAGTTCTGAGTCGCCAACAACCTTGTCATAATAAGGAACATTTCCGAATACACTTACAAGTCGACTATATTCAAAACCTCTGAAAAAGCGAGCCACAGCACTCCAATGTTGGTAAACAGGAGTAGTAATGTTTGCGCCCTTCATTGCTTCAATCCTTTCCAGAAACAGATTGGATTTGCGAACCCATGCAAAATCCCAGGTTGGTCCGGCATAAGTAAGCAACCATGCAGCGGCTTCACTTGTTGAAACTCTTGAAGCAGGTGCCTGAGTTTCGAAACCACTTTGCTTGCCTGCTGAGGCAAGATCGTCAGAGAAATAATAACCTCTAAGTGATGCATAATCCTCAGTAAAACTAGAATTGTAACCTACAAAGTAGTTGGTATAAAAACCATTTGCAAACAATCGAAGGTTGTTTTCGGAGGTCCAATAGTTTCCATCGTTCATCGTAGTCAACGAAGGTCTGTCAAGAAAGTCTTTGCAACCAGCAAATCCAAGCGAGACTAATGCTATTATAATGATTATATATTTTTTCATGATACTTGAATTTTAAAAGTTCAACTGAATACCAACTGACGAACTCTTGTAGGTTGGAATACTCACACCTGTACGACCAGCATTGTAGTTTGAGGTGTTCCACATAGAATAACCTTCAATTTCCTCAGGATCAATAGGCAAAGTGCCAAGATGATCGAAAGTAAAGAAGTTCTCCAAAGCAATATAAACACGCAACTTGCTAATTTTAGCTTTCTTGAGAATGGCCGAAGGAATAGAATATCCAACGGTAATGTTTTTGATTCTCATATAAGCCATGTTGAGCAAATACCTCGATTGAACCTGCATATTTAAGGTTGTACTGCTTCCTGCCAGATTATATGCTGCAGGATAGAAGGCATCCGTACGGTCTGCTCTCCAAAAATTTCCAGCAAATGCTTCAGGTATAGCACCATCCGATGAGTTAAATCCCGGAATTGCGAGGAACCCTTCTCCCCAAACACTCCGTTGTCCTACTCCCTGAATGAAAACAGAAGCATCAAATCCTTTGTAGTCAGCTCCTGCGCGTAAACTATACAGATATCTTGGAGTTGAATTTCCAATCTTTTTTAAGTCGCCATAATCAGCAACACCACTTGCATTAGTCAACAATCGATTCCCCGGACTGATTACTCCATCGCCATTTAAATCTTTAAACTTAACGTCTCCAGGACCAAATTTAAAGTTTCCAGCCTGGAACTTACCCTGAGTAGGTGCACTGGCATCTGACAATTGATTAACGGAGAAACCATCTTTGGTTGTGAAAGGAACAAACTTACCTGCAGAATCATAGATAAAATCTTCTTTCTGGTACAATCTGTCTGTTTCGTAGCCCCAAATTTCACCATAGGTTTTACCTACGTACCATGAATCAATACTTTGTGTTGAACCGTATTTGGTAATTGTTGTCTTGGAATCAGACATAGATGCAACCAAATTTATGCCAACTCCATTTTTGAAGCGGTGGTTGTAATCAACCTGAATTTCAACACCATCTGTCCTTAATGAACCGAAGTTCCCCTGGGGTGCACCCGTACCATAAGTTGCTGGTATACCTTCAGAAGGTACAATCATGTTTTCAGTATCACGTCTGTACCAGTCAAATCCCACTCCCAGATCACCTTTCAGAAACCTGGCATCAGTACCGAGGTCAAGTGTGGTAATATCCTGCCATGTTACAGTTGCAGAAACAGCTCCTGGAGTGCCAAACTGGTATAGTTTAGCGCCACCGACCAGGAAGTTATTGAAAGAACCGCTCATGGTAGGCACGTACAAAGAGTTACTTACGGTTTGGTCACCGATGGTACCCCATGATCCGCGAATTTTTAAAGCACTCAACCAAGGTTTGGAAAATGCCATAAAGCTTTCCTCATTGACACGCCAGCCTGCTGAGAAGGATGGGAAATAACGCCACTGAAGATCAGTAGGGAATTTAGATGTTCCGTCATAACGAAGGTTGGCTTCCAGCAAATACTTTTCTTTGTAGTTATAGTTCACACGACCGTAGAAACCGAGCTGAGATTCCCAATATTCACCACCACTAGTTGTTTGGGTTCCTGTTGCCAGGTCAAACTGAGCGTTGGTATAATCTATTAGCTGTGTTGTTTGAGACCAGTTGTATGCATACACATAACTTACTTTGTTCAATCCAGCCATAAATTTGAACTGATGATCATCAGCCAATTTCCAATCATACGTTGTATTGATATTTAATGTGTTCCACTGATCATTTTTCGAATAACGGTAAACATGGTCAGGGTTTGCACCAACGGCAGTATACTGCGACATAACCAGCTGATAGGCAGGCAATGCTCCGGTAGCTGTAGAAGAAACCACTTCACCGGCACTGTTCATATAGATCCGGTTTCCGGAAGCATCATTTTTAGCAATAGGTGCAGACCAGGTGTCCCTTGCCGTGAAACGCGTACCAGGTCTTTCGTTTATGTACTCTTGATTGGCATGCGTGTAATCGAAATTTATTTTCCAGTCTTTCAAAGGAGTAATGGTAAATCCTCCGTTCATACTGGTATAGTTGGTTTCCTGATTGGCAGTATTGGCAGCAGACATTTCATACACAGGGCTCCTGAGTGGATCTCCGTCTTCAGTGGTAAATGGATATGTTGGTCCCCAACGATATAAATACAACCATGGATCTGCGGTTGTTGAGTTGGTGGCATAAGCATACCTTTTCAAACGTTTGGAATACATCATTCCAGCATTAACTTTTAACCAGCTGTTGACTTCAGTTCCGATGCGAACTGCACTGTTGTAACGTTGAAAATCATCCGTTTTTGCAGGTTTTACCATTCCATCCTGGCCCAAATATCCTAAACTGATGTTGTAATCAGTCTTGCCACTCTTTCCGTTGACAGATAAATTATGAGTTTGGGTTGGTGTCCACTCTTTGATCATATAGTTGTATGGATCATAAGTCCTTAAACCAATCTTGCGTCCGTTGGCATCTACATACCAGTCGCGACCATACAACATTGGATCGTTGGGTTTGACTGAATTGCCGTAGGTGTCCTGCCAAACCTTAGCTTTGTCGTAACCTTCCCGGGTAATCTGCCAGAATGCTCCTGCGACAGTACCTCCGACACGTTCAAAAGCAGTAACTGCATACTCTAAAGCATCCAAGCCTCCCATCTCCATCTTCTTGGATATGTTTTGAAAGGAAAGGTTAGCGGAATAAGTAACATTAACACTTTCTGTCTTGGCACCCTTTTTGGTAATAATCAAAATTACGCCAAAGGCAGCCTTGGCACCATAAATAGAGGCTGATGCTGCATCTTTCAAAACAGAAATGGATTCGATATCGTCCGGATTAACCATTTGAATCGAAGGTATCTCGACATTATCCATCAGAATCAGCGGAGAAGATCCACCTTGAAGTGATCCCAGCTGTCCGCGAATCTTCATGATTGGATCAGAACCGACCTCCCCACTTGGAATCACGACACTCAAACCAGG
>SESG01031671.1_pt1 | contig 10342 bp, 8 predicted proteins | sample 3171421 | NCBI WGS metagenome assembly SESG01 (sample SAMN10866946, study PRJNA518727) | freshwater metagenome | biome: subpolar coniferous forest; feature: holomictic lake; material: water; isolation source: holomictic Lake 227, 6 m and 8 m depth | place: Canada: near Kenora, Ontario | collected... | reverse complement strand
CTGATTCATCTGCCTCTGCTACAAAGATTTCACCGGTACCGCGGTGGGCGTTAGATCCAGATGCGGTGATAGTTCCGCCAATTGCAAAGGATGGATCAGCAGCACAAGCCTGTAGCGCAACAGCCAACATTGACGATGTAGTTGTCTTGCCATGTGTTCCGGCAACTGCAACGCTTTTTGATTCTGACATCAACAGCGCAAGCGCTGCTGCACGTGTTAGAACTGGGATCTTCAATTCAACAGCACGGGCTCGTTCAGGGTTGTTAGCAGAAATCGCCGTTGAGTACACAACAAGATCTGCGCCATCAACATGTGCTGCCTCGTGTGATGTAGCAACAGTTGCACCTAGCGCAGATAGCGCAATGACAACTGATGAATCTTTAGCATCAGATCCGCTAACTGTGATGCCGTGCGACAACGCTATGCGCGCTAAGCCGCTCATGCCCGCACCACCGATACCAATAAAGTGAATGCGTTTACCTTTCAATGATGCCAGCGTTAACTTCATGGCTTCATCGCAAACTCTGTAAGTGCCACAATTTTTTCAGCTGCCTGTAAATCTGCGCCATTTCCACTCAAGGGTGCTGCTGCAGACTTTGTCAGCAATCCGGCAATATGGCTCTTCAAGTAATCGGCCGTGAATTCTTTTTGCTGGATTACCTCGGCCCGATTATCCGCAACAAGGGAAGCGGCATTAACAAACTGCTCACCATTTCCAATAGGTAGAGGCACGAAAAGAGCGTAACGGCCAAGGGCTCTAAATTCGCTGCATGTAACAGCGCCACTGCGACCGATAATCACATCAGCGGCCAAATATGCATCTGCCATCGCATCGACATAGGCAACGGGTTTATAGCCCCCATTGGCTGGTGGCAAGGCATTTAGTTTTCCGACTGAGTGCAAAACCGACAAACCATGCTCGTTAAACATTTCTACGGACGATTCAATCACCTTGTTTATTGCAACTGATCCTTGGGATCCGCCCATAATAAAAATTAATGGCGCATCAGCTGCAAATCCCAATCGAAGCTTTGCAGCGCGACGGGCGGTAGCCCAATCTGATTGTGAATCGCTAAATGCTTGGGCAACATCTGATCGCAACGGCAAGCCAGCTAACAGTGCATTTTCAAACTTTCCAGATTCAACAGGGTGCGCAACTGCTAAATGGTCAGAAAATGCTGCACCTAATCGATTCGCCCAACCAGGTTTTGCATTTGCTTCATGGATAACAATGGGGACGCCAGAAATTTGCGCGGCAATATAAGCCGGCGCACTTACATATCCCCCAAAACCAATTACGACGTCGCAACTTTTGATTACTTTTTTTGATGCCAAAACAGCTGAGATCAAATCAAAAGGAATTTTCAACCATGATGCTGATGGCTTACGAGAAATTCGCACCCGTGGGATTAGTTGTAACTCAAAGTTTGCTGCAGGTACCAATGTATTTTCGAGACCACTTGATGTACCAAGAAAAATCAGGCGATCGTTCGGGTGAGATATCTTCCATTGACGGGCAACAGCTAATGCGGGTTCGACATGGCCGGCTGTACCGCCGCCTGCCAGAACTACCGTAGCCATTTAATACCTGTTTCCTGTAATTCTTTATAGATTACTGGGTCTCTTCGCGCAGCACCCAACACAAAGCCGATTCCCATGTATGTTGCGATCAGTGCTGAACCACCATAAGAAACTAGCGGCAAAGTTACGCCCACAACTGGCAGCACGCTGATTGCCGAACCAATGTTCAAAATAGTTTGGATTGCAATCCAGCAACCAAATCCAGATGCAACGTAGCGAACCATTGGATCATGGGCACGCAGTGCAAGTTTGAAAATTGAAAACAGCAAAATGCTCAGCAATAACAAGGTTGCAATTGTTCCGAACAAACCAAGTTCTTCGCCGATAACAGCAAAGATAAAGTCCGTGTGGGCTTCGGCAAGATTGCCCCATTTTTGACGGCTGGCACCAAGACCAACACCAAAGAGCCCACCACTAGCAAGCCCCAGCAAACTATGTGCAGGTTGCCATCCGTACAACTTGTATTGATCTTGTGCAAATGGATTGAGAAAAACCATAAATCGTTGAACTCGATATGGCGAAGTCAAGATTGCTGCGGTTAAGCCAACTAGTCCAACACTTAATCCAATTCCAAAAATTCCTAATCGCAACCCTGAAACCCACAACAAGCCAGCCAAAATGCACGCAAAGACTGATGCGGTTCCGAGATCACTGCCGAGCATTACCAACAGTATGCACAGCGCAAAAGCTGGTGCAATTAATTTCAGTACAACTGTGTGGTTAACTCCTGAACGCTCTTGCTTGGCCAGCATGAAACCAGCCCACAGCACCATAAGAAACTTAGCAATTTCACTGGGCTGAACATCTACAAATCCCAAACTGATCCAGTTGTGGTTTCCGTTAACACTCTTTCCGATAACTTGCACAATCATTAATAGGAAAATTGAAATGATGAACCCGAAGCGTGCAATCAACTTCCAGCGTGCTAAGGAAAAGCGTGATAGTACCCAAGCCATTGGGATGGACATCGCTAAGAAGATGAATTGCCGCAAAACAATGGCAAAGGATGAGCCCTTAGTTTCTAGCGAGTGAATTGATGATGCAGAAAAAACCATAATCAAACCAAGGATGCTCAACCCCAAAGTGCTACCCAAAAGCATGTAATAAAGGTTTACAGGTTTAGTAAAAATTGTTTCGCGTTGTTGATTACTCATGAGCCACCACCTTTCTAACTGCGGCAGCAAAGCGATCTCCACGATCTGCATAAGAAATAAACTGATCCATCGACGCACACGCCGGTGCCATTAACACCGTATCCCCTGGTGCAACTAAGGTTGCAGCTTGTGTAACAACTGCCTCCATCAAGGAATTGGAATCGCCTGCGCGCGAATAGTCAGCAGGAGCATCAACAAAAATTTGAGGAATCTCTGGTGCGTGTTCCATCAGTGCATCGGCAATCAACTGACGATCTGCGCCAATAAGAATTGCAGCTTTGATGCGACCTTTACAGCGCTGAACTAAAGAATTCATGTCCGCACCTTTTGCAAGTCCCCCAGCAATCCATACAACAGATAGATGAGACATTAACGATGCCGAAGCAGCATGCGGATTAGTTGCTTTCGAATCATCAACCCACGCAACAGAATCACTTTCAAATACGGTCTCAATGCGGTGGCGGCCAGGTTTGAACTCTTGCAGCGCCTTTTGGATATGTTCATGAGAAACATTTACTGTCCGAGCAAGTGCAGCTGCTGCAAGTGCGTTAGAAACATTGTGCGGCACTGTTGGTGTGATGTCTTTTAGCTCGCAAATCATCGCCGCTTCCATTGGATCTGTTACAAATGCACGATCTACTAATAACTCTTCAACAACGCCGATTTCACCTGGTGCTGGGGTATCTAGTGAGAAAAATACTTTTCGCCCAGTAAAGCGGTTGGCGCGCTGGACTACCGCCCCATCATCGGCGTTTAGGACTGCAATTTCTGCGCGATCTAATATCGAAAATTTGGCATCGGCATAGGCATCAAATGTGCCGTGCCAGTCAAGGTGATCATCGGCAATGTTCAGTATCGCGGCAGCAGCAAACTGTGCTTGCTTGGCCCAATGCAATTGAAAACTAGATAATTCCAGAATCAAAAAATCGTAAGCATCCTTGCGATCTACCGCTTCAATAACCGTGTCACCCACATTGCCACAGGCAACCGCCTTTAAACCGGCGGTTTGTAAAATCTTTGCTGCCATTTCTACTGTCGTTGTTTTTCCATTTGTTCCAGTAAGGGCAAGCCACTTTTGTCCTGGAGCAATTTCAGAACGAATCTGCCACGCAAGATCTACTTCATTGAGAATCTGTAATGTACTAGCGAGCACTTTGACAACAAGTGGGTGATCCTGGCGCCAACCCGGAGAAATAACGACCGCATCAAAATTAGTTAACTCAACACTCTCTGGCTTTACGGCATCGTGGGCGTTATCATCTGCAATTGTTACGAAGGCTCCCCGCACTTGTAGTGAGCGAGCAACCGCCGAGCCTGTTACGCCAGCTCCTAAAATTAGGAAACGTTGCTGGGCGAAATTAATAGACATTTGTTACTTGGCTACCCACTGGGCGTAAAATAAACCGAGTCCTGCTGCCACAGATAATCCAGCGATAATCCAGAAGCGGATAACAATTGTGATTTGTTCCCAACCAACTAATTCAAAGTGATGATGAAGCGGTGCCATTTTAAATACCCGCTTTCCGCCACTGATCTTGAAGTACACAGTTTGAATCAACACCGACATTGTGATGATGACAAAGAGGCCACCTAGCGGAATAAGTAACATTTCTACGCGCAAAGTTGCCGCTAATCCTGCAATTGCACCACCTAACGCCAACGAACCTGTATCGCCCATAAAGATTTTGGCAGGTGCTGTGTTCCACCAAAGAAATCCGGTGCAACCACCAGCAAATGCGGCTGCCAATACAGCTAAGTCCAAAGGATCTCGAACCGCATAACAACCAGCCGCAGCGTTTAGCGCGCAGCTTTGTCCAAACTCCCACACGCCAATTAATACGAAGGCTAAGAAGGTCATGATTGACGCACCTGTTGCTAAGCCATCTAGGCCATCGGTTAAGTTAACGCCGTTACTTGCAGACATCACCATCAGAACAATGAAAACAATAACTAATCCTGAACCCAAATAAATTGAAGTTTCGCGTACTCCTGACAAGTACTGCGAAATTGGAGTCAAGGAATCAGAATCAACAAACTGCAAACCTAAATAACCAAAGATTGCGGCAAAGATGCCTTGGCCAATTAACTTGAAGCGACCCGGTAATCCTCGAGAGTTCTGTCGCGAAACTTTCAGCCAATCATCTAGAAATCCAATAAATCCAAGTGAAACAACTAATCCCATTACCAATACAGCCGAAACAGTTACCGAATTTCCTGACACCAAGTGGGCGAGCAAATAACCAAGGACTGCTGCAAGAATGAAAATGATTCCACCCATAGTTGGAGTGCCACGCTTGATGTGATGGCTGCTAGGGCCGTCATCCCGAATAATTTGACCGTATCCCTTACCCGCAAGGACTCGAATCAAGACGCGGGTTCCGAAGAGTGAAAACACAAGTGCGAAGGCACCGGCGATAAGTATCTGTCTCAACTTTCAACTCCGCTCTTGTTTAACCACAAACTTTCTAACTTCTGAGCAAGTACTTCAAATCCTTCAGAACGTGATGCCTTTACTAGAACCACATCTCCTGCAGAAAAATAATCTGTCATAGAAAGGCATTCATCAATGCTTGCGAAATGATGGACAAGCATTTGCCCCTTATGGTTTCCATACTCTGGAGCGCCAATAGCGACCAAATGATCGATACCTATCCCTTGGGCTAGCGTGCCAATTGCTTCATGCTGAGCAGCACTTGACTCGCCGAGTTCCTGCATTTTTCCTACAAAAGCCCACGATTCGCCCCCACGTTCTTGGGCGAAGAGCACCAAAGATCGCATTGCCGCAGCCATTGATTCGGGGTTAGCGTTATACGAATCATTGATGATCAATAGGCCGAATACATCATGTAATTCCATGCGCCATTTACTGGCACTTTCTGCCGTCGATAATGAACTTGCAATTAATTCGATAGGAAGCTCTAACGCAGTTCCGACAGCTGCAACAGCCAGTGCGTTTGAAATCTGATGTTCTCCCACTACTCGCATTCCAACGGCATCGCGTCCTGCAGGTGTCACAAGATCAAAGTGCGGGCAGCCTTCGCGAATTTCTACATCTGCTGCTCGAACTTCTTGTCCGTTTCCAAACAAAATAGTGCGGCCGGCGTGAAGTGATGACATCGCAGGTGTGTATTGATCATAACTTCCAAGTACTGCAATTCCATCTGGACCTAATGACTGAATTAACTCCGATTTAGTTTCAGCGATGGCAGCCACTGAACCAAACTCTCCTAGGTGCGCTGTTCCAACAACTAGTACAACTCCAATATTTGGTTGCGCAATTTCACATAGTCGAGCAATGTCACCCTTATGGCGCGCGCCCATTTCTAGAATGCAAAACTTTGTACGCTCGTCGCATTGCAGCAAAGTGATTGGCAACCCTAAATCATTATTGAACGAGCCTGCAGGTGAGACAGTAGGGCCGGCAACGCCGAGCATATGAGCCAATAAATCTTTTGTACTGGTTTTTCCTTGTGATCCTGTGATTCCAACAACTGTTAATCCGGTTAAGCGCTTGCGCACAAATGCCGCCAAGGCTGACAATGCTTCTAAAACATCATCAACCACAATGCATGGGCCATCAATGCGATGGGTTGTGAATGAAAACATCGCACCAGCGCGATATGCATCTGCTGCAAAATCATGTCCATCAACTTTTTCGCCCTTAAGCGCCAAAAAGATGCAACCAGGAGTTGCTAAACGTGAGTCAAATACTGGCGCCTTAGATACCAACAAATCTTTGTCACAATGCAATTGGCCGCCTACCAATAAAGCTATCTCTGCTGCGGTTAAAGTGATCACTTTTTGTCCTCGATTGCTCGAGCAAGTTCTACGCGATCATCAAAAGGATGTGTAACTCCACCAACCTCTTGTCCCTTTTCATGGCCTTTGCCCAAAATCACAACTAGATCGCCCACTTGTGCTTCATCCACCGCAGCCTTAATTGCAGTTGATCGATCAACAATCACGGCACTTGGCTCTTGGATATCTAGACCTAATGTCATCTGAACCAAAATCTCTTCTGGCTTTTCTGAGCGAGGATTATCACTTGTATAGATTGCAACATCTGCCCCGTCATGTAACGCCTTACCCATTAATGGTCGCTTAGACGTATCGCGATCGCCACCGCAACCAAGTACAGCGATGACACGTCCATCTGTAATTTCATGGGCTGTCTCTAGAACTCGCGCAACAGCATCAGGTGAATGCGCGTAATCAACTAGTGCTGTGAAGTTTTGTCCCAGCCGCACGGATTCAAGGCGGCCTGCTGCGCCGGTTAGGTGAGGCAAGATGGCAGCAATATCTATTGGATCGATTCCGCTTTCATTGGCAATAGCAACTGCCATCAAAAGATTGTCATAGTTATAGCCACCATGTAGCTGAACTTTTCCTTCAATTAAAATTCCACCACTGCCTCGAATTGCAACATGCGCACCTGCATAGTCAGGTGCTATCGATACGTAATGCCAGGTAGCGCTTTGATTATTGCGAGAAACGCTCATCACAGGCAGCTCAGTCTGTGCGGCTAACTGCACGCCATATGCATCATCGATATTGATGACGGCTAAATCTGCAAACTCGAAGGTAAATAACTTTGCCTTTGCCGCGAAGTAATTCTCCATGGTCTTATGAAAATCCAAATGGTCTTGCGAAAGATTAGTGAAGGCAACAACTGCAAAGTGACTGCCTCGAATACGTTCAAGTGCAATTGCATGGCTTGAAACTTCCATGACCAGGTTGCGCATATGGCGTTCGCGCATCACCGCTGAAAGTGCCTGTAAATCACTGCTTTCAGGGGTTGTGCGCTTACTGGCAAGAACTTCGCTGCCAATACGGGTTTCAACAGTGCCGATCAATCCACTGTCACGTCCTGCGGCAGACATAATCTGGTGCAGCAAGGTTGTAACAGTTGTTTTGCCGTTTGTGCCTGTAACCCCGACGCTATACAAATCCCGCATGGGCTCGCTATAGAACCAGGCGCTAATCACACCTGCAGCCCGACGAGGATGGGCACTAACAATTACCGGTACTCCTTTAACCTTTGATGCACCATCTGCATCTGTTAGAACGGCTACAGCACCACGTGCGATTGCATCTTTAGCAAAATCAGCGCCATGTGCCTTTTCGCCAGGCAGTGCAATAAATAAATCGCCCTCTTGAACTTCATTACTAGACAGAGTCATTCCGGTGATTACTGTGGCCGCATCCCCCGTCAAAGTCGCGTTAGCTATCGCAGCTACCGACTCAACGGTTCGCTTAAATTCCTCAATTGGTCTTGACACTTGCGGCCTTCTTTTCGGCAATGAGTTGTGCTTCATTTAATGCTACTGGGATGATTTTTGTACCAGTAGGTGCTATTCCTTTTGACTGCAAAACAAATGACATAACCTTTTTAAATACTGGACCACCCAGTGCGCCACCCCAGTGCAGACCCTTTGGATCCTGAATCGTTACTGAAATTACATACGCTGGATTATCTGCTGGAGCAAAACCAATAAATGATGCTGTGTAACCGCGGTAGCAACCGCAGGTGTCATCGATGCGCATTGCTGTACCAGTCTTACCAGCAACCCGATAACCTGCAATTGCAGCAGTTGGCGCGGTTCCATTTGCTGATACAACGCTTTCCATCATGATGCGCATCTTTTGCGCAGTTTCAGCGCTGATTACGCGAACGCTTTCTCGGGTTGCAGATGGTGTGTAATTTCCGCTGGCATCACTTGTTCCAGCAATAACAGTTGGCGATACACGGACCCCGCCGTTTGCAATCGTTGCAAAGACGCTCGTTGCCTGCATCGCTGTTAAGGAATAACCCTGACCAAAAGCCACTGTTGGCGCTGTTGTTCCAGACCAATTAGCCACCTTTGGAAGAATTCCATTTGATTCACCTGGTAGTCCAGAGCCAGTCTTTGTTCCAATACCAAACTTTGAAAGATAATCATGCAAAGTGTCATTCGACATCATTTCGCCAATTTGAATTGAACCAGTGTTACTTGAAACCGCCAAGATTCCTGATGCGGTCAGACGCTGAGTCGCATGTGCTTCGTGGTCATGGAAAACCTTGATCGAGCGCTTCAATGCGTAAGGAACTGTAAATACAGTTTCCGGGGTAATTTTCTTTTCTTCTAATGCAGCGGCAAGTGTCATAACTTTGCCGGTAGATCCTGGTTCGTACACATCTTGAACAGATGGATTGCGCATTGCAACTAATGAAACCTTTGATGTGTTGTTGGGATCAAAAGTAGGAGCCGTTGCATGGGCCAAGATTTGGCCGGTCTTTGGATTCATCACGATTACGGTTCCGCTAATGGCATTTGAAGATTTGACTGCGTCCGCAATCGCCTTGGCTGCAACCCATTGAATATCGCGATCAACTGTTAGTCGAACCGATGTGCCAGCTTGGGCTGGGATAATTTCAGATTGTGAGCCAGGAATTTCGGCTTTGTAACCGTTGGCATATGAATACTTACCTTGCTTGCCAGAAATAGTTGAATTCATACTTGATTCAAGACCGGTGGCACCGATTCCGTCATGATTAACAAAACCAATTAATGATGCAATCAACAAACCAGATGGGTATTCGCGAATATAACTGCGCTCTGGGAAGAATCCGATGATGCGCTCTGGGCTCATTCCAGGAAGTGTCGCGTTGTATTCATCGATAGCACTTGTCAGTTTTAGCCAGGTCGCTGGCTTTGCATTTTCAGCAACCATGTTCCATTTGCGCTTACCAGTCAGCGCAGTTTGTACATCAGAAACGCTCATGTTAAGTATTGGAGCTACAAAAGCTGCAACTTTGGCTGGGTTAATAATCTGAGTTTGATCAACAACAATGCTTGTTGCCGCAACGCTGCGAGCAAAAGGGACGCCGTTAATATCGGTGATATCTCCACGTGGGGCTTGAAGAGTCTTGACCTTTTCCATCTCATTAACTGCGCGAGAGCGATAATCATTTGCCTGCAACGCCTGAACCTGAACAAGTCGAAGTCCAAATAAAAACATAATCACAGCAGTCATAAAAATCAGCGCTCTGATTCTGTTGTGTGTTAATGAAAAATTACCCATTTTTTACCGGTGTCTCTATAACGGGCTTGTCGAGAGACAAGAAGGTTGGAGTTTCAGATGGCTTCATACCAAGGTCGGTAGCAGCTTTTGCTAGTGCTTCTGGGGAAGATATTGTGTTGATCTGACGTGCAATCGCTTCGCGTTCGTCACTTACTAGCTTGGCTTCAAGCTTTAGGTGAGTTAGCTCAAATGCATCTTGTGCCAGCAATGTATTGATCAGGAGAAGGAACATGAGACCAATCGCACCGATGACAGTTACAAATGTTGCGAAGAACTTTCGATCTGCTTGCTTTCCGCTAGACATGTCTGGCACAAGCTTGAGAACAACTTGTGATGACTTTTCAGCGAAAATTTCTTTTGAGCGAGTAATCGCAGGAGCAAAGGCGGTCATTGCCATTACGCAGCCACCCTTTCGATTGCGCGAAGTCGAACAGATTGAGAACGTGAGTTCTCTGCAAGTTCGGCATCGGTTGGGGTTTCACTGCCGCGGGTAATCATTGAAAACTTGGCCGCATACTCTGGAAGTTCGAAAGGCAGATTGCGCG
>SESG01029306.1_pt1 | contig 10344 bp, 12 predicted proteins | sample 3171421 | NCBI WGS metagenome assembly SESG01 (sample SAMN10866946, study PRJNA518727) | freshwater metagenome | biome: subpolar coniferous forest; feature: holomictic lake; material: water; isolation source: holomictic Lake 227, 6 m and 8 m depth | place: Canada: near Kenora, Ontario | collected... | reverse complement strand
GGCGGATACCTATAAGATTGAGACATCAAGAGATAGTGGGGCTACCTATTCTTTGGTGAACACGGGTAATGTAATGCGTCTTACGTCCACAAACATTGGGAATGGTGTGTGGATGTATTGGACTGCTGTAACGGGGCATGTGCTTGGTGAGACGAGGAGGTTCTTGGGGATACCGCAGCTTCCGAGGGCTTCGTTTAGTGTCAGTCCGATGTTTATTAATGAAGTAATGGTAAAGACTAATTTGGCTGGAAATGGTCATTGGGTCGATAGGACGTATGAGGCTAATAGTACCCAGTATGGTGAGTTCAGACCGTTTAGACCCGGAACTAATTCTGCCACCTATATAGGAATGTCCATACCCAATAACACGTTGCATATTAATGTAACAACGGCAGGGGTTGGAGTGGTGTATGTTACAGAATACTGGAATGGTGGTGCTTGGGTTTCAGTATCTAATTTTGTGGATACGACGGCTAATTTCACAAGGAATGGTGACATTAATTTTGATACGGGTTTGATGGGGGATTGGACTGTTACCAACTTGACGATTGATACTTATGTGGATACTTATTATTGGCTTCGGTTACGGAGCACGAATACGGTCACTACGTCGCCTTACGTGCAGGATGTTACTAGGCACGGCAATACTAGATTTCAGGTTTACAATGCTCCTTTGGATGATACCCCGTCTATGAAGGTTGATTCTGACGGATTTACATGGGTTGGAGGATTACCGCTGACGCCTTCCACCGTGCAGACTTTCTATTATAAGTTCTTGGCTCAATGTCCTCTTGCGACTAATGCTATTACGGCTTCAGAGGCATTGCCGTTTTCTACTGAAGTGTCGGATGTTTACAATGTGTACACTAATAGCACTTGGTTTCCCGGTAGTACGAGTATGGTTAGGATGAATTGGTCGATAAGGGCGGCTGGGGCTACCGCAGCGGGACGGGGATTCTATGTAGTGTTGTTTGAAAATGGAACGGCTGTAAGAGATATACAGAGTTATGTTTCGGGGGATAATACCGACATACCACTGTGCAATGGAACTTATATCTTTGTGCCTTCTAATGTCACGAATAGGTATCAGATTGGGGTGAGGAGTTTTAGTGGGAATGATGTGCCGTTGGCTGGTGGGAATACAAACTGGTGGTTCGGGGAGAAAATCCAATGAAGATTTTTGTTTTAATGCTGATTATTGGTGTATTTGGGGTGACAATGGTATTGGCTGATGATACGGCTAGGTTTGGAGCGGTTGTTGCTACAAGCGTAACGGTAAATGGAAATGCTGTATTGACGAATGGGATTGATGCGACTGCTAATAATACATTTACTGGAGCCACGAATACTTTTAAGACCATTGTGGTCACGAATTTTATTCAAAAGGATGGTGGATGGGATGATCTCGTAGCGGATGCTAACAATATCAGAGTACAGGGTGGTACTGAGGTTGCCAATGACTATGTAAGCAACTGTGTTACATTTACATCAACTGCAAATACCAACTTTGATAATGACCATGTTTATTTCACAATGCAGATACCCCATTCATGGAAAACCAATACTGCAATATTCCCGCATCTTCATTTTGTACAAACATTGACAAGCCAGACAAACGGATTGTGGCTTATGCGGTATAAGTGGTATTCATTGGGAGATGCCGTTCCGACTGCTTGGATAGAAGTAAGGAGCGGAAGCAACGCATTTAATTATGCCGGTGGAACTATTCATCAATTACAGGGATTTCCGACCATTGACAACGTGGGAATCAGTGGGGCTGGTAAGAGTATATCGAGTTTAATAGACATCAAGATTTACCGTACTGCTACAAACATTAGTGTTGGTACGGTACAGATGAAGCAATTCGATATTCACATCCAGAAGGACTCGCTGGGTAGTGACGGAATCGTGACAAAGAGTTTCTAAGGAGTAACAATGGCTCGTCCTAGAGATAAAACATTTAAACATGGAAGATATGGATACGACAGATACAAATGTAAGTGTGATGTTTGTCGTGCTGCGACAGCATCACATCAAAGAGATTTTCAGTCAAAGAATCGTGGAAAGGTGAGGATGAAAGATCGTAAGAGATATTCTGATGATCCATCCAAAAACAGAGAGTGTTGCTGGCGTAGGGATGGTGTTGATATGGATTGGGCAAAATTTCAGGCCACTCTACAATTGCAGAAACATGCGTGTGCAATTTGTGGTACGCCTATTGTCGAGAAAGCAAGTGATGGATTGAATGTTGCCTGTGTCGATCATCGGCATTCTGATGGAAAAGTTAGGGGTTTGTTGTGTAAAAAATGTAACTTAATGCTTGGGTATGCAAGAGATTCTGGTGATATTCTCGCTCAGGGTATACTTTACCTGAAGAAAACGGAGTAACAATGTCTGGTTTTAGTTTCCCTTACCCCGTAAACGGAACAATTGTAAGACCTGCTGGACAGGGATGTAAAGCCTGTGTCCATCAAGGATATTGTATGGCTCTGTATTGGTATAGAAGGTATTCCTTCAAGGAGCCAGATAACCACAATGGAATACAATGCACATCTTGGTCTAGTGATCCTGCCGCTATTGTGAAGGTTGTAACCCAGACAGACTTAGACGAAGTGGATTATATTTGGGATCAGAATTTAGGTTCTGAGGCTAATCGTAGTGGGATAACAGATCAATCCGGGGATACTTGGAGGAGACCATAATGCCTATGTCTTTTGCAGAAGCTCTTAAAAAGGATATTGATAAAATACAATTTGTGACTGAACAGGCTAAAGTTACAAAGAAAAAGAAGAAAAAGGATAAAAGTCCTGCTACTGATATATCCCTAAAGAGGGGTATGGACCTTAAATTAATCATCCGGAATGCCGCCATTAATTTATTCCAAATAAGTATTACTTATCGGAAGGATACGACAGGTGAAGTAAAGAGATACAGGGTAGCCCCTTATGAATGGAAATCCCGTAAGTTAAAATCTGGATTTCGCAGGGTATTATATGCTTACGATATGGATGACAAACACATTAAGTCATTTGTGGGGAGAAATATTTTAAAGGTCGAAACTCTTGAAAAACGCTTTAGACCAAAATGGCCTATTATGATTGCATAATTCTTTGATATTTTCTCTTATTGTGAAACAAGGAGATATATCATGGACAAGCAGTCTGAATTAATTTTGCGTGATGGTTATTGTAGGTTTGGTCCGACTTATTGTGCTGAGATGTTGGGTATTACATATAAGGCATGTGTACTTAGGGCTTTAAGGATGGGGATAGGTAGTCGAAGATCGGCAAGAAAAGAAGAAATTATTAAATATATTCGTGAATGGTATCCCCAAAAGACAACGAAAGAATGTGCCAACAAGTTGGGTATTTCATTACAACATGTGCGAGGAGTTGCTTCTGAAATTGGAGTTGTAGGAATAAGAGCTAAGACTCAATACTCTAAATCCGTCAATGCAGAGTTTTTTGATTCATGGACAAGTGAGTCAGCCTATGTTTTGGGGTTTTTGTATGCAGATGGCAGTATCAGGAAAGATAAGATTTCATTTTATCAGAATGATTCGCAATTTTTGGAAACTATTAGGCATGTTATGGGTATTAATAATGATGTAAAACCGCACATGGAAAGATGTCATGTGTTATCTTTCAATTGTTGTTATTTGGCAGACCGGTTGAAAGAAATAGGGGTAAGAGAACGCAAGTCATTTGGGAATATGGTTTTCCCAACGGGTTTACCAGATGTTTTATATGGTCATTTTTTTAGAGGGTTTTTTGATGGGGATGGTAGTGTTGGAATTTATGGAAAATGGAATAATTTACGAGTTTCATTGTGGGGTCAGAGAAGTTTCATTGAGAGGCTATATGTTGACACACATCGCCTTGTTGGTACTAATGGAGGTGGTGTGAGAAAAGCAACATCAAAGCGGGAAGACTTCTTCACATGTTCGTGGGGGTCTAAAGAAGATACTGTGTTGATTTATAAATGGATGTATGAAGATTGTAAGGGAATTAGGATTCAAAGGAAAATGGATATTTTTGATAATTGGTTGAGATCGGGTAATAGAGTGTAATTATTTTTTGATATTTTTACCAAAGTTGGAGGGCTAATCTATGAAACAGCGAAGAGGTAGTAGTTTGTGGGGAGAAACCGATGGTATGTCTAGCATGATTTATCGGTTTGAACCCGGTGATCTTGTGATTCCGGTTATTGTCCCACAATCGGACTTTCTGGGTGTTGTGAAGGAAGTTTTGCCCAAAATCAATAAAATCATGGTGCTTTGGAATGGGGGCTCCTTAAAACAACATGACCCGGATGAGATTTCATTGCATCCCCATCAGGATGCTATTGTTCGTACCCGGATGGCATCTAGCAGGCGTCAGAAGGCATCTGATAAGACGACTGCGGCAGATAGTCAGGTTCCGAGTGGTAATCAGTTTGTAGGTGATCCTGATACGCATGGAATCAACGCACCAAGGGGTGGTGGATTCAGCATTATGCAGGACTTACAGAAGGATTTGCATCAGGAGATGAAAGATGAAGCAGATGTGAACCCGATAATGGCGAGTCGTAGAGGCACAGCAAGTTTTTTCGTCGATAAGGGAATCGTTAAGGCAGACGTTTCCCTGAAGTCTCATAGGGCATCTAACTTTCGTAAGCAGGAGATTGTCATTGAATTGGGTGGTCAACAAGATCATTACATCATTGATAATGGATATAGGGCTAGGTCTGTAAGCGACTTACCCAAAATGATTGCAAAGGCGTTGGAAGCCAATGTGAAATTATCTATGGCGGGATTATTCGGTCCTGAATTCACGGGAGTGACGATTGACCCACCAGATAAGAGGGTTTTGGACGATTTGGATTTGCAGTTGGGGCGATCTAGCGTGGGTAAGGCATTACTTATTTACGATCCGAATAATGATAAGTATTCGGTGTCAAGGATTGCATCATCTCGTAGGGCGATGTATTGGGGTGGACCGGATAGGATATATCGGTTGACCAAAGAGGAACAGGACAGTAATTCGGCTCTTTGCCCGAAATGCCAAAAGGAAATGCAGTTAGAGCCTTTCACGAAGAGTGAAAAACTCTATACGTGTCAAAAGTGTGGATTCAAGGTTCCGACAAGTAAGACCACGAATACTCGTATCACGATTGATGTGGATAAGAATACGGGTGAAGTGGATGTAGATGTAACCACTGCCAAGGGCAAGAAAACAAGAAGGGGTAGTTTATGAACAGAGAAGCCGTAGCAAAAGAGTTACTTGCCATTGCCAAAGAATTGATTGGCACAACGGGTACTTTCAAGTGTCCTGAATGTGGCACAAAAGTATTGGAGAATACGGGATATTGTTTGAAGTGTAAGGAAAAAGTAAAGAAAGCGGAAGATATTCCGTTGGACCCGCAAGTTTTGGCAGATTTACCGAGAATGAACTTAAACGAACTTGCGATTATCATTTATGATGACCATCGTAAACAGAAAAGGCAAGTCAATTTCGCCGCTGCCCCATACTTGCAGGCAATGTCTAGCCTTCACAGTATTAACGATATGTATATGCAAGATACGGGTTCTTCGATAGTCGCATATTTTTTAAGTAATAGTAATTCATGGAAAGGCGAAGTTGCAAGGGCAGTAAAAAAGGAACTTAACAGGCGGCTGAAATCCGCTCATTAATTGAAATAGTAAAATGAAAACTTGTAAGAAATGTCAAAACGAGAAGGAATTGAATGAGTTTGCTCTAAAGGGCAAACACAGGAGACACGTTTGTAGAGAATGTGTTCGTGGAAATGTTGTCTCTAAGGTTTGCAGCAAATGTCAAATAGAAAAGAATGTATCGGAATTTGGAAAAACAAGTGATAGCCGGGATGGATATAGATATTGTTGCAACGAATGTCGGAGAAAAGAGCGTTTAGCAAACAGGGATGAAATAAATAGGCAACGAAGAGAAAATTGTAATGCCAATATTGAAAAAGTAAGGGGAAAGGCAAACACTTATTACTGGAAAAATCGTGAAGTGATTCGCAATAAAGTCAAACAACACAGGCAGACAAACAGGGAGCATTTCCTAATTCTGGGACGGGAATATCGGCAGATGAATGGTGATAAAATAAGAAAGAATTACAGGGAATATGTCAAAAACAGAAGAGAGGTTGATCTAAATTTTAAGCTAAGGGGAAATCTTCGTAATAGAGTAAAAGATGTTCTCAGTAGGGGTAAGTATAAAAAAAGTATTCATACGATGGAACTTCTTGGTTGCACGGTTGATTTTCTTAGGAACTATTTAGAATCTAGGTTTGTTGAAGGAATGACTTGGGATAATTATGGTGGTAAAAATGGTTGGCAGATAGATCATATTATGCCGTGTGCTTCTTTTGACTTATCAAAGCCAGAAAATCAAAAGAAGTGTTTTCATTACACGAATTTGCAACCGCTTAGTGCGGATAATAATAGAAAGAAACATACAAGTGTTCCGATGAACATAGTAATGGTAGAAACAATAGCAGCATAAGGAGGAAGTGTTATGAGTTATTCAAAAGCCTATCAGTTGAGTCCGAGTAATCGTGAAAACGAAGCAATTCTTTTTTACGGGCAGAACAAGGTTTCTTGTGGTCGGGTTACAAGTTTCGTCAGCATGGGTGGGCAGAAACAGCCTACGATTGTTGAAGACCCCAACGAGTTCGTCGGCAAGAACGTTGATTTGGGCGATGTAACCAGCACGAAGCACAATTACGGCACGGGCAAGCCCCCGGCAGTTCAAGTCTCGTAATTGGAATTCATTGATGCCGGTGGGTTGGAGTCAAATCCGACCCATCGGTTATTTCCATATCGGGAGGTTCATTGTGAAAGATAGAACACTACGGGTTTCGACTGAAAGTGATGTAGAAGCCGAAGCGGGACCCAAAGTTGGTCCTCCTATGGAGATCAATTCTATGAATAGGGAAGCCGTAGCCAGAGAATTATCAGCAATTGCAAGGGAGTTGATAAGTTATTCTGTGAAGTATAAGGGTTATAGCATAGAGATGTCTGGTGGTAATTTCTATGTCACAGACCCATCTGGTCATCGAGCATTTGAAGAAGTTCCTGCTAGTATTGAGACTGCGAAAAAATGGATTGATGCGGATATTCGTGGTGGAGTAAAACGCTATTATGGCAACGATAAGGAGAACGAGATGAACAGAGAATTAGTAGCAAGTGAACTACTTGCCGTTGCCAGAGAATTAGTGGCTATGGATTTCCCTACGCAGGATGCAATGGATAAGTATTTGAAGAATCACCCTGATGCAGATAGAAGCAATCATAAGGTTGTGAGAAACAAAAATCATCCTTCTAATGCTGATATGAAAGCTCTTTGGGAAATGGGTCAAACAAAACCGGGTTTTGATAAGGCTCTAAAAGAACATGCTGGAAGTTCTTCCCCAGAAGATATTAAGAAAGCAGCAAAGGATTTTCATGATACTGCTAAAACAAGGAAGAAGGAACTTGAAGGACACATTATAGGTTTTCTCAAAAAGAATGGCAAAAAAGGTCTTCTGGATGTCAGTATGTTGAATGATATTAGCAATGATGAAGATAGTAGTGGGGATGTTAGACGGAGAGCGGATAATCTTTATATGACCCATGCTTCTCTTGGGAATATTATGGATATGGCAAAGGAAAAGATGTAAATGAACAGACGTTGTACAGATGGAGTATGTTTGATGATGGCAGGGGCTAAAACAGTCAGCCTTGATCTGCCCGTCGCTACCATTTTGTCCAACCCCCGCAACGAATGGAATCATCTGACAGCAGGCGGTAGACTCCGTGTCGCCCGTGAAATCGAAGTCGATTGGAAGAAATTTAATCAAGATGATTTCTTAATGTCCCATTGCTCAATCGTAGCCAGCGTCGAACTCGAAGAAGATGGTCACACCATTAAACCCGTTTGTAATGATCTGGTGAACAATAACGGCAATGCTTGGAGTAATGAAGTCATTCTGGCGACTTTTAGGAGTTTCGTAGGGGGAGAGAACTATCTGGAACACGTTCAAGTTCCTGAATTATCAAAAGGTAAGTTGTTGGATGCAGTAGCCAGACCCATTCATCTTAAAACTCCCAAAGGCGAAGCAGATGTCTATTACATCGACATTCTGGTTGCAACCAACAGGAAGCATAGCGATTTAGTCAAAAAGATTGCATCCGGTGAACTCACCACGATGAGTATGGGATGTTTGGCTGATTATGTTCAATGCTCGAAGTGCGGAAAAGTATTGGGTGATAATGAGGTTAATTGCCGGCATTTGGATGATGAGATATTGCATAAGTATGTGGATAAGAGGGGGATTCAGCGGGTTGTAGCGGAGTTATGTGGTAGGACGATAATGAAGGATGGCAAGCGGGTAGGAGACCCGAAGTCCTGTAAGTTTATTGAGGCGTCATGGGTGGCAAGACCTGCTTTTACGGGTGCGGTACTCAATCATTATATCTCTGATATTTCCAAGGATGCGGCAAAGATATTGGCATTCCCAAGTTGGAAATTGAGTGAGACGATGGAAGAGATTTTCAAGATGCGTGTAGCGGATAGGACAGGGATGATGGTTTTAAAGGTTGCACGGGCTGAATTGATGCGTCGTAAACGTGAGGCTATGATTGAAAGGTTACTCGCATGAACAAGGAAATGGTAGCCAGAGAATTGTTAATGATAGCTAAGGAGCTTGTTGGTGATTCTAAAAAATATAACTGGCAAATGAATATTGGTAAATCAAAATATGTAGTTAATTATCATGATGGGGTAAAAACTAATAAAGACGGAAGCCCATTTTATGATATTAGGATTTTCAAGAATAGGCCAGATATGGATGAATTTATAAAGGAATTGTCTAAAAAGGGTTATAAAGAGCGGAATACATAAAGCTATGATTGAAAGGTTAATAATATGAACAAGGAAATGGTAGCGGTTGAACTTGTAACGGCGGCTAGTGATATTATGGCTATGGATTTCCCGACTCAGGACATCATGGATAAGTATTTGAAGAAGCATCCGGCTGCGGATAAGTCGAAGCATAAGGTTGTGGAATCTCCCAACGAAATACAGAAGAAGATAGATGAAACTCCTGACCAAGTTGAAGAAAGGCTGAAGAAGCAACAGGGTGATAAATACAAGACTCAGGAACAGAGAACCAAGGAAGAAAAGGAAAAAGGGGACAAGAAAAATCCTGAAGCACCTGCCAAAGCAGAACCGGCAGAAAAGCCTGAAGAGGAAACGGAAGATTTTGGAGATCAGAAGGACTATGTATTGACGGTTCGTAAGAATTTTTCTGATGCTACGGGTGGTAAGAAGGTAAAAGACATTCTCAAGCAGAATGATGAGATTCACAATTGGGCAGCACAGAAGAGTGATAATTATGATTTAACAGAACCCGTGATGGATAGTGTTTGGAAGGGTTATCTCAAGGTTGATACGGGGTCTATGGTTAAGGGTGCTATGAAGATCGTCAAGGATGGCGAATTTGCTCCTGAAGATGTATTGACTCAATTGGAATTAGGTAGGGCAAGGGGTAAAGCGGCTCTTGATTTAGCCAAAGAGGGTAAGGGATTAGATGGTCGTCCGATGGGTGATGATACTTATGTGAAGCGGAAGACCGAATCCAACAAGGAATGGGATAAGGTTATTGAAGGGTTCAAGAAGAAGTTCCCTGATATGGGTAAAGCACCTGCTGAAGTCCCTGCTGAGAAGCCTGCTGAAGTTCCTGCCAAGCCCATAGAAAAGCCTGCTGAAACACCTGCCAAGCCTGCTGAAGTCCCGGCTGATAAACCTGAAGCCCCTGCCAAGCCAGCGGAGGGCGAATCTGACGATAAGACTCGTTCCTTCAACAAGAAGATGGATGATCTTGAAAAAAGAATTAGCGAACAATCCAAGAATGGAGAAGGCATGACACCTTGGAGGGGATTAGACAGGGTTCAAACCAAGGAACTTACTGATGCCATTAAAACACTTGGGGAAGATGACGAAGATGTGCAGCGTATGGAGGAAACTCAAGACCCATATAAGGATGCGTGGAAAACTTATAACTTTGATGAAGAAACTAATGCGGCGGCTGAAAAGGCTTATGGTGATTACTTATCGGCAGTCAAAAAGGTTGTTGATAAAGCTAAGTCTGGTGGTAAGCCAGAAGACAAGCCTGAAGCCCCTGCTGACAAGAAGGAAGAACCCAAAGCAGAGCCGAATGTTGAAAAGCCTGACCATCCCGATATGCCATTAGGGAATCATGCCAAGGCAAAGGTGAATTCCAAGACACTTGCCAAGGTTAAAAAAGTAATGGATGCAAGTGGTCTCAAGGGTGAAGAAGACGAATTACAGGAACTTGCGG
>SESG01000264.1_pt1 | contig 10347 bp, 15 predicted proteins | sample 3171421 | NCBI WGS metagenome assembly SESG01 (sample SAMN10866946, study PRJNA518727) | freshwater metagenome | biome: subpolar coniferous forest; feature: holomictic lake; material: water; isolation source: holomictic Lake 227, 6 m and 8 m depth | place: Canada: near Kenora, Ontario | collected... | reverse complement strand
CTACTTTCATAACGGCGGCAAGGAGGAGTTATTTCTGGGAAGTGCCGATATCATGCCGCGAAATCTTGATGATCGTGTGGAGACCCTTTTTCCTGTGTTTGATAAATCGATAATCCGGATTGTCAAAACGGATCTTGATCTGATTATGAGCGATAATGTAAAGGCGTGGGAGATAAATGTTGAGGGACTTTACTCGAAGATCAGCAATGAGGGTCCAAAAGTTAACAGTCAGGCGCTCTTTTTAACCAGATTGGATCCGAAAAAAAATGTCATGTCACCGTGAAATAAAAAATCAACTTAACTCCTAATTGAGCCGTAAAGTTATAACGGTGGCGGTTTATAAAATGAGCTATAAGATAATCAATGCATACAATATCACTACGACAGCGGAGGGCGAGAATAGTTTTTGGACGACAGTTATATCCTGCGCAGTCTTTTTTCCGTAGCATAGTTGAAACATTTACTTAATATAATGCTGAATATCTTTTGTTGTTGGTTTCGTTAATTTGTTTTTCAAGGGAGATAGTAAGATGACCAAGAAAGTAACGTTCGCCGATGTCATGGGAGAGCTTGATGGAAAAAGTGACATCGATTGTTCCAATAAGGGATTAACGTCGCTTGAAGGATGCCCGGAGAGAGTAAAGGGAGATTTTAACTGTTCAGGCAACAAGCTCACCACACTTGAGGGCAGCCCCAAAAAAATTAAAGGAGATTTCAACTGCTCAGGGAACAAGTTGACCTCACTCGTAGGCAGCCCTGAGGAGGTTAAAGGGGACTTTGACTGTTCCGGTAATCAACTGACCTCTCTTTTGGGTTGTCCGGCTTTCATTATGGGTGATTTTTCTTGTGCTGGAAATCAGTTGACCTCGTTGAAAGGGGAGATTCCTTCAAATACCGAAACCATTGTCTCGGGCTGTCCTGAGATAGTAGAAGGAGATTTCAACTGTTCCGGCAACCAGCTCACCTCACTTGAGGGCGCCCCGTTGATAGTAGGTGGTGATTTTTCCTGTTCAGACAATCAGCTTACTGTACTTGAGGGTTTGCCAAAAAAAGTGCAAGGGGATTTTGATTGTTCCTGCAACCAACTGTCATCACTGGCAGGCATGCCTAATACAATCAGAGGAGATTTTTTTTGTCCGGCAAACCGGTTGACCTTGCTTAAAGGCGGCCCTCGGGAAGTGCACGGCAACTTCGATTGCTCAGGCAATCAACTGACTTCGCTTAAAGGGGCTCCCAAGCAAGCTGGGACATTTGATTGCTCAGGTAATCAATTGACTTCCCTCAAAGGTGCTCCTCAGGTAGTTGATGCTTTTAATTGTTCAAATAATCAACTGAATTCACTCAAGTGGGCCCCTGAAAAGGTAAAGGGTAATTTTGATTGTGCATGGAATCAGCTTGCAACACTTGAGGGCGCTCCAAAAAAGGTCAAGGGTAATTTCGACTGCTCAGAAAACCAGTTGGTCTGCCTTGAGGGTTCTTTGAAGAGAGTTGGCGGAGACTGGATTTGCGGGCAGAACGTGCAATCCTTAAATGAGGAACAAGTCAGGTCGCTTTTTAATGTGAAAGGCAACTGTTTCTTGTAACATCATCTTTTCCATAAAAGGAATAAGGCAACAGCCTTCAGGTTATTGCCTTATTCCCGGTTATCAAGACCGGTCTTTCCTAAATGAATAGTTTGATTCTGTAACTGTTATCATTCTCATATTTTATGATCCAGTCACTGGCATATTCCGCTTCTTCAGGTACCTCAGTATCGATATAGTCGGTGTTCTTGAGCTTCCGCATTTCTGTGTCACCGTATATTTTATCCAGTTTATCATCAAGAAATAGAAAATCCGGTTCACTGGAAGCAAAACCATTGCTTGCTGAAGCAAGGAAGAAGCCGCCAGAATCATAAGCTGTGACAAGCTCTCTCAGTGTCATGGTTTTGTGCATTCGCTGTTATAATGAACCGTTCATTTTTTAATTTGGGACTGAGCCGTTCAGATATGCAAGCAGTTGCGTGTCAGGCGTTATCCTATTCAGCCTGTTCCAGATTGCTTCAAGAATTACATCTGATGCTGAGTCGGCATCATTATGGAAGAAATGACTTTCAAAAATACCATGCTCTGAAATGGCGCATGCTTTTATCAAGGCATAGTTACCTTCGAGTAATCCAAGCTCACTATGGATGTATCTCCCGATACTGAAACGGAGCTTCTGCAACTTACTCTCTGGAAGAGAACTGACTTTTTTTCTCTCTTTATCGTTCATTATCGCAATGATCCGTTCTGCAGCATCATTGATTGTCTTAGGCCAGGGTGATCTATTATGCATAATTAGAATAAGGGTTATGATAGTTTTTATTATCGCATATCAGTGATAATTTATTGATATGCCAGAATTTTTTTACAAATATATGAAGACTATGAGTGAATATTTTTTATGCTCATCTTTGTTTTCAAATAATTAACATTCAGCATGAATTGCTGTTTTTCTTTTATATAATCTTTCGCTTGATTTTAAGCTAGCAGTCTCATGTTACAGAAGTGTAAAAAAAGTGGTGTGCTCTGCTGTCTAATAGTCATAATTAGGATATTCTTAATCGAAGCAAATGGCTTCCGCGGGTTGAAATAATTGGGTTTGAAAAAAAATAAGTTTGCGTTTTTGTAACAAAAAAAGAGATTAAATTATGGCTGAAAATAAAGATTAAATGGAAATGCCAGGGCAATAAGTAATTGACTCTGCACTGCAATAAAACAATAATAATATGAGTTAATGTTTGGATTATTGTCTACTCTAGGGGACTTCTTTGGCAACAGTGCGATGCCATGAGCCCTCATACAAAAAAGCATCCTCATCTTGATCGCCTGCTCCATAGAGCGAAGTCTGTTACTCTTGATCATTCGTCGAAGGTGGTTGTTCTCAGTGACCTGCACATGGGCAATGGCGGACGGCAGGATGAGTTTCGGGAAAATTCCGAACTGGTTAAAACCATGCTCGAAAAATATTATCTGCCGGAACAATACAGTCTTGTGCTTAATGGTGATATTGAAGAGCTGTTCAAGTTCCCTCTTGAAAGCATTGCTCTCCAGTGGAGTGACTTTTATGATCTTTTTCTGAAATTTGAGCAGAATGGTTTTTTCTGGAAAACCTGGGGGAACCATGATGCTGCGCTTCTTGAAAAGAAGGAGTATCGGCTTGCTTCATCGCTTGTCGAATCAGTCACGTTTCATTACGGAGATGAAACGCTCTTGCTGTTTCACGGCCACCAGGCAGCACTTTTTTTGTGGCAAACCTGTTCTATGCTGAGTCGAGCGGTTATATTTTTTCTTCGCTATTTAGCCAAGCCTCTCGGAATAAGAAACTTTTCCGTTGCCTATAACAGTCGCCAACGGTTCGCTATTGAGCAATCGATTTATGAGTTTTCAAACCAGTCCAAGATTGTTTCCATTATTGGCCATACCCACCGCCCACTGTTTGAATCACTTTCAAAAGCGGATTTTCTGAATTACAGGATTGAGGAGCTCTGCAGGGCGTATTCGGCTGCTAACGGTGAAAAGCGATCAGCTATCAAACTGAAAATCGTCGAGTTGAAAGCTGAGCTTGATGCCTGTTACAATAAGGGGAAAGTAATCGGGCTCCGAAGCGGTATTTACAATAACATTACCATACCAAGCGTTTTTAACTCCGGATGTACTATTGGAAAACGTGGTATTACCGCCCTTGAAATCGAGGGAAGCATCATCCGGCTGGTTTACTGGTATAACGGCAAGCAAAACCGCAAGTATATCAGTGAGCGAGACAATCGGCCAATGGAGCTGGGTTTGACAGGTTTTTCGAGAATTGTTCTGAATGAGGACTCTCTTGATTATGTTTTTTCCCGCCTGCATCTTTTGGCCTGAAGTGCCTCCCCGATAGAATTGCGCCACGGCTTACCGTTTTCTGCTCTTTAAGGACATGATATCCCTGGAGAGTTTATAGTGAGAACCGTTTAACTTAATGCCGCAGAATCAGTTCCTCCGGAAAGAGGCTCCGAAGACGGTTGAAACTGTACTGGAGCTTCAGCTATTTTCCGGAAAAGCCTGATAAGGAAGAGATGTTGAGGCCAGTTCAGCAAAAATGTTGCAAGCGCCTCCCACACCGAAACCCATGCAACAATGGTAAGCCCTTCAGCAAAAACAGTGTTGAGAAATGTGGGAGTGCCGTCAACAGTAAAGAGGTGATTAATCCATAAAGAGAGACCGAGAATGATGATACCAATAACGAGAAGCGTTGCGGCGGTTCTCAGCATCTTGTTCATCGCGCCAAGTTCGAGATCCCGCTGGTAGATAAAAAATTTATGGACACTGGTGCGCACCCGCAGCATGAACTCTTCGGATGGATAGCACTCAAACATGAAGCGGATCACAAAATCAACCCGGCCTATTTCACGCGCACACTCTGTGAGGTAATAGACGAGATCTTCATCAAGATCCTTTTTATGGTATGGAGCAGTTTTGTCGAAATCCTCATAAAGATCTTCTACGCGCCTTGCGGCGACATCAACGATAACAAGACCGTCAGCGGTACGTTCGTAGCGGTCAACTATTTTTTTTGGCACTTGTTATGGATTGCGTTTGTAAAATGTCGGAAAATTGTTTGAAAAAAAGCAAGTATAAGATTGTTTTTTCTCAAAAAAAACAGGCCTTTTTTTTGATAACATTCGCATCAATTTAAACAAAGACACTGGATTTTTTATTGCGAAAACGTGAATTAACAAGATATGATGGTCTTCGATAAAGAGATTTAAGCTGTTGTAATTGGATCAGATAATATTGTTATGGAGTGCAAAAAGGGAAGCACAATCCCTGGCTTAGGCAATACTCGTGTTTGACGAAAAAAAGTTTGCAGTGATGTAACCTTAAGCCTCTTGTCAACCAAATGAGAAATCTGTAGACTCTAAACTGGACATAAGAGACTGCATTTTTTTTAGAATGATTAAACCTTTAACAGGTATGTCAAACGAAACTATTCACATATTACAGCATAATGTTGCCCTGCATTCTGAAGAAAAAATCAGGCTTGCAGCTTTTCACCGATATATAGCCAAAGGCGAAAATCATGGATCAGATATGCAGGATTGGCATGATGCGGAAGCTCATTCAAAGGCGAACTTACTGAACGACAGGATAGAAGAGCTTTGCAGAGCTTATTCCTTCGCTGATGGGCACACTTTCTGAGTAATTAAGTGGAGCCAGCGTCATAAAAATAAACGGAGTGCTTCATGTTGCGACTTGATGAATTGAGGGCAGAAATAAAAGGTGAGTTTTTTTTGCAGGAGGAGCTGAAAAATCATGATGTCAAAAAAGTCGAAGTGCTGGCGGATATCATTATCAAGCCTGCCGGAAAAAAAGATCTGGTAAAACTTCTTCGCTTGCTTGAAAATTCCGGATATCCGCATATCGTCATCAATTCAAAAGGGCGGGTGGTTTTTCCTGACAAACGGTTTCACGGAGCTGTTATTGTAACCGATTTAAATAAAAAGTAGAAAATCCGCATCAGGAGTGCCTGATAAATTTTCTCATTATCTCGCCCGGCTCCATGACATTTAGAGGATATTTCCCAGTAAATTGATAATCTCTTCAGGGTGACGCACCATGGTTTTAGCGCCAAACTCAAGGAGTTCGCTTGAATCCGACGGCTCCAACCACCCCAACAAAAATACTAATGCTTAACGGCAGTAAGGGTTTATGCCTTGATAGAGGCATAAATGTATTAAGTTTATTTTTTACTTGATTTTAAGCCGTTTCCATACCTCTTCTACGATAAATCCGGATGCTTCATCCGGATCATTAAGGAAGAACAGTCTTTCGAAATCATTATGTCTTGTACGGGCGCATGCTTTCATTAATGCATCGTTACCTTTATTCAACCCGAATTTATTGCGGATGATGTTCCCAAGACAAAAATGAAACTTGATCAACTCATTAAATCGTGTATTCCGGACTGAGCTTTTTTCTTCCTCACTCATTGTATCGATGATCCGGTCTACGGCATCACCGATCGTTTTTGGCCATAGTGACGTCATGCTTCCAGGTGGTTAGGATTAATTTCATTCAAAAGAACAATTTGATCCTGTAACGGGTATTATTTTTTGTTATGACCCAGTCGCTTGCATATTCGGCGTGCCTCTGCTACGGCTTTATCGAAATAGTCTGCGGTCTTGAGTTTCCGCATTATTATACCGAATCATAAGAATAGGGTTGTGACAGTTTTTATTGTCGTATATCATTTTTCTGTATGACTTTTCAGTATATTTTTTAACAATATATGAATACGACTTGTGAATATATTTTGCGGTTATCTTTGTTTTCAAATAATTAACAGATCGCATTACTCTTTCAGGGTTTAATATTTCACCGCTTGCGGAGAAAACTTGCAAAATTCTTCTAAAAATAGATACAAAACCCTTTGAGGCGGGGAGTTTGCTTCATCGCTTTTCGAATCAAGCAAAGTTTACAGAATTGTAGCATGAGCGTAACTTTTCCCCAACACTATTTTGTTTTCTTAAAACTGTGTAGTTAAAGGTTCTTCTGGTTCATTGCACTGGTAATTGAAAGAGTTTCGTGAAACGTAAACTTTTTTTTAAGCCGCTTCCATTTCTGTCTCGAAGCAGGGCTCTTCTGCTGAGGATTTTCATGCTTCCAAATATTCTGTTAACCAGGGCGTATGGTCTGGAGAATCTTTCTGGAGGCGCGAGCGCGAGCATTTATGTTTTTAACCATAATAATTCTCTTGAAGCCTTGATGGTGCCGGCGCTTCTCATGTATCATCTCGGCGGCAACACTATCAGCTTTGTTATTGACTGGATGTACGGCAAAGTGCCGATTCTTGGCTCTTTGATGAATATGATTGATCCTGTTTATGTCTATCACAAACGTTCCGCTCTTTCCTGGATAGAAGCAATCAGGCCTCCGGCACCTTCCGCTGATACCATAGAGCGTTGCGCAGAGAAGCTCCGGGCTGGACGCAGCATCGGGATTTTTCCTGAGGGAACGCGCAACAGGGATCCTGAGGCCCTGATCAGGGGGAGATCGGGCGTAGGTCATATTGCCTTACAGAGCGGAGCGCCTGTTATTCCCGTTGGAATTGATTTCATCAGCAGAATAAACAGGGGAAAAATTCCAACGCTTGGCCGAACAATCGTCAGGATCGGTCGTCCAATTATTTTTCGGCAGCAGTCTGAGGCATACCGTTCACTTATGCCTTCTGTTTCAGGGTGGACCAGGCAGAACTCAGTACGGAACCAGATTGCTGCGGAAGTTACTCATGAGATTATGCTTTGTCTTGCCGAACTTTCCGGCAAACGATACTGTGAGCCCTTTCCCCGGAACAGATGAGCTTTTCTTAGATAATGAATAAATAACAGGAGCCTTTATGTCCAGCGTAACCGTCCTTCGGATTGAAAGTGCCGGTGATCGTGCCAGCGCTCTCGAAGTCATCAGGCAGGTTTTTTGTGAAGAAAAAAACTGGATCAGCACGGTTCAGAACCAGATTCCTGATGAGCTTGCAGGGAATACTGGTTTTTCATGGTTTCTGGCAAAAGTAAACGGGAGGCCAGCCGGTGTACTTCGTCTGCTTTATGACCCCTCTTTTGACCTGCCCGAAGAGTACGATGTGCAGTTCATGCCGGGTATCAGCATAGAAAAGTTGAAAAGCTTCGGGCGATATGTGGAAATCGGCAGGTTCATGATTCTTGAAGAGTTTCGCCGAAAACCGAGGGTTGCCCTCCGGCTTATGCGGGCGGCCACCGAGGAGGTTATAGAGCGTGATTACTCACATTTTATTACTGATGTGTTTGAAGGTGAAGCGAATTCCCCCCTGAACTTTCATACCAGAGTGCTTGGCTTTGAAGTTGTTGGAAAGCATTTGTTTGGTGAGTTGAATTGCAGCTCGACACGCATCATCCTGACGCTTGACATTCTCAAGCTTTACGGTCGTATCAAAGACAGCAGAAGCAGAATTTATCATGAACTTACCGATGGTCTGAGGGGAATATTTGAACGCAAGGCAGCACTGGCACAGATGACAAGAGGCTAAAAAGAGCGTTGTCCATATTTCTGGTCTCAGGATTGAACGCATCAATGCGTCATAAAAATAAAAGGAGTGCTTCATGTTGCGACTTGATGAATTGAGGGCAGAAATAAATGGTGAGTTTTTTTTGCAGGAGGAGCTGAAAAATCATGATGTCAAAAAAGTCGAAGTGCTGGCGGATATCGTTATCAAGCCTGCCGGAAAAAAAGATATGGCAAAACTTCTTCGCATGCTGGAAAATTCAGTGTATCCCCATGTCGTTATCAATTCAAAAGGGAGGATTGTCTTTCCTGACAAACGGTTTCACGGTGCTGTTATTGTAATCGATTGAAATAAACCGTAGAAAAAACCGTATCAGGAGTGTCTGGTAAACCCTCTCTTACAGGATATGCCCCAGCACGTTGATAATCTCTTCAGGATGCCGAACCAGCGATTTGGCGCCGAACTCAAGGAGCTCGCTTTCGGGCCGGAATCCCCAGAGGACTCCGAGAGGGTACATGCCAGCCCGTGAAGCGGTCAGCATGTCAATACCGCTGTCTCCGACATAGAGGATTGAGGAAGGTTCTTCACCGAGCATCCGGGCAACAAGAAGGGCTCCTTCAGGGTCAGGCTTGTGAGCTATGGCGCTGTGATGGCCCATGACGACATCGAAATCCCACTCCTTCAGCAAAAACTCTGCGCAGAGGCGAGTGAAGTGATCGGCTTTGTTTGAAAGAATTGCCTTTTTGATGCCACGCTCTGAAAGGGTGTCGAGCATGGTGCTGATGCCGGGATAGGGTCGTGAATTCTGGTTCCAGTTGTCGGCATAGTGCGTCAACAGATCCTTGAGCAGGAGGTCGATCGTATCGGGGGTTCCGGCCTCTTCGGGCAGTGCTTTTTTGATCAGCTCTCTCATGCCGTGCCCGACAAGATAGCGGCATTCATCAATGGTATGTACTGGAAAATGGTGCAGGGTAAGCACGGTGTTGAGTGTGTTGACAATATCCTGGAGGGTGTCGAGCAAGGTTCCGTCAAGGTCGAAGATAACTGCTTTGCAGGTCATGAGGGGGATTTACTATATGTGCAAAAAAAGCGCCTTACACCAGAGGCATAAGGCGCTCCTTGAATGAAAAAACATTCCCCTTACTTTTTAGGGAGAATAGTTGCTGATACGTTCTGCAAAACCTGGCCCACCGTGTTTGCTGTGCTGCCGACAAAATCAATTGCTGTTTTTCCGAGGGGTTCAACAACGTCTACAACAGCTTTGATTCCAGTGCTTAACAGGTCAACCTGCTGCTGAGCAATTTGACCAGCAGTAGTGAGCAGGTTGCTGAATGCAGAAGAAAGATCATTGGTTGTTTCGTTTGCCATGGCTATTATTGTTATGTGGTTATCAAGAAGATAAGTCGGTTCAAACTTGATTCAGGCCTTTGCCGTTTTAACAACATTTTCAATATTTATATTATGATACCAATTTAATAAATATAAACAACAGATACCAACAGAAAGCAGTGCCGTTAATACGTCAGAGTGCTGTCAGCAGATGAGATTTCAAAGTTATCCTTCTGGTGCGTATCTTGCCCATTATTTTTCATAAACAATGATTGAACTCATGATAAAAAAACTGTTGCAGCTTCTTATCCTGCTTGCTTTTACCGTAACAGCAGCAGCAAATGCCGCTGTTGGCACTATTGTGATCGATGGCTCTACGACGGTCGGCCCTGTCGCAAAGACTTTCGCCGCATATTTCACTAAAAAATACGGGGTTCGTGTTACGGTGAGTGAGTCGGGGAGCGGCAATGGCGCTAAAAGTCTGATCAACGGCTCATGCAGCATTGCAGCAATGTCGCGTGCCATGAAAGCGGGGGAGATAGGTGCGGCCCGTACAAAAGGGGTCAATCCTGTAGCAAATATTGTTGCCTATGACGGTCTTGCCATGGTTGTTCATCCGGCAAATCCGGTGCGTGGACTTTCGAAAGCGCAGATCAGCAGTATCTATCGCGGTATCATTACCAACTGGAGAGAGGTCGGAGGACCAAACGCCCGCATTGTTGTTATTCAGCGTGAATCCAACAGCGGGACAGAGGAATCGTTCAAGGAGTTGGTTGCAGGCAAAGGTGTACAGATAACAGGAAGTGCCGAAACCCAGTCCAGTAACGGTTCGGTAAAAAGCAGGGTGAGCACAACCCTTTCAGCCATAGGTTTTCTCGGTCTTGGCTTTGTGGATCAATCGGTAAAAATCATTGCGGTCAATGGCGTTCTTCCTAATGTGATAACGGTGAAAAATGGCACCTATCCGGTAACAAGACCTCT
>SESG01034582.1_pt1 | contig 10353 bp, 5 predicted proteins | sample 3171421 | NCBI WGS metagenome assembly SESG01 (sample SAMN10866946, study PRJNA518727) | freshwater metagenome | biome: subpolar coniferous forest; feature: holomictic lake; material: water; isolation source: holomictic Lake 227, 6 m and 8 m depth | place: Canada: near Kenora, Ontario | collected... | reverse complement strand
TGCCAACCATCAGCTGCCAAATACTGGTGAAAATAACCCTGAGTGTATAAAAGGCCGACTGCTATCAGCGGAATACCAAGGTCTGAAGCAGATTTTAAATGATCTCCTGAGAGGACACCAAGACCGCCTGAATAAATAGGCACACATTCGGCAAGGCCAAATTCCGCACTGAAATAAGCAATGGAAAATTTTTCTGGCACTGAAGCCTTAATCTTGTCATACCAAGCAGGTCTGGATAAATATTGGTTTAGTTTAGTTAAGACAGTGTTTATGCGAAAAATGAAACCCTCGTCTGCGGCTATTAAATCCAAGCGTTCTTGAGGCACATTATATAGAAGTTTCACAGGGTCGTGTGAAAACTGCGACCAAGTGTCAGGGTCTATGTCTCTAAAAAGAGCAAACGCTTCGGAATCCCAAGCCCACCACAGGTTGTTGGCTATCTCAAGCAGCGGCTTTAAAGACGCTGGAAGATTTGGCACTACTGAAAACTCTCTGAATTTCATAAAACCTCCAATAAATAAGTTCCGATTCTTTTTTTAGGAAAATCGGGCAATGCTTTAAACACTTAAATATATCATAAAATTAGCAGGCATAAAAGTAAAAAATAGGTACTGCGTGCTTTGAAAACAAAGGTCTTATTATTATTGAAAAAAAGGGGTGTTTGATATAAAATATAAAATCACTTATTTTATGGAGGTAAACAGCAATGGAACCGTCAACGGCAAACAATTTTTTATCGCAGGAACTCTTTGGAAACTCATACGCGCGTTATCTTATGACTTTGGGCATTATTGTCGTAGGTAGTCTGTTGGTCTGGATAATAAAAAAAATAGCGCTGGTGCGACTCCAAAAATGGGCAGAGCGCACGGAAAACACGATAGATGATTTCGTAATTCTTATTTTTAAAAAAATAGGAGTGCCACTAATGTATTTGACGGTGGCATTCTTTTCAATGAATAACCTCAACTGGGGAGAAAAAATAAAAGAGTTTTTAGATAAAGCCGCTATTCTGATAGCCACGGTATATGTCATTAAGGCAGTCACCATGCTTGTCAATTATATAGTAGTGGACATTCTCGCCAAAAAAGAAGCAGATGAGACGAGGTTGAAAAGTATTAAAGGGCTTATGGTTTTAATAAAAGTAATTATCTGGGTAATAGGTATAATAATGCTTTTGGATAATATGGGCTATAAAGTATCCACTGTAGTCACTGGGCTTGGCATTGGCGGAATAGCGGTGGCCTTGGCGGCACAGGCGGTCTTGGGGGACCTGTTCAGTTATATTTCCATTATATTTGACAGACCCTTTCAGCTTGGGGATGTTATCGTGTCAGGGGATGTCACTGGCACTGTAGAAAACATAGGGATAAAGACCACCCGTATTAGAAGCGTGTGGGGGGAAGAAATAATTCTTTCCAACTCACAACTTACTGGTTCTAAAATTCAGAACCTAAAAAGAATGGAAAACAGGCGCGTGCTTTTTGCTTTGGGAGTGACATACGATACACCGGTGGAAGTCTTAAAAGGAATTCCTGAAAGTATAAAAGAAATAATTGATGGAGTAAAAGAAACAAAATTTGACAGGGCACACTTTAGGTCCTTTGGGGATTTTAGTTTAAATTTTGAAGTGGTATATACTGTTTTAAATCCTGATTACACAAGATATATGGATATACAGCAGGAAATAAATTTTAAAATAGCTGAAAAGTTTGCGACGCAGAAAATAGAGTTTGCTTATCCCACGCAGACACTGCAGATAAAAAAATAAAACAAAGGGATTGAGCAATAGCGCAGGTTACAGAATAGTAAAAAGCATATCTGGCAAATGAAAACACTCTGGTGAAAAATGAAAAAAACTTTATTATTTTTTTTGCTATGTCTTGGCAGTGCTGGAACGCTTCTCGGCTGGGGCTATTGGGAAGCTTATAAGTCGGACAGATTTACAGTTTTTTATGGGCCCGGATATGAAAAGCAGGCTTTGCGGCTTCTCAACACTATGGAATATTATGCCCCCACCTGTGAAAACCTTATTGGCAACAAAGTAGAAAACCTTTCCGTAGTGCTTGAAGATTTAGGGCAGGTCTCAAACGGCTATGCTGAGCCTGTGGCAAACACTCTGCATATTAATTCTTATTTTGATGGTTTGCTTCCGGCGGAAAATTGGGAGCGCCTGGTCGGCACACACGAATATACGCATATCCTTCAAACTACAAAAACTTCATATTTACCTGAAATCTTGAGCAAAGGAATCAGTACTATATTTTATCCCAATATGCTGCTGCCACTTTGGATAATTGAAGGCACGGCAGTATATACCGAATCGCAGTTTTCCCCTTATTCTGGAAGGCTAAATGATGGTTTTTTTGATGCATATATAGCGGCGCGCGTCACAGAGGGAAAGGGACCTTCTATAATGGATGCCACCTATGCGCCGAAAGCATATCCGGAAGGGGCAGGCGTATATATTTATGGGGCGGCTTTTCTCAGGTATCTTTCCCAAAAATACGGAGAGGATAAATTAAAACTATTTTTTGATGCCTATGGCGGTTCCATGGGCTCGTATTTTTCTCCGCTATTTCCCTTTATGGGAATGGATGAAAACGCAAAACTATTTTTTGGAAGTCCTTTTGAAAAACTTTGGCAAGACTGGCTACTTTATGAAACAAAAGAAAATGCAGGATATAAAATGGATGGCGAACAAATAACTAAAACAGGGTGGAAGAAAAAAAGTCCGGTTTTTTATGAAGGGAAACTATATTATATTTCAGCAGATAGTATTAAAACAGGGGCCTTGAGAAGTTTTTCGTTTTCTCAAATAATGGCACTTGATCCAAAAACAAACACTGAAAAAATAATAAAAAACTTAAATTCGGAAAGTGTGCTGCCAATAAAAATATATAACGCTAAACTTTACTATGCAGTGTATGAAATAAAAATAGGATTTATAAATACTTCTTCGGGGTTTGGCAAGGTCCAAGTTATTCACGAATTTGACTTGAAAACTGGGGAAGATAAAAAAATATACACTGGCAAAGTCAGAGCTTTTTGTCCTTTAAAGGAAGGGGCGATTTTGATAGCCCTGGATGGTGATATGGGAAACAATTCTGTGCTTATAAAAATAAACACACAAAACTCTGTTGAGACCACTCTGCCACTTGAATATATAGTGGACGATATAGAAGTCTCAGGGGACTATGTGGTAGTCAGCGCCAGACACGATTGGGAAAATCACGGAATATATAATTTGAATATAAAAACAGGGGCACTTGTGCCGATGGTCAACACTCCTTTTGAAGAATGCCGACCGCTTGTGATAAATAGCGGAGAGAAAATAATTTTTAGCGCGAATTATGGAAAGACATACGGGATATATTGCTATGATGCAAAAGAAGGAAAGGTTGAAAAAATGACTGTGGGCGGATATGCTGTGGCACCCGCTTATGATACTGAAACAAAGGAATTATATTTTTGTGGCTTAACTTCACAGGGAAATGAAATTTATAAAAAGAAAGCGGACTTTGAAAAATTTTCTTTGCCCTTGGATAAACCTTCTGAAAAACCGCTCTATCCAGAATATGTCTTTAAAAAAGGGTCGTATTTAGATGAGCTGGCAACGCTCTTGCCGCAGCATAAATATCCGATAGTGCTTTTTGATGACAAGGGTATGCCCATAGCAGCAGGGGTGGGGATAACAGGAACTGATGCAACTATGGAAAATAATTACTCAGCGGCTTTGTCTTATGATGGGAAAAGAAAAATTGCGCGATACGAGCTTTCTTTATTTACCCAGTTTTTTCAGCCGGCCCAGCTATCTTTTAGTTATAATAATTATTACGCGAGAGGCGGAAAACATTTGATCACAAGTGTGGGGTTGCCAGTATTTAAAACTTTAGAACAAGGTTTGACAGATATTAATATAGGCTATACTGTAGACCTCTATGAGAATTTTAAAAAAAGTCTCACTTCTCCTTATATTTCAGCTGGTTTTAATTGGCCTGGAGTAAGAGCCGGACTGGGCGTCTCTATGCCGATAGTGTCTAAAAAAATCGGATATTTTGATAGCCTCGGGGTCTATGGCGAAGCACAACTTAATTTATATACTAGTGGCAGTGAACTTGATTTTAAAGCGCAGGGTTTATATGATCCAGATAGTATAGATGAAATATTACCAGTAGCCAGAGGCTATGCTCAGGCTTTACTTGCAAAAGCAGGAGGGGTATTTTCAGCGGACTTTACCTGTCCTCTTATACAAATTCGGAGTGGAGTGTGGAATCCAAATATTTATTTGGAAGACATATGCGGCAGAGTTTTTGTGGAAACAGTTGTAGGAAATATGCCAGGGCAAATACAGCTCTCTGTAGGAACGGAATTCACTGTAGAAATAAAAATGTTTTTTGGGTTGGCAATAGAAATGGGAGGACAACTGACTTATAATAAAAATAACCAGTTTGGAGTAGGACCTGTTTTAAAAGCAGCTGGGTTATTTTAAATAGCAGGAGGGTATGCTATGAAAGTCAAAGAATTAAAACAAAGGTATCAAGGGCTGAAAAAAACAATAACGGCGCGGCTGTTGGAGTTTAAAGAGAAGTTTAAAAACGGCACCGAAGAACAAATTCTCGCGGAAATGTTATTTTGTATTTTGACGCCACAGTCGAAAGCCAAGGGGTGTTGGTCTTGTATGGTCAACATAGTCAATGACAAAGTCTTGGTCACTGGCACTGAACAGCAGATTTTGGCACGGCTTATTTATCCTAGGTTTAAATATAAAAAAGCAAAGTATTTTGTAGAAGCGCGAGATAAGTTTAAAGACAAAACTGGGAAAATAAAAATAAAAGAGCATATGCAGGCGTTCACGAATGTCTATGAAATGCGCGATTGGTTTTGGAAAAACATAAAAGGGTATGGTTTAAAAGAGGCAAGTCACTTTTTGAGAAATGTAGGGTTTGGAGAGGATATTGCGATTCTTGACAGACATATATTAAAAAACCTAAAACTTATGGGTGTGATTAAAGCAGTGCCAAAAAGTATTACTCCAAAAACATATTACGAGATAGAACTGAAAATGAAAACTTTCGCGAAAAAAGTGAAGATTCCTATGGGGGCCTTAGACCTTGTCCTTTGGGCAAAAGAAGCGGGAGAGGTCTTTAAATAATATTAGGGAAGATATTGTTTATGAAAAGAATCCGGAGAAGAAGGTTTGAATTTCTTGTCTGGTCTGGTCTTTGAAGTGCGGAGTCTGAAAATATCTCCAGAATAAAGCCATATTTCATTGGTCTCATTTACTTCGGTGATAGTCTTGTCATCGGCACCATATTTAGCGGTAAACATTTTTATAATGATAGAATCAGGTTTGATAAAAATCATACCTTCGGTATCTCCTCCCAAAGTCCTATTGGAGTTCATTAAAACCCCAGTAAAAATCTGCTCAAGCGAGGTCTTTTTATATATTTTGTAAATGTAGATTAAACGCCTGCCTGCTTGAAGTCCGGACAGAGTTATTTTTGGAAGTTCTTTACTGCGTCCAAAAAGGCTTAGTTCCAAGTAACCTGGAAAAAAAGCAGCCGATAAAGTGTTCATATCAGCATCACAAAGGATAAGCCCAGAATAGGTGGAATTGGCAGTATAGAGTAGGTGTATCGGAGGAAACTTTTTACTTGTAATAATAGTCAGCACGCGCACTATAGGGTCCACTGGTTTTACCGTCACTGCTGGAGTGGGCGTTGCAAACCCGTAAGGCAAACAGGTGGCAATGATAGAGGCTATTTTTGTTTTTGAATAAAGGGGAGAAGCATCATCGGTGAGTTTTGTATCATACTTGGCCAGATCGACAGCGCCTTGTATGGTCACAGGATCTGAAAAAGCAAAAAAAGGAAGCGCAAATAAAACTATCAATATCAGGATAAACTTTTTATTCATAAAGCACCTCACCATAAAGTTAGCACATTTTATATTATTGTCGGACACTTGGCAACAGGAAAGAGTGATTGGATTAATTCTTTTACAATTCTTCGCGTATAATATATAATATATTGACTTAAAATAAAAGTGTGGAGAGTATATGCTTGATAATAAAATGAAAAATTATGAAGATTTGCTCAAGACTTTCACCAAACCTAAATGGGAAAAAATTGGGATAAGTAAAAGAGCAGGGGTGCTCGCACCTTTGTTTTCAATTTATTCGAAAAACTCTATTGGCATTGGCGAAATCCCAGATATTGAATTGCTCGTGGACTGGTGTAAACAGTGCGGAATGAGTATTATACAACTACTGCCAATGAACGAAGTGGGGTTTGACTTTGCGCCTTACTCAGGGCAGAGTACTTTCGCCTTAGACCCTATGTATCTAGCCCTTGCTAAACTGAAGGACATAGACCATAAGCAGTTTAAAAATGAATTTGAAAAGTTAAAAAAGAAATATCCCGCCGGAAAAAAAAGAGTGGACTACTCTGTAAAAGGCGCAAAACTGGAACTGCTGTTTAAAATGTTTAAAGATCTCGGTGAGGTTCCTGCAGCTTTAAAAAAATATGAAAAAGACAATGCTTTTTGGCTTGAGGCTTATGCTTTGTTTATGACACTGAAAGATAAACACGCACAGGCTGGCTGGGAAAATTGGGACCCTAAGTATATAAATATACACGGGAAAGCGTGTGCCGAGTTTGTAGTCGCAAATAAAAAAAATATAGATTTTCATAAGTGGTTGCAGTGGCAGTTGTTTGAACAATTCAAAGATGCAAAAGAATACGCAAATAAAAAAGGCGTTTACCTAATGGGAGATTTGCCGTTTTTGGTGGCACGAGATAGCGCAGATGTGTGGGCGTGGAAAGACTATTTTAAGCTGGATGTCTCATCAGGGGCGCCACCTGATATGTATTTCAGCAAAGGTCAGCGCTGGGGAATGCCTACCTACCACTGGGATAATATAGAAGCGGGCGGATACGATTACCTAAAAGCCAAAGTGAAATATGCTGAACAGTTTTATGATATGTTCAGAATAGACCATTTTGTAGGGCTTTTTAGGATATGGACTATACGGTTGGACCAAGCCTTGGACACTTATGGTTTGAATGGAAACTTTGATCCTATGAATGAAAGCATATGGGAAGCACATGGGAGAAAAATACTTGCACAAATGAATGAGGGCTCAACTATGCTGCCTTGCGCAGAGGATTTGGGAGTGGTGCCGGACTGTTCATACAAGGTTTTAAAAGAATTTGGAGTGGTGGGTATGGACATACAGCGCTGGAATAAGGACTGGGGCAAAACAAATAATTTTATTATGGGAGAAAATTACCGCAAAAATTCCATAGCAGTTATTTCCAGCCACGATATGAGTCCGCTCGCGCTTTGGTGGGAAACCGAAGCAGGCACTTTGGACCGTTTAATGTTTGAAAAAAAATGTAGCGATAGGGGAGTGGAGTTTAACAGGGTAAGCGGAAAAATATTTGATTTGGAAACCTCGAACGACACCCGCTTGCGTTGGAGGCAGGGGCTTGAAATAGAGGACTTGCTTTTAGCCTTGAACTTTTCAAAAGAAGAGGCTGGAGATTTTATAGGGCTTTACAATGAAACTCATGATGAGCGAGAACGCTACTGGGAATATATCGGGCTTAAAGGTAAATATGAAGAAAAGGCAGGAGCTGTTTTTATGAAAGCTGCACTGACGAAAATAAATAAGACTGCGTCTATTTTTAGTGTGCAACTCATACAAGATTGGCTTTTCGCCTCTGGGATTTTTGATAAGTGGGACAGGCGGGACTTGCGCGTCAATGTGCCAGGACTCGTGGATAAAATAAACTGGTCAATAGTAATGCCCCTCTCGCTGGAAGAAATGTTGGAGCAAAAAAATAATACGGAAATAAAAAAAATAAATGAAGAGACTGGAAGGATATAAAATATCTTTAAACATTGTCTACCTTTTGTATTTTTTTTAGGGTATTATTAATTTAATATTTACGATAAATAAAAAGGGAAATTGTACGCAGAGGTTTACTTTTGAAACTTAATGGAGATAAGGTATGTCCCCCAAAAAGATAATAAAACAGGATATAAAAACAGAAGGCAGACCGCAGGCGATAGATTTTGATTATAATATATGTTCTCCTGAAGAGATTATATCCAAATTTTCCACTTCGGAAAAAGGCTTAAACGAAAAAGAAGCGCAAAAACGCCTGGCGCATTATGGGTATAATGAACCACCAAAAAAGAAAACCCACGGTGTCCTTTATCAGCTTTTATCAAAGTTTATAAACCCCCTCGTAATAGTCCTCATTATAATAGGTGTGTTTTCATATTTCTTTGGAGAAAAAATAAGCGCCGCCCTTGTAGGAGTTATGATTGTAATGAGTGTGATGTTGGGCTTTATTCAGGAATATCGCTCGAGCAAAGAAGTAGAAAAACTTATGGCTATGGTGACCACAAAGGTTACTGTGTATCGTAACGGAAAACCCAGGGAAATAGGAATCCGTGAAATAGTGCCTGGAGATGTGATAGACCTTTACGCGGGAGATATTATCCCAGCGGATTTGCGTATTATTTCTAGCAAAGATTTGTTTATCAATCAGGCCCCCTTGACCGGAGAGTCATTGCCTGTAGAAAAAACAGCAAAGGCACTTGAAAAAGCTGTGACTTCTGTTTCAGATATGCATAACATAGCGTTTATGGGATCTTCTGTGGTCAGCGGCACAGGTTTTGGTGTCGCTATAAAGACCGGAATATTTACGCAGTTTGGAGAGTTGTCAAGCAGGCTCTCTCATATACAGACCGAGTCCAGCTTTGAAAAAGGAGTAAACAGTTTTACTTGGATTATGATAAGAGCTATGGCAGTTATGGTGGCTGTTATATTTTTAATCAATGCTGTATTTAAACACAACATTATTGATGCGTTTCTTTTTTCTCTGGCGGTAGCCGTGGGCTTAACACCTGAAATGCTCCCTCTTATTATCACTATTAATCTGTCAAAAGGCGCTGGCGCTATGTCAAAAAAGAAAGTCATTGTAAAACGCCTCAACTCTATACAAAACTTTGGAGCTATGGATGTGCTCTGTACTGATAAGACAGGTACCTTGACTATGGATAAAGTGGTGCTGGAAATGTATTGTGATGTTATGAGGCAGGAAGACAATGGTGTATTGAAATATGCTATGCTTAACAGTTATTATCAGACAGGTCTGAAAAACATTTTGGATCATGCTATTTTGAAACAAGTGACCAAACATCCGGACATTGATATCGCAAGTTATAAAAAAGTGGATGAAATTCCTTTTGACTTTTCCCGTAGAATTATGTCGGTGGTAGTGGAAATGGATGGCAAACAGAGGGTAATATCGAAAGGGGCGCCTGAAGAAATTTTTAAACGCTGCACCAATTACGAACTTGATGGCGAGATAATTGATATGGAATATATAATGTTGGAAGATTTAAAAGAAGAATATAAACGCTTGAGCGCCGATGGGTTTAGAGTCTTGGCAATTGCGTACAGAGATATTGATGCCAAACAGGGCGCTTTCACAAAAGATGATGAGAGCTCACTTATTCTCAAGGGCTATGTGGCATTTCTTGACCCGCCAAAACCAAGTGCGACAAAAGCAATTCTTGCGTTGAAAAAACTCGGAGTCCAAGTAAAAGTAATTACAGGGGATAATGAGTTGGTCACAAAAAAAATATGCGGAGAAGTAGGTCTTGATGTAAAGGGAATGTTGACAGGAGATGAAGTTGAAAAAATGAGTGATGAGGCCCTGCGTGAGGCAGTAAAGACCACTACTGTGTTTGCACGGATGTCTCCAGTACAAAAAGAAAGTGTAATTCGCGCACTCCACGCTAACAATCATATAGTAGGTTTTATGGGAGATGGTATAAATGATACGCTGGCGCTTAAAGTTTCGGATGTAGGCATATCAGTGAACAATGCTGTGGACATAGCGAAAGAATCTGCCGATATAATTTTGCTGGAAAAAAATCTTATGGTCTTGGAAGATGGAGTCAGAGAAGGCAGAAAGACATTTGGAAACATAGTAAAGTATATAAAAATGGCCTCCAGTTCAAATTTTGGAAATATGCTGAGTATGACAGGCGCGAGTTTATTTCTTCCGTTTTTGCCTATGGCGCCCATACAGATATTATTGAATAACTTTCTCTACGACCTATCTCAAACAGTGTTATCTTCGGATTCGGTGGATGAAGAATATGTAAAAAAACCCAGACCTTGGAATATAAAATCCATACAGAGATATATGCTTTTTATTGGACCTGTCAGTTCGATTTTTGATTTTATTACTTTTGCGGTTTTATATTTTATATTTGGCGCCATCACTCCAGATGCACACGGTATGAATAAAATATTTAATACTGGCTGGT
>SESG01038184.1_pt1 | contig 10354 bp, 8 predicted proteins | sample 3171421 | NCBI WGS metagenome assembly SESG01 (sample SAMN10866946, study PRJNA518727) | freshwater metagenome | biome: subpolar coniferous forest; feature: holomictic lake; material: water; isolation source: holomictic Lake 227, 6 m and 8 m depth | place: Canada: near Kenora, Ontario | collected... | reverse complement strand
GTGCTGTGAATGCTGCTGCTCCCAGGTTCGGGGGATAACAAGATGGAACAATCCGACAGCTATTTTACCATCCAACTTTATTCCTACTACAAGTGATAAATGTAAACTCTGCGGCAAATGTGTAAAGAGGTGTCTTCTCGGAGCTCTCTCAATTGATAAAGTAAATAAAAAGATTGTTGTTGATAAAGATAAATGCCTCGGCTGCGGAATCTGTACTTTAAAATGTTCAAATGAGGCAATTAAATTGAAACGCTATGAAAGGTCTCAGCCATTTGCATCTGTGGGTAAGCTCATGAAGGCTTTTGATAGTGAGAATGCATTATAGAAGGGAAATTATATATGAACAGAAACGAAAAGGAATTTCTTGCCGAGGATATTGAATTGAACGACGGCCGCTTATTAAAGCTATCAAAAGGGAAAGTATGGTACATAATGATCATACTCTACTTATTGTGGTTCCTCGACTATGCAACAAGGATGGTCATCAGCCCCATGTATCCGGTGCTGCAAAAGGAGTTTGGTCTAACCGATTCACAGTTAGGCCTGTTAACAACAATCGTTTTGGCGATGATCGCATTATTTTCTGTGCCTGTTTCATATTTTGTTGATCGCTGGCGCAGGGGCAAACTTATTTCACTCATGGCGATTATCTGGAGTATATCCACTTTTTTTTCCGGTTTGAGCAACAATTTCACCCAGCTTTTAATTACCCGGGGAGTCCTCGGTGTCGGCGAGTCAAGTTATGCTTCCGGTGGAATGGCACTGATCAGTGCTATTATTAAAAAACCACATAGAGCGACGATAACCGGTTTATGGAATACTGCTATACCGTTTGGGCTGGCCTTTGGTCTGCTAATCGGTGGATGGGTTACTGTGAATGTCGGATGGCGGCAGGCATTTATGGTCGTAGCCATCCCCGGTATTGTTCTTGGCATTCTGGCCTGGTTCATTCCTGACTACAAAAACAAATCCCGTAACAACGAAATTGGCAGTGTCCCGGGAAAAACTTTTTGGGTAACCTTTAAAGACCTTCTGAAGAATAAAACATTAATCTCGCTCTATACATCATTTGGTATTTTAAACCTGTTTCTGATGTCAATGATATATTGGCAGGTGACATATTTTGTCAGGTACATGGGAATGAGTGTAGGCATGGCAGGCACTATGAACGCAGCCATGGCGATCCTAGCTTTGATAGGCGGGCCTTTGGGAGGCGTAATATCAGATCGCGTCGCGCTTAGGAACCCGGCATATAAAATGGTTCTTTGTTACATAGTTGCAGCTTTATCAGTTTTTTTCTATGCGACCGGAATGCTCACCAATCAGATCCCGTTTTTCTTCGCCGGTGCCTTTTTCTCATTCATGCTTATGGCTCCACAGATGACCGCTACGCAAGAAATCGTGCCCTCTTACGAAAGGGGAAGTTCCTATGGCATATATGTCATTAGCCAGTATGTACTCGGTGGACTTTGGGGACCATGGCTAACCGGTGTATTTTCTGATGTGCTGAATCTGCAGACAGCTTGTTTGATCATGAGCGCAATTGCTTTTATCGGTTCGCTCGGATATCTCCTGGCAGCAAAATTTTTTAATCATGATTATAAGGCAGCTAAAGAGAAAGACAGATTAATTGCAGTTGAGCCTGCTTGATTATTGGAGGATAGAATGAAAAAAAGATGGATTGCTTTCGGTATTGTATCGTTATCTTTAGTCAGTATTTTAGTTATTTCATTTCCTTACATTCGGGATGTGATATCCGAACAGGCGATGATTAAGGTTGTTCATCAAAATCAGGCTGAACGTTGGAAAAAAGATATGCTCTATGTTGTTACGGTTGGAACAGGCGTGCCGCATGCAGAAATAGGGCGTACGCAATCCTGTACTGCCATAATTGCGGGGGGTGATCTTTTTCTGTTCGATGCGGGTGATGGCAATGCTGTGGCAGCGGTATTGCAGGGACTTCCTCTATCTAGTCTGAAGGCCATATTTGTTACACATTTGCATTCAGATCATGTGGGCGGCATAGGTAGTGTTGCCAACACCACTTTTATATTCGGCCGGCAGAACGAATTAAAGGTTTATGGCCCCCCGGGTACTACTAAAGTAATTGATGGCTTCAGTCATGCTTTTTCTGCAGATAAACGTATCCGTCAAATAGTGGGAGACGCGGATGGATCTTTGAGTAATGCACTACCCGTCGCCAGTGAAATACAAATAAAAGACGATAGTCAGAAGATGTTACTGGTGTATGAAAACGCCGAGGGGTTAAAAATCTATGCTTTCAATGTAGATCATAGGCCGGTTGTCCCTGCATACGGCTACCGGATCGAGTATAGGGGGCGCACTGTAGTTATCAGCGGAGATACTACGAAAAGCAATAATTTGACGCGACACGCGCAGGGAAGTGATATTCTCGTATGTGAAGCTTATAGCAGCCATATTATGAACAAGGTTTTTGAGGTCGCCAAAAAGTTGCCCGAAGATCCAGCTATGGCTATTTTTAGAGATCATGCTGCTAAAATTACAGGCTATCATATGAGCACTCTTCAGGCTGCCACTACAGCAGCCGAATCAAAAACCAAACATCTTGTATTGACACACATCGGAGGAATAAGCGCTGGACTTGTGAGAACGCTTATTACTGAGCCACTGTACCTAAAAGGCATTGGTGCTATATACAAAGGACCTGTGGACATTGCGGAAAATGGCAGTATCTTTCCTTTGAGCCTTAAATAAATATTTTGCCACACTTTACGTGTCCGATCGGTGAAAGAATTACTCCCAGTGTTTGCCGGCGGCAGTCGGGCTCTACTTTTCATGTATATTATTGATTAGCATAAACAAGTATTGAGCAGTCTGAATTTAATTCATACAAGGAGGGTCTTATGGAAAAAGTGAACAGACGTACCTTAATCAAACTGGCGGGGCTATCAATGGCAGCAGCATCTCTTGGATTTCCCGGTAAAGGGATGGCTCAAAAACCAACGGGAAAAAAGCCTTTCAGGAAAATCTGTGTGGAGGAACATTTCTCAACTACCGATCACATCAACTATTTGTTGTCCATATATAAACAGCAGTACCCGATGACCGAGGTTGTGCAGGAGGAAAAGTACATACTCGCAGACGTGCCATTTCTCCCTTACTTGTTCTTACAACCTCCGCAGATAGAAAAACTCTACGATCTTGGTGAGGGGCGATTGGAGGAGATGGATAAGTGCGGCATCGACATGCAGGTTCTTTCACTCCTGTCCCCGGGAGTCCAGGTGTTTGAAGCAGCTACCGCGACAAGACTAGCCAGGGACTATAATAACAGGCTAGCCGCGGCTGTCAAGGACCATCCGAAAAGATTCGCGGGCTTCGCTTGTCTTGCACCGCAGGACCCAAAACAGGCAGCAGATGAATTGGAAAGGGCTGTCAAAGACCTCGGGTTCAAGGGTGCAGGCATCAATTCGCACACGAAGGGCGAGTACCTCGATGACAAGAAGTACTGGGTGATTTTTGAACGGGCACAGAAGTTAAACGTACCCATATACCTTCACCCGAGAAGTCCTTCGCCGGATATGATGAAACCTTTCATCGGATATCCGATGTTGGATAGCGCAATGTGGGGGTTCGGTGCGGAGGCTGGTTTGCATTCCTTACGTCTCATTCTGAGTGGGCTATTCGATGAGTTCCCAAGACTGAAGATCATTCTTGGTCATCTAGGGGAGACTATACCTTTTGTACTCGCCCGTATAGATAATAGGTGGTCGGCTTTGCCCTTCTTCGTTAAAAAACTGAAAAAGCTGCCCGGACAGTATTTCAGAGATAATTTCCTCGTTACTACGAGTGGGATGAATGAAGACCCGGCAACGCTCATAGCGACCATATCTATCCTGGGCTCCGATAGAATTCTTTTTGCCACCGACTACCCGTTGGAGGATGCCGGGAAAGCAGTCAGTTTCATAGATAATGTGCCCATAAACGATCAGGATAAAGCGAAGATATGTCACCTCAATGCTGAAAGAGTATTCTCTTTATGAAGTGGCAAAACCGGCAGGGAATTTCATGATCGAGAAAGGTGTTATGGCAACTATAGATTCAAAATTAGAAAAGCTCCGCGCGCTGCTAAGTGAGATGGGTGGCGTGGTGATCGGATATTCCGGCGGCAGGTTGCCGATAAGTTCAAGGAATTGAAGTATCTCTATACCACGCTGGACATGACCAGCTACCGGACGACGGGATGCATGAACGCGTTAATAGACAAGGAGAAGGCAAGATAGATGGATACCCACCGGCTCAAAAGGCTCCTCGAAGAAGTAAAGTCTGGCGAAATGCAGGTTGATCAGGCTTTAGACAGCCTGCGCACATTGCCCTACGACGATATCGGCTGCGCTAAGCTCGATCTGCACCGTGGAATTCGCACCGGTTTTCCGGAAGTGGTCTTCTGCCAGGGAAAGACCTGCCAGCAGAGTGTTGAGATTGTCAAACGACTTGCAGCAAACCACGCAAAGGTCCTTGCAACCCGTGTGCCGCCAGACGTCGCCGAGAAAATCGCCGGGGCGGTCGCGGGATGCACCTACCACGGCGACGCACGGATCCTGGTTGTTGCCCGACCCGGGGAGGGGACAGACGGGACAGCCGAAAACGCAAAGTACGTGATGGTACTTTGCGCGGGGACAGCCGATATTTCTGTGGCGGAGGAGGCAGCGGTTACGGCGGAGTCGATGGGCAGCTGGGTCGAACGTTCCTATGATGTCGGGGTTGCTGGTCTGCACCGGCTACTCGACCAGCGGGAGAGGATCATGCAGGCGAACGTGCTGATCGTTGTGGCCGGAATGGAGGGGGCACTTCCCAGTGTTGTCGGGGGAATGGTCTCCTGCCCTGTGATTGCCGTACCGACGAGTGTGGGCTACGGTGCAAGCTTCGGAGGACTCTCCGCACTACTGGCGATGCTAAACTCCTGCGCAGCCGGCGTTGCCGTGATGAATATCGACAACGGCTTCGGGGCAGGATACTTCGCACACCTGGTGAATAGATGAAAATAGCTTATTTCGACTGTTTTGCCGGCATCAGTGGCGATATGACGCTCGGAGCGCTCATAGGCGCGGGTGCAGACCCTGAGAGACTCCGGAAAAGTCTCGCCGGTCTCGGCCTCGACGGTTATCGAATCGAGGTCGGAAAAAAGATGGCCGGCATGATCGAGGCGACGGATGTCCACGTGCTTCTTGATGACCATCATCACCATCACCGGAGGTTGAAGGATATTCTGAAAATTATCCGCGACGCGGAGCTCTCGGATGGCATAAAACTGACGGCTGAACGAATCTTCCAGAGGCTAGCGGAGGCCGAAGGCAAGGTACATGGCAGATCACCGGAAGAAGTTCACTTCCACGAGGTGGGGGCGGTGGATGCCATCATCGACATCGTCGGTACGGCCATCTGTCTTGAGACGCTCGGTTGGCCGAAGGTCATCGCCAGTCCGATGCCCACCTTTTATGGCTATGCGAGAGGTTCCCACGGTGTCTTCCCTCTACCCGCGCCCGCCACCGCCGAGATTCTGCGCGGTATTCCCTGGAGAAAACTGGACATCGAAGGAGAACTGGTCACACCGACCGGTGCGGCAATCATCCGGGAAATTGCCACGGGATTCGGGCCATTACCCGCGATGACCATCGAGAGTATCAGCTACGGCGCAGGCAAGTGCGATTTCGGCATCCCGAACGCGCTTCGGGTCATGATCGGTGAAGAGGCTATAGTAACGGCCTCCTCGACTGAATCCGTCGGAGTGATCGAAACGAATATTGATGGCGTCAATACCCAGTTCTACGGGACCGTCATGGCGGGGCACTTTTCTGTGGGCAGGTAAGTTGATAGAACGCTTCGATATCTGCGAAAACAAAATATTTTCAAAATAGAGATTAGGAAAGGAGTAGCATTATGGACAACAATCAAAAACCGATGACAGAACAGGAACGAACAACTTATGCCAAACTCATTGAATGGCTCAAACAGAGTTGGTATGGCGTGCCGGATGCAGATGTCCTGTTGCCATATGTAGCCGCACGTTACACACCTGAAGAGGCAATACTCCTCAACGGCATGCCTTTTATGCCGAAGACACTGGCGGAACTTTCGGATTTAACCGGAACCAACGTTGATGTGCTTCGCCCGAAACTCGATGCGCTGTCCTCCAAGGGGCTTGTCTATAAACAGGTCAAAGAGAACAGAGAACGCTACGCCTTAAACGACATCTTTTTCATCGCCCGCACTTTCGGTTGGCCCGGTCGGCGCGACGAGTATAACCTGCGCGTAGGGCCCCTTCAACACAAATATCTGACCGATGGGGCATTGTCACCCTGGCAGAACGTTAAAGAAAAAGGCTTGCGGGTATTGCCAATAGAGGCAACGATCGAGGATAACACCGGCGTACTGCCCTATGAAGAAGTGCGCAAGATACTGGATAAAGTCGAGTATTTCACCGTGAGCCACTGTCCCTGCCGGCATTCCAACAACCTTGATCCGGACGCACCGGCTAGCCAGTACCCTACCGAGGTCTGTCTGCATTTTGATAAACTGGGACACTATATAGTAGAAAATGGTATGGGTAGGGAAATTACCCGTCAGGAAACGGAGGAGATACTCAAACGTTCTGCTGAATTGGGGCTTATCCACGGCATCTCCAACCATCAGGAGAAACCCGATACCATCTGCGGCTGTGACCGTGACAGCTGCATGTGGTTTTTGGCCATGAAGAAGTATGGACATGCCGGCAGCTTGACTCCCTCAAACTTCCGCGTCACGGTAAACCAATCCACCTGCACAGGCTGTGGTTTATGCGTCAAGCGCTGCCCAATGGAAGCCCTGCATTTACAGGATGCGCCGTCGGTTAAGGGACGTAAGACCGCGGTTACCAGCAAGGATGGCAGGCCCCGTGAGCTGACCAATAAGGCCGGCCAAGTTGTCGAGCTTAATTCCGAACGCTGTATAGGATGTGGCGTATGCGCCTATAAATGCCCGTCGCAATCGCTAACGCTTTCGCGCAATAATGTTGAACATCATCCGCCGCAAGCCGCGCGTGATTATTTAATGCAGTTCATGGCTGACACCAGCCCCAGATGATTTGTGATTGCTCAATGGTTAAACGATTTATATAAGAAGAGCTGCCGATTATGCAAAAACTTATTCCCCTTCAGTTGATGATTTTTCTTATCCAAATCATTTGTCTTTTGGGATTGGCGCGCTTAATGGGCGAGGTGGTGAAAAAATTTGGTTTGCCCATAGTGTTAGGTGAGCTCTTGGCAGGTATCATCCTTGGCCCTACCATATTAGGCACGTTGGCGCCTGATATTTTTACATCTTTATTTCATCTGCCCATAGATGCCGGTATCGCCCTAGATGGACTGATGTCGCTGTCGGTTATTTTTCTTCTCTTTGTGGTCGGAATGGAGATTGAGCTTAAGGAAATTGCCAAGCAGGGCATGGCTGTCGGATGGATAGGCTCACTAGGTATTATTATTCCCTCGCTGATCGGCGCCGGGATTGGCTGGCTTATATATGGCATGTCGGGTGTTACGGTCTCTCTGCCGCTTTTTGCGACATTTATGGGCGCGGCCCTATCTATTTCGGCATTGCCTGTCATTGCACGTATTTTGCTCGATCTCGAATTACTCAAGACCCCTCTCGGCAATCTGACAATCGCCGTAAGCACCATTAACGATGCTGTCGGATGGATGCTCTTTATTGTCGTCTTAAGTCTTTCCGGTTTAGCGCAACAAAATGTCAGTATTGCCGTTTCCTTCGCCTTTACGGTCGGACTTGGACTCCTAGTTATGACGGCACTACCAAGACTAATGGATATGATTCTTGGTTTCGTGGCACGCAAACTAAGCCCGGGAGGCATTATTGGCACTGCCGTCGTTATGATGCTCATCCTTGCCGTCGTTACGGAATATGCAGGCATTCATGCGGTGTTCGGCGCGTTCGCCGCTGGTATCGGTGTTAGCCGATCAAGGTATTTCACGCCTGAAATAAGGAAAGGCATCGTAGAGTTTACGTCCAATATTCTTGCGCCGCTCTTTTTTGCCGCAGTTGGACTTAAAGTGAATTTTTCCGATAGTTTTGACCTTACCTTGGTACTGATTATCCTCATCGCTGCCTATGTAAGCAAAATGTTGGCGGCATGGATTGGCGGCTATTTTGCGCATCTCTCATTACGTGAATCAACGGTGGTTGGTCTGGGTATTGCGGCGCGGGGCGGAATGGGAATTATTCTTGCGACGATTGCATTAGAGGCTAAATTCATTACGCCAAGTATTTTTACCGCACTTGTCGTCATGGCCATCATTACCAGTGTATCCGCCGGGTTTATAAAATTTATCACTGCACGCCTTTCCACGGTTAAGGTGGCGCGATGAAGTTCATCATCTGGTCGGGAGTCCGCGCAACGGCTTGCCCTCTAAAAACGCTGATTATAAGCGGTAATCCTCAGCTAGATTTCTGATCGAAAACACTTGATTAGTAGATGTTCTAACAACAACCAATTCCATCCTGCTACTAAAAAATTACCTTTGATTAAAACTATCGGTACGCCAAAGAGCTCACTGATACCTCATATACGTGTGAAAGACACCGCTCAGGCAACTATCCCATATGGTGGCATTTAATAGCTCATTGAACCATGAGCGATGTAGCAAGCGAAAGGGCGGAAAGTAAGGAATGGCTTGGTTGACAAGCGAATCAGCAAAGGAATATCAAAAAAAAGATTAATTAAAATTATTTCCTATAGTGGCATAATAGTGGCAATTATTGACATGAAAAAGAAATACAAAAAGGGCTTGCGAATCACTGAAAGACCGAAAACCCTTACTGTGTTTGGTGCCTGGGGCGAGAATTGAACTCGCACAACCACAAGGATCGAGGGATTTTAAGTCCCTTGCGTCTACCAATTCCGCCACCCAGGCTAAGATTTAACTTCGGGAAGAATCTTTGGCGCTTATATTATTTTTAACTTGTTGTGTCAAGACTTTGATATTTTCTTTTCTGCAATAATTCAATATTTGAGAAAATACTTATTGTAACTTGAAGTATTGATTATATATGTGCTATGAAAGAAAATATCAAAATAAAGGAAATAGCGCATGCAAGATATTGATCTTATTATACTCGGTGGAAAAGTACTGCTTATTGATGCAAAAAATACTTGCCTCGATAATGCCGCAATTGCCATAAATGAGGGCAACATTATTGCCATTGATCAGCCTGAAAATATAGCAAGGCAATACTCAGCCAAAAAAACGATCACCGCGAAGGATTCTCTGATCATGCCCGGTTTTGTCAATTGCCATACGCACGCAGCCATGACCTGTTTTCGAGGCATCGCCGATGATTTGGAATTGATGGATTGGCTCAATAATTATATTTTCCCCGCTGAGGCCAAAAACGTAAATAAAGATCTCGCCTACTGGGGATCACTGCTTGCTTGCGCTGAAATGATCAAATCAGGAACAACCACTTTTTGCGATATGTATATATTCGAAGATGAAACTGCACGTGCGGCTAAACAAGCCGGAATGCGCTGTCTTATTGGCGAAGTTCTTTTCGATTTCCCATCACCTAACTCGAAGACTCCGCAGGAAGGTCTTGACTATACACGAATGCTCATCGAAAAATGGCAAAACGATCCGCTAATTAGCATAATTGTTGAACCTCACGCGCTTTACACCTGCGCGCCTTCCCTCTTGACCTCTGCGAAAAAACTTGCTGATGATTATTCTGTGCCTTTGGGCATTCATCTTTTGGAAAATATATCCGAAAAGGAACAACTGCAAAAGAAATTTGGTAAAGATGCTGTTATCTTTTTAAAAGATATTGGCTATCTTAATGAAAGGTTTCTTGCGCTGCACTGCGTCTGTCTTACCGCCGAAGATATCCGTCTCTTTGCCGATTTCAACGTTAAAGTTTCTCATAACCCGGCAAGCAATATGAAACTTGCAAGTGGTGTGGCGCCTGTTCCTGATATGCTCAAGGCGGGAATTACGGTTGGCCTCGGCACTGATGGCTGCGCCAGCAACAATACTCTTGATATGATCAAAGAAATGTCCACCGCGGCCAAACTCCATAAAGTCGCACGCCTAGATCCTACAGTAATGAATGCTCAGACTGTTGTGCGTATGGCAACAATCGATGGAGCAAGAGCTCTCGGTATGAATAAGATAACCGGATCACTGGAGGTGGGGAAGCAAGCCGACATCATTATTATCGGCCTCAACAAGCCTCACTTAACGCCTCTCTATAACGAATATTCACATCTTGTCTACGCGGCAAACGGCGCTGATATTGATACTGTATTAATAAACGGAAAAGTCGTTATGGA
>SESG01026771.1_pt1 | contig 10362 bp, 6 predicted proteins | sample 3171421 | NCBI WGS metagenome assembly SESG01 (sample SAMN10866946, study PRJNA518727) | freshwater metagenome | biome: subpolar coniferous forest; feature: holomictic lake; material: water; isolation source: holomictic Lake 227, 6 m and 8 m depth | place: Canada: near Kenora, Ontario | collected... | reverse complement strand
CTTAATTCCCCGTCGAGAGTGCCGAACTTGATCCCGTGCTTTGCCGCCAAGTCCGCGAGATAAGTAGCCGTCACTGTCTCCGCGGGTGCATCCGGTGTATGAACGGCGCCTCCCGGTTCAACAAAAATTGAGATGCGGCCCCCGCCACGTTTTCATGCCGCGTTTTCATGTTTGACCGCGAGCATACGCATGATACTGTTTAGATATACAGCATGAACCGATTGACCCGAAGACAGCAGCAGATTCTCGATTTCATTCAGAAATGGCAGCGGACGGAGGGTTCCACCCCGACCTTTCAGGAAATTGCCGATCAGTTTGGATTCCGCAGCCTCAACTCCGTGACGGGACACGTCAGGCTCTTACGGCAGAAGGGCGTGCTGGTCACCAAACCCGGCAAAGCGCGGTCGTTGCGAGTCATTTCCCCGCTGGCAAAGCTGCGGGGCCGCATCGCCGACATTCCCCTGTTCGGCTCGATTCCAGCGGGCTTGGCGCAGGCCCGGGAACAGGAAGCCGAGGGTTGCGTGTCGGTGGACATCGAAAGCATCGGTTTCAAGCCGACACGCAATTCGTTCGCGTTGCGGGTAACGGGCGATTCGATGATTGGCCGGCATATTCTCGCCGGGGATGTGGTCGTCCTGGAGCACGGCCCCGAGCCGCGCAACGGCCAGGTGGTCGCGGCGCTCATCGACGGCGAAAGCACGCTCAAGACCTTTGTCTTAACAGGCGGCAGGTCCTATTTGCGAGCCGAGAACCCGAAGTATCCCGATCTCATCCCCGCGCAGGAGTTGATGATTCAAGGCGTGTTCAAAGCGCTGATCCGAAAAGCCAGGGAGTAATCATGGTTCCGAGTATTGGCAGTGACGCCCTCCGCGAACTAAACCGCTGGGCATGACCGAGCATGGCCCGAACCATTGTTCACCTCGACGCGGATGCCTTCTTCGCGTCCGTTGAGCAGGCGGCCGACACGCGGCTGCGGGGCAAACCCATGGCCGTCGGCGGTGAGAGCCGGGGCATCATCGCCTCGGCTTCGTATGAGGCCCGGAAGTTCGGCATCTACACGCCGATGCCGACGGTGCGGGCGCGGAAGCTTTGCCCCCGGCTCATCGTCCTGCCGGGCGATTACGAACGCTACGAGCAGTTTTCCAACTGGATGTTCGGCTACGCCTACGATTTCACACCGGACGTGGAGCAGACTTCGATTGACGAAGGCTATTTCGACCTGACAGCCAACCACAAGAAGTCCGCCGTCGAGATCGCGCTGACGATCCGCCAGGCGATCGGCCAATCGCTCAAGATCAGCGTCAGCGAAGGCATCGCCTCCAACAAGCTGGTCAGTCAGATTGCCTCCAAGCTGAACAAGCCCGCCGCCTTCCAAAACGTGCCGAGTGGAGGTGAGAAGCAGTTTCTGCATGCCCTCCCGAACAAGTGGCTGCCGGGCATCGGACCAAAGACCGCCCTGCGCCTCAATGCGGCGGGACTGGCCGACATTGGGCAGATCGCCGCGACGCCCGTGGATTTGCTCTCGTTGCTGCTCGGCGGCCAGGCCCCGGTCCTGCGACAGTTCGCCAACGGTATTGATGAGCGTCCGCTGATTCCCGCGCGCGAACCGCAGCGGTCCTTCAGCCAGCAGGAAACATTCAATGAGGACGTGACCGATGAGGAATATGTGGAGGCCGTGCTGCGGCGAATGGCCGACCGATTATTTGCGACGGTGCGGGAGGAAGGCCGGAGCGTGCGAACGCTGACGGTAAAGGTGCGTTACAACGACCGGGACGAAAACCAACGAGCGGAGAGTCTGCGCGAACCCACGGATCTGGAGACGGACGTCTATGGGCGATTGCGGGGACTGCTGCGCGAGGCATGGCAGCGGCGCGTGAGCCTGCGGATGGTGTCCCTGAAACTGTCCAAAGTGTATGATGGCGTGTTCCGCAGCGAACTGCCGCTGGAGACGGCCGCGAAGAACCATGAAGCGCGCGCGCGACTCGCCGTGGTGGTGGATGAACTGCGGCGCAACAAAGGCTGGTCCGTGGTTTTGCGGGGACACGACTTGAGGTTGCGCGACGCGCCCAGGGACCTTGTCAGGGAGCGCACGCAACCCCGGCCCAGGATCAGTGTGAACGTCGGGAATCCCCGGAGCACGCCAGCCCGAGCGACGACCTGGGTTCCGTTGCGCGCTCGCAGCTACTACACGTTTCTCGATTCGGCACTTTCGCCCGCGGCCATCGTCCACTGCGCCAAACAACACGAGCTTCGGGCCGTTGCCTTGACCGACATCGGCAATTTGCACGGCGCGGTAGAGTTCGCCCAGGCGGCAAAACGCGCGGGCATCAAGCCGATTTTCGGAACGGAATTGCGGGTGAACGACCACCCCTTGTTGCTCTACGTCGAATCCGCCCGCGGCTATCACAACCTGAACCGGTTGCTCTCGCTGAAGGCGGAGGCGGGGGCGGAAAATGAAGAAGGCGCGGTGGCAACGCAGCAACGGCAACCGACTGCGACTAAAACACTGGAGTCTTATACGGAAGGGCTGATTGCGGTTAGTTCCGACGCGAGCATGGCCGAACTGTTTCCAGGCCGGTTTTACCAGATGGCGACGAAGCGCCCTGCGGCGAATCGCTTTCCGGTGGTCGCCTGTCCGGCGATTCATTACGCGCTGCCGGACGACCGGATGAAATACGACATCCTGCAATCCATCCGCACGCTGACCCTGTTACGAGAACAGCACCCGGAGAAACGAATGGACGGACGCTTCCATTTCCGCACCCCGCGGCAAATGGTGGAGGCGTGCCAGGAACATCCGGAATGGCTGGGGAACTCGCGGGAACTCGCCGACCGCTGCCATTTTGAGATGCCGTTCGGCAAACCGCAGTTCCCCGCGTTCGAGTCGTCGAACGGTGCGCCGCCGAGCGAATTTCTCCACCAACTCGTGTTCGACGGACTGCGGCGGCGCTACCGCGAACGCGCGGCGGCCATGCGCCCTCAAGTCGAACAGGAGTTGAGCATGATCACTGCCGTCGGTTACGAAGAATACTTTCTGGTGGTATGGAATATTCTTCAGGATTGCCGCGCGCACGGCATCGAGTGGATCACCCGCGGCAGCGCGGCGGACTCGCTCGTGTGCTATTGCCTCGGCATTTCCGATGTCTGCCCGATCCGCTTCGGCCTTTACTTCCGGCGCTTCCTGAATCAGGAGCGCATGGCGTTGAACAAGCTGCCGGACATTGATGTGGATTTCCCGCACGACCGCAAAGACGACGTCGTCGATTTGATCTTTGCCAAATACAAGCGCGAGCGCTGCGCCGTGGTGGGTGGGTTCTCGACGTTCCAGGGCCGGAGCGCCTTCGCGGACGTGGCGAAGGTGTTGGGGGTGGCGGAACGCGAAGTCCGCCGCTTCACCGAGCATTTTCCCTGGAGCTTCGGCGGCGGCTGGGTGCCGGACGAACCTACACCGAGCGGGGGAGCGAAGTTGCGCGAGCTGCTTGCGGCCAGCCCCGAAAACCGCGACCTGCCGTTGAATGAAGAGCCGTTCAAGACCGCGCTCGACGTGGCGGAGTTCCTCGACGGCTTTCCGCGCAATCCGAAGATGCACCCGTGCGGGGTCGTGCTGTCGCGCCAGCCCATGCACGAACTGACACCGACGTTCATCTCCAACAAGGGCTATCCTACCACCCATTTCGACATGGATGCCGTGGAGGTCATCGGCCTGGTTAAGATTGACGTGCTCGCGCAAGGCGGACTGGCTGTCATGCGCGACGTGAAGGCATCGCTGGCACAACGCGGTGTCGTGGTGGACTTGGGGGCGCTGGAACCGTGGCAAGACCCGCAGGTCTGGGAACTGATCAGCAGCGGCGGGGCGCGGGCGGTGCATCACATCGAAAGCCCGGCCATGATCGCGCTCTGCCGCCAATGCAACGTGCGGGATATTGATGCCCTGATTGCCATCGTGAGCGTCATCCGACCGGGCGCCGCTAACGAAGGCAAGAAGCTCGCCTTCACGCGTCGCTACCAGGGGCTCGAACCGATCACCTATCCGCATCCATCGCTTGAATGCGTATTACGCGACACGTTCGGACTGGTGGTCTATGAGGAGCACATCCTGCAAATCTGCGAAGCGTTCGCCGGTTTGCCACCCGGACGCGCGGATGTGTTGCGCCGGGCGTTGAATAAACAGAAACGTGCCGTCATGGAGGAGATTCGGGGGGAGTTCTTCGCGTCGGCCAAGGCGCGCGGACACGACGACGCAAAGATTGCGGAGGTTTGGGGGCTGGTGTCTGGCTTTGCGGGTTATGCTTTCTGCAAGGCCCACTCGACGGCTTACGGCGTGGAAGCGTATCAAGCCGCGTGGCTGAAACGCAATTATCCGGCGGAGTTCATGGCCGCCCTGCTGGCCAACGGCAAGGGCTTCTACGATCCGCTCGTTTATGTGCTGGAGAGCCACCGGCTCGGGTTGCACTTCCTGCCGCCGACGGTCAACGAACCGGGACCGCAGTTCACGGTTCACGGCAATGCGATTCGTGTTCCGCTGAGCCGCACCCAAGGACTCACCGCACGCACGATCCAGCGACTGCTCGCCGAGCGCGCACGTGGCGCGTTTGCATCCCTGGCCGACTTTCATCGCCGGGCAGCCCCTTCGCCGGAAGAAATGGAAGCGATGATCCGTGCCGGAGGCTTTGATGAGTTCGGGCAGCCGCGGACGCGGCAATTCTGGGAGACGCAGTTTTTGCATCGCGCGTTCGGAAACAACCGGGAGTCCGGCCAAGGCTGGCTGTTGCCGCCGCCCGCGCTTGAACGATTCCCCGGCGTGCCGTTGCAAGAGCCCACGCGCCGCGAACGGCTGGAAGCCGAGACCGAATTATTCGGCTATGCCGTGAGCGGGCATCCCCTCGAACTGTTTGCCAATGTGGCCTGGGACACCTATTGCCCGGTCGCGCGGTTGGGCGAGCACGTCGGAGAGACGGTGGTGACCTGCGGGCTGGTGGTCGAGCAACGGACGCATCACCAGGTCACCGGCGAACCGATGAAGTTTCTGACGCTGGCAGACTGGACGGGCATGGTTGAGACCGAGCTGTTCGCGCAAACCTACAAAAGCTACGCGTTGGCCACCGTGCGGTATCCCGTGCTAGAGGTCACAGCAACCGTCGAACCTTTCGAGAACGGGCGTGGCTTTTCCTTACGCGTGTGGCGGGCGGGTAAGCCACGAACTCGCTGACCGCCCGGGCGCGGGTCGCTCGCCCCGCAACGGTGGGATTTTACACTTTGGCCTTCATGGGCGTGGGGCTTTGGTGTAAGTTGCGGGTATGGCCACCATTGGCAAACGCAACACTCTCACCGTCCTTCGCGGCTCGTCTTCGGGCATTTACCTGGACGGCGGCGAACATGGGGATATCCTCCTGCCCAATCGTTATGTGCCCCGGGGGGTAATAATGGGCGACCAACTCGAAGTGTTCATCTACCGGGATTCGGAGGACCGACTGGTGGCCAGCACCGAAACCCCGCGTGCCAGTGTTGGGGAGGTGGCCACGCTGAAAGTCACCAGTGTCAACCGCCAGGTCGGGGCCTTTTTGGATTGGGGGCTGGCCAAGGATTTATTGTTGCCTTTCCGGGAGCAAACCAGCCCGGTGCAAGTGGGCCAGGACGTCGTCGTGCGGGTCTATTTAGACCAGAAGACACAGCGAATTGTCGCCTCCATGAAACTGGGTCGGGACGCCGCACTTGATCCGCCTAACTACCGTAACGGCCAGCAGGTGGAGTTCCTCATCACCGACAAAACCCCCTTGGGCTACAAGGCCCTGGTGGAGGGCAAACACCCCGGTTTGCTATACCATGAAGGCGTCTCTGTCCCGGTGGCCATCGGCCAGAAACTCATGGGTTTCGTGCGCACGCAGCGGCCCGACGGGAAGATTGATTTGAGCCTCGACCAGGCCGGCTTTCGGCGTGTGGCGCCGCTGGCCCTGCGAATCGTCCAGGCCCTCCAGCGTAACGGGGGGCGGCTGGGCTTAGACGACGACAGTCCGCCCGAGGTAATTCGCCAGACATTCGGGGCCAGTAAAAAGGCCTTCAAACAAGCCTTGGGCACGCTCTACAAGGTCCGGCGCATCCGCTTTTCCAAACCGGGCATCGAGCTCCTGGACAACACCACCTGGTCACCGGGCAGTCCGCTGCCTCATAACCGGGTGGCGAGCTCCAAGAGCAGTCACCCAAAGACAGCACAAGAAGGAGGAGATCCCCTATCCAAAAGAACCTGAATAGCGTGACGGCTATTTGCGAACGCAATGTTGGTATGAGAGAACATCCAGCCCCAGCAGACCCCACGGCGAAGGAAGTCGCAGTTGAAAATGCGGCTCAGGTGCCTCGGAGAGCAGCCAGGCGACGGCCTTTCCTGGCGACGCTGCTGGCGTTGCTGAGCGCTGCGGCGACCCTGCCCGGGGCGCAGACGAATGATTTCCTGAACGAAACTCGTGGTGGTCATTGGCTGGCGCAGACAAAGGACTTTGGTGTTTGGTGGTGTGAAGGAGGCTGGAAAGTCGGGCGCGAGCGCGCATTGCCGAACCCGCCGCGCGGCAAACCGGAGCCGGTGGGCGTTTCCGCCGCGCGGGGCGAATTTGAGCCGGTGCAGGTTATTCTGCGGGCGGCGCGGGATAGCCAATTGTTGTCGGTGGAGGTGAGTTCGTTGCGCAAGCGATGGGGCAGGGCGGCGCCGATTGAGGTGCGGATCGACGAGGTCGCCTATGTGCAAGTGACGCACCCGACGGACTCGACCGGCCAGCCGGGCTGGTATCCTGACCCGCTGCCGCCATTGCCATGGCCGCTGGCGCTGTCGGCGGGGAAGAATCAGCCGCTCTGGCTCACGTTTCACGTGGGACGCGATGCCCAGCCAGGCGATTATCGCGGCGAACTGAAGCTGAAGACTTCCCGGGGCGAGGTGAAAGTGCCGCTGCAGGTGCATGTCTATGATTTCGCGCTGCCGGAGGAGACGCATTTGAGAAGCGCCTTGGGGTTGGGCACCCCCGGGATCAACCAATATCACGGTTTGAAGCAGCCGGGAGACAAGGAGGCGGTCTATGAGAAGTACTTGAGCAACTTTGCGGCGCATCGCATCAGTCCCTATTCCTTCTACGACTACGCGCCGATCGACATCCGATTCATCGGCGAGGGCACGAACAAACAGGCGCAGGTTGATTTCTCGCGGTTCGATCGGGCGGCGGCACAGTGGCTGGACGGTGCTCACTTCAGCACCTTTCAGCTCCCTTTGCGCGGGATGGGGGGCGGCACGTATTACAGCCGGTCCCTGGGCGAGTTGGAGGGGTTTCAGGAGGGAACGCCGGAGTTCGCGCGGCTGTTCCAGAGCTACCTCAGCCAGATCGAGACACATCTGGAGCAGCGGGGCTGGCTGCCAAAGGCCTTCAGCTATTGGTTTGATGAGCCGGCGCCAAAGGACTTCGAGTTTGTGGTGGAGGGCATGAAGCGGTTGAAACAGGCGGCGCCCGGCATCCAGCGCATGCTGACCGTAGAGCCGCAGCCGTCATTGCTTGGGCAGGTAGATATCTGGTGCGGGTTGACGCCGAAATGGACACCGGAAGTGGTGCGCGAGCGGCGGCAGTCGGGCGAGCAAGTATGGTGGTACATTTGCTGTGGACCGAAGGCACCCTATGTGACGGAGTTCATCGACCACCCGGGGACGGAGCTGCGGCTTTGGCCGTGGCAGTCGTGGCAGTACGGCGTGCAAGGGATCCTTATCTGGGAGACGACCTACTGGACCAGCCCGACGGCGTTTCCGCCGCCCAAACAGCAGGACCCGTGGGCCGACCCAATGAGCTACGTGTCCGGTTACGGGGAGAAACCGGGCACGATCGGTTACTGGGGCAATGGGGACGGGCGATTTCTTTATCCGCCGCGCCGTGATCCAGCAGCCGGCCAATTGCCCTGCCTGGACGCCCCCGTCAACTCGATCCGCTGGGAGAATCTCCGCGACGGCATGGAGGACTACGAGTATTTCTGGCTGCTGCGCGAAGCCAGCCGGTGCGAGCTATTCTGGCGGGGGCCAACCGATTTGTACCAGCGGGCCTGCGAGCTCCTGAAGGTGCCGAACGAAGTCTCCCAAGACCTGACGCATTTCACGACGGACCCGCACGTAATGCTGGCCCACCGTGATCGCGTGGCGCGGATGATCGAGCGCCTGCAACGGAACAACTCAGTCCCGTTTGTTGATTGATGGTCGGCGGCTGAACGCCGCTTCACGACCGTTTCAGAACTTGTTCCGGCGATAAGCCCCCATCGCCGGGGCGTCGGGGTTCACTTCGGGTCCGAAATAGCGCAGGCAAACGAGCGGCTCGGTCTCGCTGGTGTTTTGGAAGGTGATACCGGTTTTGGCGCCGTCTTCGGTGCAGAAATACTCGTCCTCGGTCAATTCCGTGAAGCGGATGAGCTTCGGGCTATTCAGCGGCTGGCCGTTGATCTTGCCGGTGCCCTGGACGCACGTGAGGCCGTAAGCACCCTTATCCTTGATAGTGCATTGGACACCGGGTTCGACCGTCAGTTCTTTGGCGGTGAAGAGCTGGTCGCCATCGATCTTCCCATAGACGATCCAGCGGTCCACGAAGCCTTCTTCGCGGGTGTCGGCTACGGGGACGGGCTCAAGATAGTGATTGTCTTTGAAGCTCGGGTCCACGTTGGCCGCCCAATCAAGCTGGTCCACGATGAAATCGAGGTCCTTGTGTTTGTCCTTGGGCATGTCCTTGACGAGCAGGTCCCAGGGGACATAGCGCCCTTCGACCAGGCTCTGGTACATGCCGAAGACGTCGCTGCCCCATTGGGGCTCGTAAGTACACAAGGAGCCGGGTGCGTGCAGGATGCAGGGGCCAACCAGCCAGCCGGTGCCGGGCTTGAGCCGGTATGCTTTGGAAAGGTCCAAGATGCCGTTGTCGCCCTTGTTCCAATCCGCGATACACTTGCGGACCTGGTCCTTAGTGGTGCCCGGTTCGAGGCCGAAGAAGGTATGGGGGAAGTTGTTGCCGACGTTGTTGTGCTGCGGTGGAAAGTAGTAGGACTCGGGTTTGCCTTCCTGGCCGACGAGCTTGGCCTGCTTGGCACTCTGGTGCATGTGCAGGGGAATCGGTCCCATGTTGTCGAAGAACTTCGAATAGACCGGCCAGCGGCCATACTTTTTCCAAATGGCCTTGCCGACGATCGTGGCGCCGCACTCGGCGACGGCCTGGCGCAGCGTGAAGCGCTGTTTGCCGGCCACGCAGTAGCTCAGGCCCTCATCGGGCACGCGACCTGCGTTGGCCGCTTCGGTGGTGGAGGCGAACCAGCGTTCGTCAATGCCGCCGCGGTTGGCGCCGTAGGCGTACGTGTCATCGGGGTGAAGCTTGATACGCAGGCCGGGTTGGAGGAAGGAGCGCGGCACCCAATTGGGTGCCAGGCGCAAAAGACCACCGGAGTCCTGGAGCGCGGCCTCGACGAGGGAGCTGACGTTTTTCGTGACAGTTTTGAGTGCCGTAATGGTGTTCATGGGACTGAGTCTAAATGTGTTATATGAGTTGCAAGGTTACATCCACAAATCAGTGTAAATCTGCTTTCACGGGCGACGGTTGCAGATTTGGCCGGCCCTGGCAAGCCTTCGTTGAGAAAGCGCGCTAAATCTTGCACGAACTACTGCCAAACGAGGAGGCGAAGGAGGATCACGCTCACGGATGGAACGGATGCCTGGACAAGCTGGAGAAGCACCTGACAGGTTGAATTCAGGGGGCCTTTGCTCAACTATGTGACATGGCAAAGTTGAGACTCGGCGGTTGTATCGCTCTTGGCGCGGTGGTGCTGCTGGCGGGATGTGGGCCGCAGGCTTCGATCCCACTGGGGGTCCAGGTCTATTTCTCCCCGAAAGGCGGGACCGCCGATGCGGTGGTCCGGGCCTTGGACCAGTCCACCAATTCGGTCCTCGTGCAGGCTTATAGTTTCACTTCCGCGCCGATTGCCAAGGCCCTCGTGGAAGCGCACCGGCGCGGCGTGCAGGTGCGGGTGATCCTCGACCACAGCCAGCGGACGGAGAAATACTCGGAAGCGGACTTTCTGAAGAACAGCGGCATACTCACCCTCATTGACGCCCGGCACGCTATCGCGCACAACAAGATCATGATTCTTGATGGCTACGTCATCCTGACGGGTTCCTTCAACTTCACCAAAGCCGCCGAAGAGCACAACGCGGAGAATCTCCTGGTGATCAACGACCCAATTCTGGCGCGGCAGTACGTCGAGAATTGGCATGCCCACGAGCAGCATTCCGAGCCTTACGAGCGCGCATCCAAGCCTGCCCAACGGATTGGTCGGCCCAAACGTAATTAGCGCCACGCGTACGCCATTACT
>SESG01017127.1_pt1 | contig 10366 bp, 8 predicted proteins | sample 3171421 | NCBI WGS metagenome assembly SESG01 (sample SAMN10866946, study PRJNA518727) | freshwater metagenome | biome: subpolar coniferous forest; feature: holomictic lake; material: water; isolation source: holomictic Lake 227, 6 m and 8 m depth | place: Canada: near Kenora, Ontario | collected... | reverse complement strand
GTCAGAAAGTGTTGTTATAGTTGCACCGAGTGAGTGCAGTATAAAAGTGACCAGTGCCGGCAGATCATCCATGCGATTTCTGAGAGGTGGCAGTTGAATAGTCATCAGGTTGATCCGGTACATAAGATCCTGGCGAAACTGTCCAGAACTGACAAGTGAGTCCAGTTCATGATGAGTCGCGCAAATTAGTCTGAAATTACTTCTCAAGAGTTTAACATCTCCGAGTCTGCGATAGCTCTTGTCCTCCAGTACTTTAAGAAACTGAGCCTGGACATCGATGCTCATATCACCTATTTCGTCCAGAAAGAGTGTTCCCCGATCAGCAATATCAAGCAGCCCCTTACGGTCTTGGTCAGCGGAGGTAAATGCGCCCCTGGCATTGCCGAATATTTCCCGAGAAAGCATTTCTCCACGTAGGCCGGAGCAGTTCAATTCCACGCATTCGTTTGCTGAACGAGATCCCTGCTGATGAATCCATCTGGCAAGCATTCCTTTGCCGGTTCCGGTTTCTCCCGTTATGAGTACCGGAATATCGCTTGATCCGGCCGCTATGGCCAACTCATGGACTCCCTGCATAATTCTGTTTTCGCCAATAAAAAAACCGGCTTTCTTTTCAAGCCGTTTTCGTGCTGACTGCTGTTGTTTCAATACGCCTATTTCGAGAGTCTTGCTTATCAGTATGGCCAGTGCAGAGTTATCAACCGGTTTGGTAAGGAAATTGTCTGCACCGCGTTGCATTGCCTCAACTGCAAGCGGGATGTCGCCTTCCCCGGTAATGACAATAATAGGAATTAATGGATCACATGTTCTTACTGTTTCAATAAAGTCGATCCCGTTGCCATCAGGCAGATTAATGTCGAGGATCATGATGTCAAAGCGGCGGATGGCCAGTTCGACTAAAGCCTCAGCAAGATTGCCAGCTTCAGTAATTTCATAACCATCTTTTGAGAAATAACGTACAAACCCAAAACGGGTTGCCGTATTGTCTTCCACTAATAGAATGCTCGGTTTCATTGCAGTTCCTCTCTGTAAAGTGGGATGCGAACTTCCACAGTACAACCCGGTAGTGGGCTGTTGTTTGAAATGCTTACAGTTCCACCCATGTTTTCAATGAAATGTTTGACCAACGCAAGTCCGAGGCCGGTTCCACCTTTACGATCAGTATAAAAAGGTTCAAAAACATGCGAGATATTGTCTTCGTCGATTCCGGTTCCCTGATCAACTATCTGCACGATGGCCATGTTATCAGACAAAACGGAGTAATTGTGCTCTAAATTAATGATTATTTTACTGTTTTCAGAGGTGTGGTGGCCGGCATTTTCTAGTAAATTAAAGAATACCTGCTGAAGTTTGAGGCCATCAGCCAAGACCCTGACCCATATATTTTCATTATTGAACGAGAGGTCGCCTTGTCTGTTTTTTGCCAAGCCGGAAGATTTCCATAGGTTAAGTGTCTCACGGCATACTTCATAAAGAGATATAGGCTGGAAATTTTTTGCCGGAATTGTTCTTCCCAGATCAAGGAGGTCGTTCATAAGGTGAACCAGGCGATTTACCTGTGTCCTGATATGCAGGATGTATGGGGCAAATTCCGGGTTCTGTCCAATTTCTTTTTCCCTGAATAGGGCCTCGGTTATAGTGAGAATAGCATTTAGCGGGTTGCGTACTTCATGAGCAACGCCACCGGCAATCTGGCCGATTGCTTCCAGTCTTTTTGCGCTGAGCAGCAGATTTTCGAGTTGTTTCCTTTCGGCCATTTCCTGCCGCAATAATACGTTGATTTCATTCAGATCGCCGGTTCGCTCAATTATCTGTTGCTCAAGGTATAAATGGATGCCCTGTAATTCGGCTTCAGCAACTATCTGATCATTGATATCATAGCAGCAGCCGATGTAGCCGACGAAAATATTGTTCAGGTCGTGATGTGGGACGCCATTGTCACTTATCCAATGATAGCTGCCATCATTGTAACGGAGACGGTACTCAATCTCAAATGGGCGTTGAGCCTGAAATGATTCCATGTAAAATGTGACACACCGTTCCAAATCCTCAGGGTGAACTCCTGTTGCCCAACCGTCTCCAAGCTCCTCTTCGAGTGTGCGTCCTGTGAAAGTCAGCCATGTCTGATTGAAGTAGTTACAGCGGGCATCGGTGCCTGCTTTCCAGATGAGCGCTGGAAAAATATCCAGTAATTGCTGTTGTTTCTCAACCAATCTGGTCAAGGAATCCTCGGCTTTTTTCAGCGTATCTGTATGCTCTTGCTCAATTGCAAACAGTTTGCGTAGCGCTTCCGACCTTCTTCGGGAACTCCAGAGAAATATACCAAGTGTCATGGCTGTTATTGCCACAAACCCGGCAATAATAATCATCCAGATAGTTTTTGTCAAAGGGGACAGCACTTCATTGACATCAATCTTTGCTACCAGACCCCATGTTGTGTCGGGTATGACTCTGGTGGTGCAGAGAACCCTGCTTTTGCGATAATCAATATCTTCAAAATCACCTGTTTGTCCCAATGCGGCTCTGACTGCTGGCATGGTGTTTGGTGCTAGAGGATGTTTGTATAAAGTGGGCGTTTTTTTACGGAACCGAAGATCATTCAGAAAAAGTACGGAGTTTCCTTCGCGTTTTACAAGTAGGGTTTCTGCCGTAGCACTGACTGTGGGCCATGCTTGAATAAGAGGATAAAGACGCTTGTCAGGGTTTATGTCAAAGACTATTACAGCAAAGCAGCCAGGGTGCGAACCTTCTGGATTCATTATAGGAATTACGAGGTTGATGTCATATGTGGCACCATCGCTGTCTTGATGGAAATCTGTAAGAATTACTTTGCGGCTTTTTGCCGCTTCGGATACCAGTTGCAGATAATGATCAGATAGTGGCCTTTTGAAATTAGAGTCGGAAGAAATTACTTTTCCTTCGGGAGTAAAGAGGATCCCCTTGCTGTATTCACCGAGGTCAATCAGGCTTAACATCCAAAGTCTGAACTCATTGTGTGTCACGATGTTGCTCTTGTTGGAGATGTTGCTTTTAATACGACTGGCCATCATGACATTAGCGCGGATGGAAGCCCCGTCGGCAAGGCGATCATTGCGCCACTGGACCAGTTGAGACATCTTAATGTCCGCAATGGTTGCTATTTCTTTTCGTTTCTCTTTAAGTAAAAAAAACCTTTGTTGCTTGACAAAAACGTAACAGCCGATAGAGACGATAATAATGCAAATACTGATAGTAAGAATATACCAGAGAGTGTTTGACCGGTATGGCTTTACAGGCTGTGAAGTTTGCATGCAGTGCTGTTGCTCTCCAATTGTAAATATATTTAAATGACTGATGTGAACATGCTAACTTATAACTATCATTTTATATGTTTTATTGTCCAATATTGATTTGCGAAATTTGTGTTGTTAACCTATTTATCTAGTCGGGTTGACAATGAGTCGTTTACTATGTTATCGATGAAAGTGGAGGTAGGACATGACAGTACGAAAATACATCCAGGCAGTTGCTGACAGGGTTATAGCTGGAGAAACACTTGAATTAAATGAAGCACTGCAGCTCTCAATGGTTACGGGCTCTGATCGGTATCTGCTATTTGCTGAGGCAGCCAGGATTCGCGATCACTTTGTCGGTAGTTCTGTTTTTCTCTGCTCAATTATAAATGCCAAATCTGGTCGTTGTGCTGAAAATTGCGCTTTCTGTGCTCAGTCGGTTCACCATGACACCGGTGCTCCGGTGTACCCGCTGGTTGATGAAGATGAAATGGTGCGCTGTGCTGCTCTGGCAGAGCAGAACGGCGCCGGATGCTACGGTATTGTTACCAGTGGCACCAGTATTAATAAGGCAGATGAACTTGACCGCGTCTGTAGTGCGGTCAAGCGAATAAAGGACGAAACAGGAATATCACCTTCCTGCTCGCTTGGAATTATGGATAAAGAAACGGCACTGCGCTTAAAAAACGCAGGAATGGAAACTTATCATCATAATCTTGAAACAGCGCGCAGCTTTTTTCCTGAAATTTGCACGACTCATGATTACGAGGATGATGTAGATACAATTAGAGCTGCCAAGGCGGTTGGTTTACGCGTCTGTTGTGGTGGTATCTTTGGCCTTGGAGAAAACTTCTCACAGCGGATTGAGATGGCTCTGACACTGCGTGAATTAAACGTCGATTCGGTTCCGCTTAATTTTCTTAATCCGGTGATCGGGACGAGGCTCGAAAATGCCGATAACCTTACTCCACTTGAGTGCCTGACTATCATCGCTGTCTATCGTTTTTTACTGCCTGATAAGCGGCTTTCCGTATGCGGGGGTCGCGAGAAGAACCTGCGCGAGTTGCAGTCCTGGATGTTTTTGGCTGGAGCAAACGGCACAATGACCGGCAATTATCTTACTACTCCAGGTCGTCCACCTGAACTTGACCGGCAGATGTTAAGAGACCTTGAACAACCGGTTGAAGGGTGTTGTGGGGCGGAACAATAATATGGCGCCTCGCGGAATATTTATTACTGGCACCGATACCGGTGTTGGTAAGACTGTAGTTGCAGCTGTTCTGGCCCGTCTGCTGCGAATGAACGGAGTCTCGGTCGGCGTAATGAAACCTGTTACAAGCGGATGCCGGGAAGTATCCGGAGATTTGCTTTCTGATGACGCACTGCTGCTTTGTCAGGCAGCGGCAATTCCCTGCAGTGAAGATATAGCCCTGTATCGATTGCGTGAACCGATTGCTCCTGCAGAAGCAGCTAAGTTAGATGGGGTGAAAATTGATTTTTCGGCAATTAAAGCAGCTTTTACCCGCCTGTCATCTTCATTTGAGTATGTAATCGTCGAAGGTGCTGGAGGATTAATGGTGCCGCTATCGGGCGGGTTGTTGGTCGCCGATCTGGCGCGTGAACTGGATTTGCCTGTTTTGGTAGTCGCCAGGCCGAATCTTGGTACTATTAACCACACAGTTTTGACCTGTTTTGCTGCTCAGCAGATGGGACTCCGTGTCGCTGGTGTTATTATTAACGGAATGCCGGAGAATCCCGGCTTGGCTGAAAAGTGCTCTCCACATCAGATTGGCTCGCTCTGCGGTGCGCCGGTTTTAGGAATATGGCCGCAACGTAACGAAATTGACGAAATTGATCTGGTTGATGAGTTAGCTTCCTGGCTGGATGCTCAGGCAGAAACCAGCATCGTTCTCCGTGAACTGGGCGTATGAGCAAGCTTTTCTTTAAGAAAGTGGAACGGAGCTTGGTTTAGTATCCCGCTCAAATTCCTCCACAATATCCGCAAGTGCTGTGTGTCTGCTGACACCACCTAGAGATTCGCTGATGCCGGTAGTACGAAGTATCTCACGAACTTCGGCGTGCGCTTCAGCAACCCTCAGCTGAATCCCTTCCAGTTCCAGTTCCCGCTCAAGTTGCTCAAGCATCCTTGCGCCGGCAGCATCTATATATGGAGATGTTGAAAGGTCGCATACTGCCAGTTTTACGGCAATACTCTCGCGATGAATTGCCTCGAGTACTGTTGTATTGATAGTGTCGACATTAAAATAGAGTAACGGCGCTTCAATTCTGAACAGAAACATTCCAGGGAACCGCTCATTGCTGGTATGACGATCTGCGTCGCTGAAGCGGGTGCTGCCAGGTATTCTGCCGAGTACAGCAACATGAGGATTTGCCATCATTCTGAGCAGGAAGAGAATTGAGGCAATTGCCGAAACAGTAACCCCTTTCAAAATACCGAGCAGCAATACTCCCACAAATGCCACCAGAGCAACATTGAATTCAAGGCGGCTAATCAGCCACAGTCTCTTGAAGTCTTCAATTTTAACAAAACCTGAAACTGCGACAAGAATTATAGCTGCAAGAACGGTTTCCGGTAGGTTGCGCATTAATCCGGTGAGAAAAAAAAGTGTCATTACAAGGGTCATCGAGGCGAAGATCAGCGAAAGTGGAGTTCGTGCGCCGGCTTTTTCGTTGACGGCCGATTGGGATAATCCACCGGCAACCGGATAGCCATGGCCGAGTGCCGCAACAAGATTTGCAGCTCCCAAGCCAAGAAGTTCCTGGCGGGGGTCTATCGTATAATGATTTTTAGAGGCGAATGTACGCGCAACTGCTATGCTCTCCACATAAGAAAGCAGAAAACAGGCAAACGCCAATTCCAGCAGGCCTTCAATCCGCACGGATTCGAAGGACGGAAGCGAGAGGGGCGGTAGGCCGGGAGGGATGAGTCCCACTACTTTAACACCCTGTTCAGCCAGTCCGAAAACAGAAGCAATACCTGTAGAAAGTATTACGACCACCAATGCTGCCGGTCGACCGGGAAACAGCTTGCTGCCAACAAGCAGCAGCATGATGGAAAATGCTCCCATTGAAATGACAATCGGGTTTGCGCTGTGTAATTGTTGAAAAGTGAATGACATGCGCTCAAGAAAATTGTCACCACCTCCATCAACTCCGAACAGCTTGGGAAGTTGCATTGAGGCTATGCTTATTGCTGCTCCGGCTTTGAAACCCAACAGAATTGATTCGGAAATAAAATTGACGAATGAATTGAGGCGCATAAGCCAGGCCAGAAAGCAGAAAGCTGACACCATGCCGGCGGTCATTGCGGCAATGGCGGCATAACTGGAAGCGTCACCTCCTGCCATTGAGCCACCGACACTGGCAACCATAACAGAGATTGCTGCCGTTGGACCTATTGACAGATGGCGGGAAGAGGCAAAGAGTGCATAGGCAACGCCGCTGAATATATAGCAGTAGAGTCCAGTCTGAGGAGTCAGTCCAGCCAAAGAAGCATATGCCATAGCCACTGGCACAGCATACGCCGCAAGCGTTATGCCTGCAATTAGGTCAGGCAAGAGCCAGCTTGCCTGGTAACAGGGCAGCCAGTCGATAATGGTAATGTATTTTATCAGGCTCCGGATTGCACTATTCATAATGTCTGGCCTATCACTGTTTAATGTCGCTAGTCAATAGCAACAATTAGGTGTGAGAGATGTAGAAGGGTGAAGGAAATGAACTTGACTCCTTTGCGTGTAAATAGTACTCTTCGTAATATTTTATAGTCATGCAATCTAAGGGGGATTTATGTCAGATAGAATTCAATCGTTTGAGACTCTTACGCTTCATGCCGGGCAGACACCGGATCCAACCACTCTCTCGCGTGCGGTTCCTCTCTATCAAACCACTTCCTATGTATTCAAAAGCTCCGAACATGCCGCAAATCTTTTTGGTCTCAAGGAGTTTGGCAATATTTATACCAGGCTTATGAACCCTACCACGGACGTCCTTGAACAGCGTCTTGCCGCTCTGGATGGTGGTGTAGCCGCACTGGCGGTCGCTTCGGGGCAAGCGGCAATTACCTATGCAATCCTCAATATTGCCAAGGTAGGTGACAACATAGTGTCTACTAATTATCTCTACGGTGGGACATACAATCTGTTCCATTATACTCTTCCAAAACTCGGCATTACTGTGAAGTTTGTTGATACATCCGATGTAGAAAATATTCGGCAGGCAATCGACGGAAATACCCGCCTTGTTTACAGCGAGTCTGTCGGTAATCCAAAGAATAATGTTGATGATTTTGAGGCTATTGCAGCTGTTGCTCACGAGGCAGGTCTCCCTTTCGTAGTTGACAATACGGTGACCACCCCCTATCTCTTCAAGCCGCTTCAGCATGGTGCCGATATTGTTGTTTATTCGTTGACAAAATTTATTGGTGGGCATGGTACGAGCATCGGTGGTGCCGTTGTTGATGGTGGAAAATTTCCCTGGAACAACGGCAAATTTCCAGAATTTACTGAACCGGATCCTTCCTATCATGGTCTTAAATACTGGGAGGCGCTGGGAAATATTTCATATATTATCAAAATGCGGGTTTCTTTACTCCGAGATACAGGAGCTTGTATTTCTCCTTTTAACTCCCATCAGATTATTCTGGGAATGGAAACTCTGCATGTTCGTATGGCCCGTCACGTTGAAAACGCCCGCAAAGTTGCCAGTTGGCTGGAAGCTCATCCGACTGTTACCTGGGTTAATTACCCAGGTCTGGCCAGTCATAAAGATCATGTCAGGGCGCTCAAATATCTTCCGAAAGGTGAGGGGGCTATTATCGGCTTTGGTATCAAGGGTGGTATGGAGGCCGGCAAGAAATTTATCGACAATGTCAAGCTGCTGTCGCATCTTGCAAATATTGGCGATGCAAAATCGCTGGTTATTCATCCTGCTTCAACAACTCATCAACAACTGACTGCTGATGAGCAGATTGCTTCCGGTGTCACGGCTGATTTTATACGGCTTTCTGTAGGGATAGAATGCGTAGAAGACATTATTGCAGACATTGAACAGGCACTGGGAGCTTCTCAGCTTTGATGCTGCTGCTTTTTTTTTCGAATGTATGGGCAATCCTTGTGATTGCCTATTTTTTTGTGTAGTATCGCCCGAAAATATCATATTGCTTTAACCGATTTCAAATTAGAGGAGTGCCTATAATGTATATGTTAACGATCCGAACCAGTTTTGCCGCTGCACATAACCTGATGAATTATCAAGGTGATTGTGAAAACTTGCATGGTCACAACTGGAAAGTAGAAGTAACTGTTATTGCCAGTGAACTGGACAAAGCAGGGCTTGGTATAGATTTCAAAGTTCTAAAGCGTGAAGCTGGCGAAATAATAAATGAACTTGATCATAAATATTTAAATGATAACCCTGCCTTCAGTGGAATTTCGCCGTCATCGGAACATATTTCCAAATATCTGTACCAGCGCATTTCTGAACGCCTAAATAACGATAACATCAAAGTTGAGTCAATCACTGTATGGGAGTCTGACAACGCATCAGCGCGCTATTATGAGTGATCCGATTTATATCAGCGAAGTCTTTTCTTCCATTCAGGGTGAAGGCATGCTGGCGGGGCGCAGGCAGATTTTTGTGCGATTGATGGAATGTAATCTTAATTGCCTATATTGTGATACTGACTTTGCGAAGTCCGATATCTGCCGGATTGAGTCCAAGCCAGGCTCAGAGGCTTTTCTAAATCTGCCGCAGCCGCTCCCGTTGCATAGCATCACTGCTGTTTTTGCCGATTGGATTTTACAACTTCCAGGGTCACATCATTCGGTAAGTTTTACGGGCGGTGAGCCACTTCTCCATGCTAAGGCTCTCACTGAATGGTTTCCGGTAATCAGAAAGATCCTCCCGATTCACTTGGAAACTAACGGCACCATGCCTCTTGCACTCAGGAGTGTAAAACAGTATCTGGATTATATCAGTATGGACATTAAACTTCCTTCGACCTCCGGCTGTACGGAACATTTATGGGATCTACATGCACTTTTCCTTAGGGAGGCTCATGGCTGCAACGTGACAGTGAAAATTGTTGTGGGTGAAATGACAACTGCTGACGAAATTGAACAGGTATGCGATATACTTTCTTCGGTTGATGAATGCCTGCCGCTTTTTATTCAGCCACTGATGATGTCTGACGGCAGTGTCGGAATTACCTCAAAACATATTCTGCGGATGCAGGAGTTGGCATCTTCCCGCCTGCCTGATGTTCGTGTCATTCCGCAAATGCATAAACTATTGGGTGCGCTTTGATAATTGAAACTATTACACTGAGTTCTAATCTATGCGTAACACTCCTGGATCAAACCTGCCATTATTTTGGTGGATACTATCACGTCAAAGTCCTTATTTTCTGCGATATTCCGCTGGAACAGAGCTACTTTGAGAATGATGCAGAGTTCCAAAATGCAGTGGAAAAAATGGGGCCGATGGTCAGGTTTGAACGCGTTATTGAAAAAATGGCTGTTCCGGAGTCCGGGATTGAGTCTGTTCGCAGCCAGCTGATACAAGCTTTTCATGATACGAGCAAAGCTTATCTTTCAAACCCTGACTTTGCTCCTCGTTTTGTGCAGAGCGAGTATCGTAAAATTATAAAAAAAACATCTCATTTAAATTGTGCTCGAGGGTAATGTGCCTGAGCCAGTCGCTATTATCGATAAGCTTGCTTTTGGTGGCAATGGTGTCTGCCGCATTGAAGGTAAAGTGTGCTTTGTGCCGTTCAGCTGCCCAGGAGATGAAGTCTCACTTCGGATAACTGCTCAAAAGAAATCTTATTGCACGGCATCAATCTCTGAAATAATACATCCTTCCTCTTCTCGAGCTGCCCCTGTCTGTTCACTGTTTGGCGCATGCGGTGGATGCAACTGGCAACATATCAGCTATCCTGTTCAGCTTGAGCACAAGCGCAGCATTCTTGGGGAAACTCTCTTGAAAGGAGCGAATGTCCCTTCGGAACGGATTGGTGATGTTGTCGCTGCTCAACAGGAATATGGATATCGAAGCCGCCTTCAGTTCAAGGTGTC
>SESG01025401.1_pt1 | contig 10367 bp, 9 predicted proteins | sample 3171421 | NCBI WGS metagenome assembly SESG01 (sample SAMN10866946, study PRJNA518727) | freshwater metagenome | biome: subpolar coniferous forest; feature: holomictic lake; material: water; isolation source: holomictic Lake 227, 6 m and 8 m depth | place: Canada: near Kenora, Ontario | collected... | reverse complement strand
ATGGGCATACAGCTCCGCCAATGCCTTGTTACTCAGGGAGAAGGCGGTAGCCGATGCCGAAATCAACTTGCCGGAGTGGATCATATCGAGCATCCCGTCCTGCAACACTTCGGTATAGGCTGTCAGGTTATCAAACGGCCCATGGTTCAGCCCAGCCATAACCGCATTGGCAATGTTGCCGACACCCGATTGCAATGGCAAAAGATTTTTGGGAAGACGCCCTTTCTTTACCTCATGCTCAAGAAATTCAAGAATATGACCAGCAATCATGCGGGAACTCTCATCAGGTTCAGAGAACTCTGAATTTCGGTCAGGGCTGTTGGTCTCTACAATGGCTATGATTTTGTCTGGATCACAATGGAAATAAGGTTCACCAATCCTGTCATGAGGATGCACCATAGGAATCGGCTGGCGGTACGGAGGCAGATGGGTGCCATAATAGATGTCGTGCATACCCTCAAGGCGTGAATCCTGCCAGGAGTTTACCTCAAGAATAACCTTGTCCGCCTGGTCGAGCCAGGTCTTGTTGTTTCCAACCGAAGTTGAAGGAATCAAGCGACCATCTTCAAGAATCCCGGCAACTTCAACCACAGCAATATTGAGCTTTCCCAGAAAGCCGAACCAGACAAATTGGGCTACATGTGAGAGGTGAATATCGAGGTATTCCATCTCACCCGCGTTGATGCGCTTGCGGCATACCGGGTCAGACTGATAGGGAAGACGCATTTCAACACCATCAACCTTTGCAAGAGCCCCATCAAGTTCCGGTGCAGTGGAAGCGCCGGTCCATACGCCAATCCTGAATTTCTCGCCCGCATTGTTGGCCTCCTCAATACGTTTGGCCAAAGCTACAGGCACCACCTTGGGATAGCCTGAACCGGTAAATCCGCTCATACCGACATTATCTCCGGAAGAGATAAGAGCGGCTGCCTGTTCGGCGTTCATGATTTTGCCTTGCAATGCCTTGCAAAGAATACGGGATGATGTTTTCATGTTCTGCTTAAATTCATTCAAGATTGACCAACAATAATACCGGCACTCATCCCTTAATCCATATTCTTCCGTACCCGATCAAGAAAAAATTTTCCGGAACTCCTTATACCTCAGAGAAAAAAACGATCTCCGCATTTCTCAATTCCCAAAAAATACGGACTCATCAACAACCAAAAAAAAAGCGAAAACGTACTATTCCTAAACCAGCTCCGCCAGCTCTGCACTCACCCGCATGCAGTTGCGGGCCGAATCGAGAGCCTTGAGGGCCTCCTCTTCGTTAAAAATCTGCCAGGGAAGCAGGTATTTCGACTCATCACCATATTTGGCAAGCATTTTTTCATATGAGTCGTGTTTTTCAAGTTCTGCAAGAATCTTTTCAACCAGAGCCGCAACCTCTTCAGTGACCGTACCTTCGGAAATCAACTGCGATAAATGTCGAGCTGGCTTGTGGGTTAACGGTGAAACACCAAACAGCATCAGCACGGCAACTCCGCTATTTTCAACAACCTGTATTGAACCCGAGACACTGGAGCGCCAACGCTTGAGGGAATAGTCAAGCTCAGCTTCATTGAGAAAACCCTGTGCAAGTTCAAGACGGTATGTAACATCCTTGCTCGCTCCCATAAAAACCTCCTTTAACGACACCCGCTTGGTGCAGGTACTTTCATTTGAATTTTAAATTAACGAAACCCGTGCCTTAGGCAAAAACAGCACCCCGTTACCAGCCGGAAACAGCCCTGTCAAAAACCGCATCAACAATCTGGCTTATAGCAAATCGGGTCGCCGCCTGCTGCCCAAGAGCGTCATTTTGCCTGTAATCGGCAAATCCAACAAATTTTTGATCAAAAATAATGCTCTTTTTCACCCGGTCCAACATTCTGACATGGACAACCAACGTAATTCTATTGCTTATGGCCCGCTCGGTTACACTGGAGAGTTGAGCGGGAAAATCAGAATAAGAGATTATCGTCCCTTCAAGAACCGCATCGGCCAGAGCCCTGGAAGAGGTAACGCGAAGTGAACTTTGCCCGTCGATTTTATCGATAATCCCCTTGGTCAAGAGAGGCCTGTACTGCCCGATACCGGCACCGGAAGTGTCGTCAAAGATCGGAACGGCAACGGTTTTGATGTCATCTGGCAATGCCCCATGGAAACTGTAACAGCCCTGAAAAGTAGCAAAAACAACAAAAAGAAGAATGCTGATGGCTCTACCTGCATGCTGCATAAGACTCATGGGAGTTAATAGGTTTGACGGTCAATCCGGTTGAGTATTTTACGGAAGAGATAGGTGAGGAGTAACCATTTTTTTCTTCTTCCCTTCAGGGCGGAAAGATAGATACCGGTTCTTGAATCGCTCCAACCGGAAGCCAACTGCACAGCAAGCCCTGCGGCAACCGATGGCGGCTGGGCAAAAATATCAAGAATGGTATTGAATGTAGCGAGCTGTCGGGCGAGTTCCGGTGTGGGGTTTTCGGGGCTGACCATGGCAGTACGCACCAGTCCGGGATGAAGCAGCATGATCGATATCCCTGTTTTTCTGTACTCAGCAGCAACCGCATAGGTGAACCTGGCTATTGCCGCCTTGGAGGAGCCGTAAGCCGTAAGCCAGGGAGTATTTGACCCTTTGTCGGTACCGGAGCCAGCCATATTGATAATTTTGCCTTTGATATTCTCCCTGAGAAAGTAGCTGACCGCTGCACGGCAACCGTTATACGTCCCCTTCAGATTGGTATCAATAACCCTTCCCCACAGCTCAGGATCACTTTCCGTAATGCTCCCGAAGGAGTCGGAGATACCGGCATTGTTGACAAGGCAATCAACTCTGCCAAACTTCCTGACTGCCTCGTCAATGAGACGCTCCATATCGAGAGTCGAAGCAACATCGCAGACACAGCCATATACACGGTCAGGTGGAAACTCCGCCACGGCAGACTGCACATTGGCTTGAGTTGATGAGGTGATAACCACCTTCGCCCCCTGCCGCACAAACTCATGGGCTATGGCTTTACCAATCCCTTTGGTGGAACCGGTAATAACAGCAACCTTATCATCAAGTTTACCCATGAGCGTGCCCTATCCCTTTACCTTGTACTTACTTTTTCCCCTTTGCACCATCAACCATCGCCTGAAGTTCAGGACGTCCGGCGGCATAGATCTCAAGAGGAATCCCCTGCTCAATTGCCTCCCATGCCTGGCGAATACTCGCAGCTCCAGCCCTGGGACCCATGGGATGACCAAAAATCCCGCGACCGGGAACAAATCCAAAATCAACGCTGCCAACCTTACGGTAGACCGTTTCAAGCGTGAGTGCCGAATCACTTCCTCCCGGAACGGGAAGGGAGCGTCGAATGTGACCAAAATCCTGCAAACACTCCGCAATATTCTCCTTTACCTCCTCTTCAGGAGTCATCATCCTGCTGCCAAATCCAGGCATGATAATGGAGTCAAGACCCGCAAGCCGCTGAAGTTTTGTCATGACCCGTGAGTGTATGCCAAATTTTTCCATTCGGCTGAATGCAGCAATAAAGGGAAAGTGACCTATAAGAGGCACTTTTGTATGCCGGGCAAGCATCCTGACTGCACTGAGCCCTACGGGAAGCGCATTGATCAGAAGGGCATTGGCCCCATTTCTGACCGCAATATCGTGCTGCTCAATAAGCCTGTCCACCTCATCGGTAACATTGGCAAGGTATATTTTCGGTTCACCGGTCTCCCGCTCCGCTTTTCGTCTGGCATCTCCCAGAGCATGAGAGCGTTCAATCAGTGTCGACCAGTCCACATCGGCAAGCATCTCATCATCTTTGGCAATATCAAGTCCCCCAAGCCAGCTCTGATAGGCTATTTCGGCAAAATGAGCAGGACTGAGACCAATATTGGGCTTAACAACTCCGAAAAAGATTGGGCGGTTATAGGCCTTCAAAAGATCGCGGATACCATCAATACCAAATTTAGGACCTTCAAAAGCCATCAGGTAAGACTCAGGAAAGCCGATATCAAGCAATTTGACCACTGGTACCCCTGGAGTAAAAAAGACACCTTCGCCACAAACAGCGGAGAGAAGGTTTGGCAGTTTTGCTCCAAAATTACGATAAGGATGAGCAATGGTAACGCGGCAAGCGTGAACAGGGCCAATTTCGGAGTGCTTGACTGGATAGCTGAGTTCCGCAAGCTCACCCTCTATCGTCAGGCTGATAACCTTGGCAGCATATTTCGGGCGGAAGTCCTCATCATGCCCAACGCGTCTCCATTGAGCGGTAGACTGTTCGCTACAAAAATGGGCAAGGGCAGTCTCAATATCACCCACACACTCCAGATAGTAGTCGAGCGTCAGGTAGTCAGCCATCTCAAGCTGCTCCCTTGAGGCAAAAAAACCTTTGATATCCTCAGTAGTCATATAAAAACATCATTCCCTTCTGTCACGCCCTGCGGTGAGAGCAGAAGGATTGCCATTAGAAAAATCGAACGGTAACATAATCCCATGGCAGATCATACGAACTGCCATGGCAAAATCAGAGGCTCCGGGATTACCCTTCAGCCTTGATGGTATTAAAGTAATCAAAGGCATCCTGCGGGTTCATCCTCTCATGCACAACCTTGTTGACCGCCTTCATCATGGCAAGAGGAGTGTCACTCTGGAAAATATTGCGACCCATATCGACACCGGAAGCACCCTCCTGAATGGCACGCCAGGACATCTCAAGCGCTTCAAGTTCGGGAAGTTTCTTGCCGCCAGCCATAACGATGGGCACAGGACATGAGGCGATAATGGTTTCAAAATCTTCGGGAACATAGTAGGTCTTTACAATCTGGGCGCCAAGTTCGGCAGCCATCCTGCAGGCAAGCCTGAAATATTTTGCATCGCGCACCATATCCTTGCCGACCGCAGTCACCGCCATTGTGGGAATACCGTAACGCAGGCCCATATCGACAAGTCTTGTCATGTTATGGATAGAGCGGGTCTCATATTCACCCCCGATAAATATCTGGAGGGTAATTGCAGCCACATTCATGCGGATGGCATCCTCAATATCAACTGCAAGCTCTTCATCAGAGAGCTCCTTCAGAATGCTTGGTCCACCGCTGCAACGCATCACAACCGCTCTGGTCAGGCTTGGCGGAACAGTGGTACGCAGAATACCGCGAGTCAGCATGATGGCATCGGCATAGGGCATGAGCGGCACAATATTGACATCCGGACGTTCAAGGCCGGTCGTTGGCCCCTGAAAGTAGCCGTGATCAATTGCGAGCATCACAGTTTTTCCTGTGTCAGGCCGAAATATTCTCGACAGGCGGTTTTTCATTCCCCAGTCAAGAGAGTGTGCACCTTTAAGAAAAAATCCGTGAGTATTTATTGGAATATCAAGATGATACTCTTTGGCCTGCTTCTCTTTATCGTATTCCGCCATGATGATGGGTCTCCTCTTTTCTGTTGTGATTGATTATCTCATGCAATTCTTTTGTTCAGCGGAGCGCGGCAGCTATGTTGCCCCCATCCACCGTGGTAATTGAACCGGTCGTCCTGATTTCAAGCGCCAGGTGCACAAAAGCCTCCGCAACATCTTCCGCTGTAACCTCAAGCTGAAGAAGGTTTCCGGCCATGTACTCCTTTTCACTCAACCCGCGCGCTGTTGAGCGTGCCTTGATCATCTCTGCGGTGAGAAGACCACTGCGAATGCGGTCAGCATTAATTCCGTTTGAGCGAATGCCGTCACGCCCATGATCAAGCGCATATTGACGCAAAAGAAAGAGGGTTGCAGCTTTCGCCAATCCATAGGGACCGAAGTCAGGACCAGGATTGACCGCCTGTTTTGAAACATTGAACAACAGCACGCCACCGGTGCCCTGCAGTTTCATGATCTTGACCGCCTCCTGCGCAATGGACTGGTGCGAAAAAAAGTTGATCTCAAAACTCTTGCGAAGCAGTTCATCGGAAACTTCGCCAATTCGCCCCTGAATGGCAGCGCCAACATTGGAAACAATAATATCCACACCGCCAAACCGGCGGCAGGCGGCATCGAATGCCGCACGAACGTCAGCTCGTGAGGTGACATCGCAAGTCATGGCAAAAACGTTACCGCCGATCTCCTCAGCCGCCCGTTCAAGCGCGGGAAGAGCAAGATCAAGAATAACCAGTTCGGCTCCCCTCTGGCGAAAAGCTTTGGCGGTCGCCAAGCCAATACCGCTTGCTGCGCCGGTAACCAGAACAACCTTGCCGGCAAAAACATCGTGATGAATCTTGTTTACCTTGGCCTGCTCCATATCCCAGTACTCTATCTCAAAGGCTTCACGGTCACTGATAGATTCAAACGACCCGACTGATTCAGCATCAAGAATGGCAACTGCAGTACTTGTCGCAATATCAGCATTAACTGCTGCTGATTCTGCGGTTTTGCCAAGACCGAAAAGCCCAAGGCCGGGAACAAGCACAACTCTCGGAAGCGGATCAAGCATGGTTACCTCCATGCCGACAGCCTGGCGCTGAACGTTAAAGTATTCGATATACTCCCTGCTATAGCGCTGAACAGCCTCATGAACCGCGCTCTTGAATCCTGAGAGATCAGCAGCATCCGGTGCAGGAACAACAAGCGGCCTGTTTTTGGTACGGATAATAAAGTCAGGCGTCATGGCACCCTTTTGACTCATTCCAGCCAGATCAGCACTGTTAACATACTCAAGAATAGCCCCGGAGGTTCGGAAATCAAGAATAAACTGGTAATACTCACGCATGCCGGGTGACTTCTCCTCGACACATGCACCCCTGATGATAGGTGCCGTCACTTCGACCGGTGCAATCACTGCCGGCAACGTTACTGATGGAAAGCTCTTTCTTTCAACCCGGGCAATTCGCTCCTCAAGCGTGCTTACAGCGTCAATCATTCGTGTATAGGCCTCACAGGCGGTATCGCCAAATGTTACCAGTCCATGTTTCTCCAAGACAAGCCCCTGAATATCCGGTTCTGCCGCGAAGATACTGGCTGCTGAACGGGCAAGACCAAGACCTGGCTTGATATAGGGCACAGAGCCAAAGCTTTCGCCAAGCGTTTCGCGACAGAGTCTGGCACCATCGGGTTGATTGCTGAGGGTGAGAAGGGCAAATGAGTGCGTATGAAGAATATACCTCTGCGGAAGAAAGGAGTGAAGCAGCGTCTCAATCGATGGGGTCAGCCGCTTCTCGGTCATATGGTCGTTCAGGCTGAACATGTTAAGAAGCAGAAGATGTTTGAACTCTTTGGTCGAAAAGCGTCGAACGGCATCTTCACTGACACTGTCATTGCGACTGAAAAGCTCAACAAGTTTGCGCAATGGACCGAGCCGAAGCGGCGTATAATCACGACCCGTAACCCTGCTTAAATCAACCCCGCTTGCTTTGATCAAAAGCACTTCAGCACGGTTGCCAACCATATCAACAAGTTCGCATTTTACTGAGGTGTTGCCGCCACCGTGCATGACCAGCGAACTTTCACGACCAAGCAGACGCGAAGCATAAACAAGTTCGGCGAGTTCGGACTGTATATCGAGCGAACTACACTGCTCTCTTACGGAGCGTTGAAGATCAGCATCGTTCCAGAGGTTCTGCATAGGAAATTACACTTCTTACACCGAAAACCGGTGTATATTGTTAATAAATAAAAAGAAAAAAACAGGATATCATTCACAGATTGCTCTTTTTTTTCTTTTCATGCCACCCTTCAATAAAAAAACCGGAACTGTAAATAACAAGAAAACCAGGAATCACAACAGTGAGAAAAGGTATCTGCTCCCCCACTGTCGGAAGCTGACCGGAAGACCAGATTGTCCATATAAGCAAGCACCATATCGGACCGACAAAAAGAAAAGTGGTATTCCAGAGTCGTTTAAAACTGTATTTCATTGGCTGTTGAGCGGCTTGAAAGAGGTAATGGCTCAAAGATCATATTTGACCATCAAGCCGGAGTTTACGTTCATTGAGTTTTTCAAGAATGATCCTGACCAGATACTGCAAGGCATTGAGCACATAGGTAAAATAGGCCAGGCAAGCGTCAAATATAAGCACTTTCTGCGAATAGCCGCGATAGGCCAGATAGAAGTAGAGCAGGTGGAAAAAAGCCGCTACAGTGCTCCCGATGTCCTCCCATAGAAACTCTTTCGAGTAGACCCACTTATCGAAAACCTCCTTTTCGAAAAACATCCCTGTCGTAAAGAGGAGAGCAAAAAAAAGCGTCTTGAAAAGAATCGCCAAGCTGACCCAATAGAAATACTGGTTGTCAAGGAGATCGTTTGCAAAGAGAAGCGTTACGGTAAGGCCGGCTACAAAAAAAAGAAACTGGATCGGCGCAAGAATAATCTGGATATCAGTCCAAATGGAAGCGTTTCGTTTGACAAGCTGTTCTGGAGTATAACGAGGCATCTCTGTTTACACTTAACTGATAAAAAAACTTACCGATGAGCTGTAGCTGCATCAAACCGACAGACTCTAAACTTGAGGCCCTAAATATAGCAAAATTGAAGCGAGAGAACAATATCCCGAGAGAGAGTTGAACCATGCCCTTAAAAAAATAGCACGATAAAGCGGGTAAGCAGATGCCTCTGTTGAGAAGAACAGGGGTTTGCAGGCGGTGTGACAATATTTGTTTATAATCTACGGAAACGTATATTATTGCTTTAATGCAAGAATCATTCCTGTGCCACAGCAGAAATGATGACGCACTTGACAACAGACTGATTTTTCCTGACCCACAATCGACGCAGTATGGTTGCAGGTCGAATAGTATGCGCAAGGATAAGAAATTACCGGCATCACTTGAGGAAATTCTATTGGATTCTGTCTCTGGTTTTCAAAAAAAAACTCAATACCACTTCGGCATAACACCTATATCTCGTTTTTAAAGAACAAGATATTATCGTTCGTTTACTCTGTTCGCAGGTGGATGTTGTTTTGCAGCTATCCAATGTAAAATCAGGATGTGACGAAGAGATGAAAAGTTTCAAGAGAAGTTTAGACAAAATTTACTCAAAGAAAATAAATCCTCTGAAACCATAGCTCATATAACTATGAAAGCATTCCGATCCATTCTCACGGTTCTGCTTGCGACATCGTTTTCCACAGGCGCAATGGCCGCTGATGTCGTAAAAATCGCCATTACAGGTCCCTTCTCCGGAGGATCAGCCCCGATGGGCGCATCCATGAGGGATGGCGCCAAACTGGCCATCTCCCAGATTAACCAGAAAGGCGGTATTTTGATCGGCAAGACCAAAATGAAGATCGAGCTAATCGAACGCGACGACGAGGGAAAAAATGACCGGGGCGCACTGGTTGCCCAGGAGATATCGTCAATGGGCGATGTCTCGGCCGTTATCGGAACAGTCAACACCGGTGTCGCCGTAATGGGAGACAAGTATTACGTTGAAAAGGGTATTGTTAAAATTATCACTCCGGCAGCAGGCAGCGCCTCCATGACGCAGTGGAGCAAAGCAGGTACCAGAGATCTGCCGATTTTCCGCTTTGCCGCACATGACGGAATCCAGTCCCAGATGGTGGTTGAACAGGCCATAAAGCTTGGGTTCAGGAAGGTGGCGATACTGCATGATGCCACAAACTACGGTGTCTCCGGGCGCGATGACCTTATCGAACAGATCAAAAAACAGGGAAATAAACTCAACGTTGTCGCTGTCGAAAAGTTTGCCATTGGCGACAAGGATATGACAGGTCAACTCATCAAGGCAAAAGTTGCCGGCGCCCAAGCTATTCTGATATGGGGTATCGGACCTGAGCTTGCTGCGGTAGCCGCAGGCAAGGAGAAGCTGGGATTCAAGGTTCCAATGATTGGCGGATGGACGCTCTCAATGAGCAACTTTATCGATACGGCAGGCACCTCCGGTAACGGAGCACTGATGCCACAGACCTTCATCGAGGATGAGACCATAGTGAGAGCACGCCCTTTCATTCTGGCTTATCGCAAGGCATACGGTGTCGCAAAAATCCCATCGCCGGTCTCGGCTGCACAGGGTTATGATGCCACCCTTTTGCTGGCCGAAGCTATTCATGAGGCTGGTTCCACTCAACCATCAAAGATAAAAGCCTCACTGGAAAACCTCACCGCAACCGTCAAGGGAGCCATCGCCGACTGGAAAAAACCTTGGTCAAAATGGGAACCAGCCAATGTTGAGACACATGAGGCCTTCCGCCGGGCCAGTACAGTAATGGGCAAAGTTCAAAACGGGCGTGTTGTGCTGGCCAATCCAGGTGACAAGGCTCTGCTTGAGGGGTCAAGATCCAAGTAAAGCCTGAGCGATAAACAGGAGCAAAACTGGTAACCATGAACGAAGAAGTTTTGGCATTGGCCCAGATGGCAGTTGGCGGAGGAGTGATGGGTATGGCATATGCACTGGTAGCT
>SESG01008885.1_pt1 | contig 10374 bp, 8 predicted proteins | sample 3171421 | NCBI WGS metagenome assembly SESG01 (sample SAMN10866946, study PRJNA518727) | freshwater metagenome | biome: subpolar coniferous forest; feature: holomictic lake; material: water; isolation source: holomictic Lake 227, 6 m and 8 m depth | place: Canada: near Kenora, Ontario | collected... | reverse complement strand
TAGATGGATGATGATCTCTCGCAAGAGAACAGGATCCGGCTTATAGGGCGACTCTTCTTTCAAATCTTCAATTAGGGCATTTATCTGCGCTTATTGGAGTCTTGCTTTAACCTTAATTAATGGTTTTGATTAGTGTTAATTAGCTTATGGCTGAGGGTAAATTTGAGGGACGTTAGGGCAACTTTGAGGGCATAAATGAGCAAAACCCATTTAATGACCAAAACTTGTTAACTAAAGTCGCACTGTATGTCAGAGGGGATTGGTAAGTTCAGAACATGGCAGACAGACTTCCAGATAATGAAATTCGAGACATAACTCGGACATTAGAAGCTGGCTTGCCCCTCGAAGAAAAGTATCGCTACCTCCTCTTCAAAGAATCCCGTCAGGTAGAACTTCTCTGGAATGGAAAATCGGATAAACAATCCGCTCCAGTTCTCCCCTTTCAAACCGTTGAGCATATTGATGAGCCGAGAGATGTTTCTAGAACCAACATGCAGGTGTCACTTTTCGACATGGACGGTAGCAAGATTTACGGATGGTCAAACAAGTTAATCTGGGGAGATAACAAATTTGTGCTGTCATCCCTTCAAAGTGGACCTGTCAGAGACCAAATTATTGCAAACGGTGGAATAAAGCTTATTTATATCGACCCTCCCTTTGATATCGGAGCTGACTTCACAACAAATATTGAAATAGGAAGCAGTACGTTCGAGAAAACCCCCACGGTCCTTGAGGAAATAGCCTTTAGAGATACATGGGGAAATGGGCAAGATTCTTTCCTTCAGATGCTCTATGAGCGCCTAGTTCTCATGAAGGATTTGCTTGCTCCAGATGGCTCCATATTTGTCCATTTGGGTCAACAAGTAAGTAACGAAGTAAAAATCATTCTTGATGAATTGTTCGGGAAGGAGAACTTCCGCAACCAGATTACCTGGCAGCGTTTTGGCTCCCATAATGACTCTAATAGATATGGAAATGTCAGTGAGGTTATCTACTTTTACAGCAAATCAGAGAACTATTATTTTGATGTAGAGCGCACCCCCTTAGATGATGACTACATCAGTGAACGTTTTATCAAGGAACCAGAAACTGGTCGACTCTTCTATCCGCACACATTCACGGGCGCAGGTGCTGGTCCAGCTCGCACATTTCGTGGAAAACTTATGGAACCGCCAAAAGGACGACACTGGGCGCGAACACAAGAGGAAATTGATAAGGCTGAAGCGGCTAATTTGTTTTACTACACCGCGAACGGCGTTCCCTACATAAAGAGTTACTTGGATGAACAAGAGGGAAAGCCAGTTCAAAATATCTGGACTGATATTCGTATGACTAAAAGTGGTGACGAGCGAACAGGCTATCCAACACAAAAACCAGAGCGGTTAATTGAACGAATCATTAAGGCGCATTCACAGCCAGGTGACATTGTTGCTGACTTCTTTGTCGGTTCAGGAACAACTGCGGCAGTGGCTGAGAAGCTGGGGAGAAAGTGGCTAGTAAGTGACGTCGGAAGGTTTGCGATAAATACATCGCGCAAGAGACTTATTTCGGTACAGCGCCAACTCAAGAGAGAAGGCAAGGATTACCGTTCTTTCGAAGTTCTAACAATTGGTAGCTATTCCTTCAATGATGACCGTAGTCAACGAGAGTTTAATGAGCTAGTTATTAATGCTTATGGTGGTCAAATAGTCCAGAATTCTGTCTTTGCTGGCAAAAAGGGCGCAAGTGTCGTAGCAGTTGGTCCATACGACCTCCCTTGCTCAAAGGATTTTGTTGATGCAATGGTTGAAGAGTGTCGAAAGAATGGAATTACATCCATGGATGTTCTTGCCTTCGAATTTGGTCTGGGAGTAGCTCCAGATGCACAGGAAGAAGCTTTAACTAAAGGTGTGAAACTAGTATTGAAGTACATTCCGCGTGAAGTCTTTGATAAGAGAGCCATAAGTTCAGGTGCAGTTAAATTTGCCGACGTCGGATTCTTAGACATAAAGATTAAGAAAAAAGGCAAAGAAATTACAGTTGAGTTGATTGATTTCTCTGTCCATTATTCTCAAAACACTGTGCAAAGTTTAAGTGACTCCTTGGGTAAAGGTAAGACATCAATAGTTCTTGAGGACGGAATCTTGAAAAAGATATCTAAAAGCAAAGATGGCATAGTGAAGATTCAGGAAATAACCACGAAGTGGGCTGACTGGATTGACTATTGGGCAATCGATTTCAATTATGCGGACAGAGAAGAATTAGTTCTGAGGACTAATTCAGACGGAGAGCTCGAACAAACTGCCACAGGGCGCTATGTATTTGATAACGAATGGCAGTCTTTCAAGACTAATAACGATGACCTAGAGCTTATTTCTGCTCCTAGGACTTACGCAGAAAAAGGAACCTATAAAGTTGCAGTTAAGGTTGTTGACGTATTTGGTAACGATACAACCAAGGTTTTTGAAGTAGAAGTGGGTTAAAAATGGCGTTGAAACCTGGATTCCCAAGCTCTCCTTTCGAGATTCTAGAGCCAGAGTTACGTTGGTTTCCTGCAGATGAAAGCTTGAGAGAAACCTCTGCCGAGAAGTTAATGCCACCGTTAGTTGCTGAAATACGCAGGCAGGTCCATGCATTTCGTAGTTCTGATTACGAGGGTGCGAGCCACACAAGCAAGGCACTCCTCAATTGGTGGTTTAAGACAGAGCACGTTATTCGAGATTCCAATCCTGAAGAATACTTCAACTACTTCTTCTCGCAACGAGAGGCGATTGAAGCGCTTATTTATTTGCATGATGTAGCCGAAGTACGCAAACAAGAGCAACTCCTTCAGTTCGATAAGAACGATTTACTCTCTTCTCAACATTTTCCTGAAACTTGGTCTAGGTACGTATTGAAACTAGCTACTGGTGCTGGAAAAACTAAAGTGCTCTCACTCGCACTTGTCTGGTCGTTTTTCCATAAGACCTTTGAAGAAGGTTCGGACTTATCAAGAAACTTTTTAATTATTGCGCCTAATATTATTGTTTTAGACAGGCTAAAAGTAGATTTTGAAGGACTTCGTATTTTCCGCGAGGACCCACTCATTCCTGATGATGGCTTTATGGGTAAGAGCTGGACTAGTGAGTTTAAGGTTCGTATTCACATTCAAGATAATGTATCAATCACATCTCCCGTGGGAAATATCTTCCTCACGAATATTCAACGAATCTACGACAGAGGGGTAAACGTTCCTGAGTTTGAGGATGATGACACAACGGACTACTTCTTAGGAAAGAAAGCTAATTTAGGTACTACAGATTCGGATGTTGATTTAGCTGACCTTATTGGTGAAGTTGATGAATTAATGGTTTTGAATGACGAAGCCCACCACATTCACGACGAAGGATTAGCTTGGTACAAAGTCATCGAAAAACTGCATCTTCGACTTGTACAAAAGGGTGCAAAACTTTCCATGCAAGTGGATGTAAGTGCTACTCCGAAACATCAGAACGGTGCGATTTTTGCGCAGACAATTTGTGATTATCCACTCGTGGAAGCTATTGCTCAAAGCGTAGTTAAAACACCAGTACTACCTGACCTTGTAAGTCGTTCTCGTCTCCAGGAAATAAATTCATCCAAGTTTTCAGAAAGATACGCCGACTACCTTCGCCTCGGGGTTGAGGAATGGCGGAAGACTTTCAAGATTCATTGGAAAGAGGGGAAGAAGTCTGTCCTCTTTGTAATGACTGACGACACCAAGAATTGCGATGAAGTTGCCGAATGGCTAGAACAAACTTATCCAAGTGAGCTTGCGGGCAAAGTCTTAACCATTCACACAAAGAAAAACGGCGAGATTGCCGAAGCTACTACTGGCAAAGGAAAAGAAGAGTTAGAGTTTTTGCGAAAGCAAGCGCGAGAAGTTGATAGTTCGGAAAATCAATATAGAGCGATTGTTTCAGTGCTTATGCTTAAAGAAGGCTGGGACGTAAAAAACGTCACAACGATTGTGGGATTGAGACCTTTTACGGCGAGCGCAAATATATTGCCCGAGCAAGCCCTTGGTCGTGGACTCCGAAAGATGTACAGAAGAGATGCAGGATTGCATGAGTATGTGAGCGTAATTGGCACCGATGCATTCATGGATTTTGTTGAATCCATCAAGAGCGAAGGCGTTGTCCTTGAATACAAGGCTATGAATAAGGATTCTGAGCCAATAGCGCCAAAAGTCGTCGAAATCGATATGGAAAACAAGAAGAAGGACTTGGACAAGCTAGATATCTCTATTCCAATAATGTCACCGAGACTCCATAAGGAATATAAGAGATTAAGCGAGCTAGACCTTTCCTCTTTTGACTTTAAACCAGTTGAGTTGCGTAAGTACTCAGATTCAGAGCTAAAAGAGATTATCTTCGGCGAAATAGTTGATGGCAAGGAACACCATAGGACTATTTTGACTAACGATGCACCTGCTGACTGGCGTTATGTAATTAAGTTCTTTACTGAACGTATTTTAAAAGACTTGAGGCTCTTTAAAGGCTATGACGTTTTGTATCCAGTAGTTAAAGAGTTCTGCGAAACTAAGATATTTGGGCAAGAAGTTAATTTGGAGAACGAGGAAGTCCTAAAGAACCTGTCTGAAGTTTCGGCAAGACGGACTATCGAAGAGACCTTCAAGAAAGCCATAAATGAACTCACAATTTACGAAACTGGCGAAACGGAAATAAGAGACACAGTAAGCATACGAAAGACTCGACCGTTTGTTATTAATGACTCAGAATATTATGTTCCTGAAAAGAGTGTGTTCAACATAATCTCTGGGGATAGCCTTCTTGAGTTGCAATTCTCGGCATATTTAGATTCTTGTGCAGATGTTATTAGTTTTGGAAAAAATTACTTTGCAGTCAACTTTAAGCTTGATTATCAAAATGCTGACGGAAATATCTCCTACTATTACCCAGATTTTGTTGTCAAAGTATCCCCAAAGTCGGGTAAAGAAGAGTGCTGGGTAGTAGAAACCAAGGGTCGCGAAGACCTTGATGTTCCACTAAAGATGAACCGACTTCGCCAATGGTGTTCAGATGTAAATAAGATTCCTGGCTCCAAGCAGATATGGAATTTTCTGTACGTTACACAGGATGAATTTGAGAAGTACAGAGACAAACTAAAGACGTTTAACGATTTGGTTTTAAGTTTTAAGGAATATCAGTAAGAAACTGGGCTACTGCCCTACAAGTAAGTTGCTGACTGCGGGTAACACTTGGTTAAAGACCCTATTTCAAGCTGTTTAAGGGTGGGTACCCTTTCAGTACTTAGTCCAATACAATTAATTATGCGCTCCTTTTACCAAGTAAGACTCGGCAAAGCCAATGTTTATGCAGCTGATTGCCTCAAAGATGGATACGTAGGCACTTCATGGTTTGCTGGGTTAGATTTGAGCAAAGCCATTAACGCAGCTGCTGACTGGCGCGCTTTCAATAAAGAAATGATTCCTGTTTATTTATCAACATCACCAGATACAAAGAAAGTTGCCGCAGGACTTTTCTGCGGATTCACATACACCGTTGCTAAGAGTATTCAAGTTGGCGATGTGGTTCTCAGCCCTTTAGGTGATGGGAAATACATTGCAGGAGAGGTTTCCTCGGAATATACGTTCGTCGCGAATACTTCTATTCCCCATAGACGAGCGGTTAAGTGGTTCTCGCGCCAGCTGGATGTCTCACAGTTCACTGATGAGCTAAAGAATTCGATGGGTTCAATAGGAACAGTAACTAATCTTTTTAAGTATTCGCAGGAACTAGAGGCAGTGCTTCAGGGCGAAGCACCTGCTGTTATCTATTCGCAGAATGCGGATATTGAGGACCCGAGTGTATTCGCGCTTGAAAAGCACCTTGAGGACTTCCTAGTTGCCAATTGGGCAAGCACAGACCTCAGCAAGGATTACGACATTTTTGATGTTCAAGGGGAGTTGGTAGGTCAGCAGTACCCAACCGATACAGGTCCAATCGACATTCTTGCCATCAGCAAAGATAAGAAGACTCTTCTGGTGATTGAGTTGAAGAAGGGTCGAGTAAGTGATGTGGTTGTAGGTCAGACACACCGCTACATGGGATACATCCAAGAAGAACTCGCAGAAGTGGGACAAAGCGTCAAAGGTTTAATCATCGGGCTAAATGATGACTTACGACTTAAACGCGCTTTAGCCGTAGCGCCCAATATTGAGTTTTACCGCTATCAGGTAAATTTCAAACTTATTAAGGGTTTTACGAAGTAAGGAATTCCTTAATTGTTGAATGCGCTCGCTCTAGTAGTTATGAGCTTTTCGAGTGCCCTTTGAATGCGAAGTTGTTCTAAAAGCGCTGTATTACCCACATAAATCTTTGACGTTAATGGTTTCGGAGGGGGAACATTTCCTGTTGTGTAAAGAGGGAACTGAGGCGTTATAGGTAACATGAAGTTTCCTTTAGGCTACTGCCCAAAATCTGTATCGGGCGTGCGCCTGACATCTGGTATTTAAGACGTTGCAACACCTTCTTATATAGTAATAAGCATCTACTAATCATTAAGTACATGCTTCCTAGGTGCATAGGTATGGTCTACATACTCTTCATTACCTCTATTCCGATAGAAGTCAGTGATTTGTTTCTCCGAGATATATCTCCTGTTATTGACTTTTGTAGAGGCAATTTCACGGCGCGAAATCCATGCCCGCACGGTTACTGGCTTTACCCCGCATATTCTTGCAACCTCAGGGATGGTGAATGCCTCTGCCATAAATGTGTTATTCATTTTCTTCCTAATCCCAATTCCCAAGTCCTGTAGTGACTTTCCAGCACTTGCATTCTTTTCCCCAGACGGTCAAACCACACCCACAACACGTGGTTACATCATTTCCATTGAAAGCGTGCTCTGGGTAGAGAGCCTTATTAATTTTCCGAGCTCTATCCTTTTGGCGCTGTTCTAAACTTGGCTCCTTGTAGCCATCTTCAATGCCAAGCTTCCATAGACGAGCGAATATGCCCCCTATTGGGCGGTCGTGCAGTTGCGACATTAATTCAAGGCTGTAGCCCTTAGACACCTCATCAAATAGCTGGTCATCTTCTATTTCTGTCCATTGCGTATAGGCGTTCCTTTTCTCCGCCCTAACGGATTTATGGAAAGCCTTATTTCCAAGTGCACGATACTTGGGTGTGTTTGGGTCTGCTTCAGGGAAGCGGATACGGGTGATTGCGGAAGTAGGAAATTGTCCAACTACTTCATGATTTGCACCGTAGAAGGTCGTAATTTCTGCGGTTTGCTCACAAAATCGGGCAATCACCCAGTGGCGGTTAGAGAGAAACGGTTCTCCTGTTTGGTAGTCGGTATATTCAAATACATGTTGAAAATCGACTATTACTTTTGTGGCTTCAATCATTATTGCTCCTTACTTAGATTTAAACCTATTTATCCTTAAAGCGTGGGGCTCGTGCCAATTACCTATCAGCTTCGCTATTAGGTTCGGCTTCGCCTGAGTTCCCCTGACGGGGAACAACGAAAAAACAAAGAAAAAGAAAAACAAAAACAAAAACAATACTCTGCGGCGCTTGTTCAGAGTCCACCCCCGTTAGGGGGTAAGACTTAGTTCTGCGTATGCCTGCCTCTCGGTTTCGAACGAAACTAAATCCTTGACAAGTAATTAGCTGGTCAACAGGACTGGTGTTTATGGGGAAGCTGCTCTGGTTTGTTAGCCAAAGCTATTGTGCAATGCTCCAAGTCTGCCTTTACGCATAGCTCCGCCATTTGGAATAGTCACTCTTGCTTTCGCTCTCTCGTCACACCCGATAGACCAATCGGTGCCAGTACTTTTTTCACGGCTCTGGTTGCCCGTGGTATTTCAAAATCGCTATCGAGATACAACAGCACACTGTTAGTACCTCGCATTATTAAGTTTTGGATAAACACCGTGTGCACTGGTCACTAGGCGTTCCGCCGACCGTGCAATAAGCAACTTCTTGCTCAGCATCTATCTCTGTGCGACCACCATTGCTGGTGTTTTTCTCTTACAAATTAAATGGTGACATCAAATATTCCACTTGTACGCCTAAACGTTGCAACACTTTCAGCTAGCTCGAGGAACTATACGAATCTTGCTATTTGGCGCCTTTTCGCTCGTTTGAAGCACTTTTTCTAGCTTGGTTGTTTCCTGAGACCCAATCCAAGTTTCCAATGGGTCGCTGGGGAACAGGTATTGGCGTCCGATTTTTACCGAAACCATCCCCAGGCGTTTATGGTTCTCTTGAACCCAGCCACGTGAGCGTCTTAAACGCTCAGCCACTTCATCAGAAGTGAGCAGCTTTGATGTATCCACGACTCTCCTATCCGCAGGTTGCCTTAATGCCTGCCATGGATTAAGGTATCGCCCATAGGGATTCTAGTCAAATCCTTGTCGGGCATTAAGCAAAGGGGTACAACATGGTTAAGTCAGGCGCTCAAAAAGCTCCTACGAATGCGGGCATCGTGTATCTGCCTATCGGCAATCAGGTACCTAGGGACATCCTTACTTGGTTTGATTACAGCACCTACCGAGTTTGGGTCCATAACCGAAATACGGGGAGCGGCTTTAAGCAGCTAGCCGTTGAAGTTCAGCATGCAGGTGAAATAGGGCAGAAGGTCTCCACATTAGAGATAAGCGCTCGACTGGAACTCGCAAAGTTGCGTGCTTCGGTTGAAGAAATTCCTGCAGTCACTCCAAAATCTTTTCGTGAAATACCAATAGGACGCATCCTCGAACAACATGCAAAACTGATTTCTCAACATGCGCGCAAGCAGGTGAAAAAGGACAAACAACAGATTCGCCTAGTAAAGGACTACGAACTCGCAACTTACACACTCGAGTTACAGCCTGCCGAACAACATGCAAAGTTTGGGCAGAAGCCTCTCAACCGTGGACTAACGGAAACGAACGTAATTCCTGCCAGAACTGAAAATCTAGAGCTGCGTGCAAACGCTAGAGACTCAATATTTATTGCCTATGTTTATGCAGAACAAGTAAAGGCAGGAAGTCGACAGCCAGCCCTTATCACTGCACAACTCCTTGGAATAAAAGTGACGCTTGTGTACATCGCCGTGCGAACCGCTCGTAAGAAGTATTGGCTGACAACAGTAGGTCAGCAAGGTGCACCAGTGGGAGTTTTAACCGCTGAGGGTGAAGCTGAGTACAAACGGATAAAAGGTGAATCTCTGTACACGAAGTACATCACCAAAGCATTAAAAGAGGAGAAATAAATGCCATATGCACGTCCCCCTAGAGGACCTCGCGGGAAGTACTGGACCGCACGTTGGCGTGACGTAGACGGTCGCAATTGTGAAGAAGGCGGTTTTGTTGACCAAGCGAGCGCACTTAATTATGCAAAGGACCAAGAATACTTAGTTCGTAAAGGTAAAAAAACCAGCCCTTCAGACATGAACCTAACTGTTAAAGAGTTTATTGAAGAAGTTTGGGTGCACACCATCAGCGTTCGTGAATCGTCTGCTACGGACTATGAGTACAGCATTAATGGAGCCATTCTTCCTGAGTTTGGTGATGTAAAAATGAAGAACATAAAGCCAGCTGACATTGAAGCGTGGCTAGTGAAAATGAAAAAGCAACTAATTAAGCGTGGGGGAAAGCTAGTCCCCATATCTGACCGTGTAATTGAGAAACGTCGTTTGTTGCTTGCAAGCATCCTAAAAAAGGCTGTAGCCAATGAATATCTGCATAAGAGCCCTTTTGCCACGCTTTCTTTCTCAAAGGCGAAAACAAAGAACGCTGTCACACCCCTGACTTATGACAAGGTTGTTGAAATCGTTAATCATCTCTCGCCTCGTTACCAAATTATGGTGTGGATTGGTTATTACACTGCAATGCGTCCATCCGAGGTATTGGGTCTAACCTATGACCGTTTGGACTTCGATAAAAGTGAAATACGTATTGACCGACAAATTACCCGTGACACGGGTGATGTATTTGCTAAAGAAGGCTTGAAAACTGAAGCCAGTGACCGTGTAATTGGATTTCCTAGTGACCTGAAGGCTTTGATTAATACTCATGTTCAACAGTTTGGATTAGGACCTGAACAGTTACTTATGAAGACAAATGGAGGAAAGGTATTTCGCTACAAGGGCGCTATAGAGATGTGGCGCGAAGCAGCTCGTAAGGCTGGATTGGAAGTGGGGCAGGGGCTTCACCAGCTTCGCCATACATGCGTTTCAAACCTTATCTCAGAGGGTGCTAACCCTAAAGAAATCCAAGAGTGGGTTGGGCATACTTCTATTCAAGAGACAATGGATACGTACGGGCATTTGTTCCCTAATGCTAAGCACTCCCTTGCTAGTATGTTAGATAACCACTCAAAGAAACAGATTGCACAAATAAACTTAAACGTTGTTAACCAGTAG
>SESG01009562.1_pt1 | contig 10375 bp, 11 predicted proteins | sample 3171421 | NCBI WGS metagenome assembly SESG01 (sample SAMN10866946, study PRJNA518727) | freshwater metagenome | biome: subpolar coniferous forest; feature: holomictic lake; material: water; isolation source: holomictic Lake 227, 6 m and 8 m depth | place: Canada: near Kenora, Ontario | collected... | reverse complement strand
GGGCTTTTCTTTTTCTAACAAATCTCTGCTATCTTACCAGGAAATGCCCTAGCTTTGCAAAAATTTTAATCAAATGCCCATCATGAAAACAATGCGCACACGTTTTATTTTGATCTTAAACGGACTGTTTTTTATGCTATTAATGACTTTTGCCAACGCCTCCAATGCGTCTGAACTGTCCAAAGCAGCACTGATTCCGAAACCGGTTTCAGTAAAAGCAACTGCTGGGTCGTTTGAGTTATCGACCGGGGCAGTTATCCGGATCGCCGAAGGTCAGCCTGAAATGCAAAAAGTTGCACAATACCTCGCCAACCAACTGAATCCAGCCACGGGGTACAATATTACCATAGCTTCTACAGGAGATATGCCTGCTTCTAACTATATGCTACTTGAATTATCCAACGCCAATGTCCAATTAGGACAGGAAGGCTATGAACTCACAATTTCGAAGGAAAATGTGAGGCTCACCGCAGGAACTCCGGAAGGAATTTTTCGTGGAATCCAGACCATTCGTCAGTTGTTGCCTGCCACTATTGAGAGTAACCAGCCTCAAAAAGGTCCGTGGAAAATTGGAACCGGTACCATTGTTGACTACCCTTCCTATTCCTACCGTGGATCGATGCTCGATGTAGCCCGGCACTTTTTCAGCGCCGACGATGTGAAGCGTTACATCGATATGATTACTGCTTACAAAATGAACGTTTTGCACTTGCATCTGGGCGATGACCAGGGCTGGCGAATTGAAATCAAGTCGTGGCCAGCTCTTACCGAAATCGGTGGTTCAACCCAGGTTGGTGGTGGGAAAGGTGGTTTCTATACCCAGGAAGTTTACAAAGACCTCGTTCAATATGCGGCCGACAGGTTCATTACCATCATTCCGGAGATCGACATGCCAGGACATACCAATGCCGCACTTGCATCTATTCCGGAGCTGAACCCTGACAACAAACCTACGAAGCTCTATACCGGCACCAATGTTGGATTCAGCACTTTGCAAACGAACAAAGAGTTTACTTACCAATTTTTGAATGATGTCATCCGGGAGCTTACTTCCCTGACCCCTGGTCCTTATATTCATGTGGGCGGAGATGAATCGCATGTCACCAAGAAGGAAGATTACATACCGTTCATCGAGCGGGTGCAGGAGATCGTTCTGGCCAATGGAAAACAGATGATCGGCTGGGACGAGACCACTCTTTCGGCCTTAAAACCTTCCACGGTAGCTCAATATTGGTCGAAAGCCGAGAATGCAACAAGAGGTGTATCCAAAGGAGTAAAAATAATTATGTCTCCTGCTGCAAAAGCCTATCTCGACATGAAATACCATCCAAAAACTCAGCTGGGATTGCATTGGGCCGGTTACATTGAAGTCGACACAGGTTACAATTGGGATCCGGCAACCCTGGTGCCTGGCATTTCCAAAGAAAACATCCTTGGAATCGAATGTCCGCTTTGGTCAGAAACCGTGACCAACATCAAAGAGATTGAATCTTTGGTTTTTCCAAGACTGCCAGGATATGCCGAAATTGGCTGGACGGATGCAAAATCAAGAAGCTGGGAAGAGTATAAAATCAGATTGGGTCATCAGGCAGAAAGATTCAAAGCTATGGATATCAACTACTATCCATCTGCAAAAGTACCCTGGAAACTGGCAAAGTAACCTTAATCCAGTATCAAGTTCACGTATTAGTCTCATAAAAGTCATGGCACTTTAAAATCTGCTTCATGCAAGAAAAAAAATGGTTGGTGTATCTGTCGGTTATTTTCGCCATGATCTTCTGGGCCTTTTCATTCGTTTGGGTGAAAGAGGTTTATGCTGTGTACGGACCATTGACAACGGTGCTTTTCAGACTCCTCATAGCATCTGCTCTGTTATTGGCTTTTGCCAAAATAACAGGAAATTTGGTAAAAATTGAGCGCAAAGATCTAAACACCTTTATTCTGCTCTCCTTTTTTGAGCCCTTTCTCTATTTTATGGGAGAGAGCTTCGGACTAAAATATGTTTCCAGTACAATTGGGGCCATCATCGTTGCAACAATTCCCTTGTTCTCTCCGATTGCAGCATCCAGATTCCATGGTGAAAAAATCTCGTTCCGTACTTTCATAGGAATTCTACTCTCATTTTTCGGGGTTTCAATTGTCGTTCTGGACTCCTCATTTAGTTTCACCGCCTCCCCATTGGGAATAGCCCTCGAATTCCTTGCCGTATTATCTGCTGTTTTTTATACAGTCGTTTTAAAAAAATTGGCTGTAAAATATAACCCTACTACAATTATCACCTACCAGAATTTATTTGGTATCATCTATTTCCTCCCATTGTGGCTTATTTTCGAATATCGCGATTTTACCTCCATTCCATTTAATTTTACCGCTTTCGCCGGGATATTGAAGCTCGCAGTTTTCGGTTCTTGTATTGCCTTTATTTTTTATGCACACAGTGTTAAAAGATTAGGTATCAATAGAGTAAATATTTTCATCAACATCATTCCCGTATTTACTGCCATTTTAGCCTGGTACATTCTGGATGATCCGCTTACACTTAGAAAATTTGTTGGAATTATCGTGGTCATTGCAGGGTTACTTGTGGCCCAGGTCAAGCTGAGGAAATCGACCGAGGAGATTGTGGCCATTCAGCAAGAGGCAGGACGGTGAAGAGGAGGGGACGAGGGGACGAGGGGGAGCGTGCCGCGATGAAACAATGAAACGGGGAAACGATGAAACGGAGAACGTCAGAATTATGAAAGAGTTTCCAAACAAAGAGAATGTTGCAAAACTAGGCAGAGACGCTAAAGCCGAAAATGAAAAATTCTTCAAACAACTGAAGAAAAAGCCTCCTAAAAATCTGGACGAAATAGTTCGGGACCTTCATGATGAAGCTTTTGAAAATTTCGACTGTCTCACTTGCGCCAATTGTTGCGGGAGTATTAGTCCGATGATGACCGACAAAGATGTGGAAAGACTCACAAAACCCCTTCGCCTCAAGCCTTCGCAGGTAATTGAGCAATTTATGCACCTCGATGACGAGCATGACTATGTATTCAACAGTGCTCCCTGCCCCTTCCTGATGGCCGACAATTGCTGCTCCGTTTATGAATACAGACCCAAGGCATGCCGTGACTATCCGCATACCGATCGGAGAAGATTCAGCCAGCTCCTGAATCTGACTCTCAAAAATTGTGAGGTCTGTCCGATTGTCTTCAATGTTGTGGGGCAATTGAAGGAGAAGCTCTCATAGCTAGGATTGCTGGCTCAAGTTCGGTTGATTTTTCCTAATATTGTTGGGTTGAATTATCCTAATGAAACTCCCATTTACGCCAACTGGCGGATTAAAAGACAAATAATAAACGGATGATACGAATTCTTCTCTCCTGCTTATTATTCCTTACAATTTCGCCCGCTCTCTTCGGCCAAACCGGGGGAGAAGGTGTCTTCAATTTTTTACAACTCACTAATTCTGCCAAAGCCGCTGCCCTTGGTGGAATTCAGATCGCCTTATCCGATCCAGATCCGGAGTTGCTGCTTCAAAATCCGGCACTTCTTTCTCCCGGAATGCACAATACTCTCTCAGTAAATTACACCAAATATCTTGCAGGAATCGGCTTTGGATATGGAACCTATGCCAGAAATCTGGGCAAATACGGCATGGCAGCGATTGGTGTCCAATTCGTTGATTATGGACAATTTGTGGCCGCCGACGAAACGGGAGTGATCACGGGTAGTTTCAGTGCCTCTGATTATGCATTTAACCTGACCTACGCCAAAGAAATTGGCACTCATATAAGAGTAGGGGTTAACATCAAGCCGATCTATTCCCACCTCGAAAATTACTGGTCAACAGGTATTTCAGCTGATATTGGTGTCACACGGCAATCTTCGAATCAACTAACAACATTGGCTCTCTGTTTCAAAAATGTTGGCAAACAGCTAAGAACCTATTATGGAGGCAGTGAACATGAAAAAATAGCCTGGTCACTTCAGGCAGGATTTACCCACCGGCTTGAGCATGCACCCCTTAGATTCAGCATCACGGCATACGATCTGAACAGATGGAAAGAATCAGTAAGTGCCACAGATCCGAACGGAATAGAGGTTTCAGCCGGCGACAATGCAATATTGCCATCGTTTATGAGGCACCTGACACTGGGTGCAGAGATCTTTCCTGAAAACAAAGTCACATTTCGTCTGGGCTACAACCATAGAAGGCACGCCGATCTCACGACTGGCGATCAGACAGGGCTGGTTGGATTTTCCACCGGACTGGGAATCAACCTCTCCGCCTTTCGTTTCAACTATGCCTTGTCAGGATATTCACTTATGGGAACAGTCCACAATTTTTCATTATCAGCCAATTTATCTGCGATCCTGAAGTAATCCTTCTTCGCTACATGACGAATGATTATCTTTGCATCAAAGATGAAAGAATGAGCCATTCAAGCGGGAAAAGAATTATTATTGCCATCGACGGATATTCCTCATGTGGCAAAAGCACTGTTGCCAAAGAGCTTGCGAGACAGCTGAACTATATATTTATTGATTCAGGTGCAATGTACCGTGCAGTGACCCTTTTCTTTTTGCGTGCCGGACTGGTCGGAAACGGGAAGGTGAATTTGCCTGCCATTCTTGAAAAATTAAAAATGATCCACATCAGTTTTATTTTCAATCCGGCCGCATCTCACAATGAGGTCTTTCTAAATGGAGAGAATGTCGAGCTGGAGATCAGACAACTGGCCGTTGCCCAAAACGTGAGTCAGATTGCTGCCATCGGTGAAGTGCGCCAACTGCTGGTTGCCCAGCAGCAGGAGATGGGGCGTTCCAAGGGGATCGTGATGGATGGCCGCGACATAGGCACCGTTGTTTTTCCATCGGCAGAACTTAAAATATTCATGACTGCGGATCCCCGGATACGGGCAAAACGCAGATACGACGAGATGATTGCCAAAAAGGAATCGGTAGATTTTGATGAGATACTTGCAAATATCACCGAAAGGGACCGATACGATGAAACCAGGGCGGAAAGTCCCTTGCGAAAAGCAGAGGATGCCATTGTTCTGGACAACAGTTATATGACCAGGGAGGAGCAGTTCACCTGGATTCTGGACCAAGTTAAGGAAAAGAGAAATGAAAATTGAAGTCGACAAGGGATCAGGATTTTGTTTCGGCGTCGTAGAGGCGATCCGTCGGGCTGAGGAGCGGCTTATATCAAACAAACCGCTGTTTTGTCTGGGCGACATCGTTCATAACAACTCAGAAGTAGAGCGATTGCGCCAAAAAGGGTTGATCACAATTTCTCATGAACAATTTTTTACCATGAGTGATACGACGGTTTTGCTTCGTGCACATGGCGAACCACCTGAGATTTACAAGTATGCCCAGTCGCACAACATCAAACTGATCGATGCAACCTGCCCGGTGGTACTGAAACTTCAGAAAAGGATTCTCAAAAGCTACGAAAGTGGCATTGAGGACAATACTCAGCTGGTGATTTATGGCAAAAAAGGTCATGCCGAGGTGAACGGACTGGTCGGTCAGACCAATGGGGAAGCGATCGTTGTGGAAGGAATTGAAGATCTGGGACAGTTGGATTTTACCAGGCCAATCGTACTTTATTCTCAGACGACCAAAGGATTGGAAGGTCTGCACAACCTCACTGTCGTACTCAAAAATAAATCGGCCAGAGTTCCGGTAAAAATCCATGACACCATTTGCCGGCAAGTGGCAAACAGGATTCCGGGAATTAAAAAGTTTGCCGGTCGATTTGACCTGGTACTTTTTGTGAGCGGGAAAAAAAGTTCAAATGGCAAAATGCTCTTCGACATCTGCTCATCTGTCAATCCAAACACAAAATTCATTTCTGACTTGAAAGAAATTAATCAGAAATGGATACAAAACATTGAATCTGTGGGAATTTGTGGTGCAACTTCTACACCAAAAAAGCTTCTCGAAGAGGTTGCTGACTATCTTTCAATGATGGATAATAAGCAAAAAGTTTAAAGAAACTTAACCTTAAAACCTCTTTCCAACAGTTTTCATTTCTAATTTTGCAAAAAAACAACATGAACAAAGAGTACAAATCACCACTTCAAGACGATTATGCGGATAATCCGATACGAAAAATCGGTGTTCTAACTTCCGGCGGCGATGCTCCCGGGATGAATGCAGCGGTGAGGGCTGTTGTCAGGACAGCTATCTTTTACCAACGCGAAGTGGTAGGCATTTTCCAGGGATACAAGGGTCTAATTGAAAAGAATTTCAAAAATATGGCCTCCGGGGATGTCAGTAACATCATCCAACTGGGTGGAACAATTTTGAAATCTGCCCGCTGTAAGGAATTCCATTTCAGAGAGGGTCGCGAAATAGCATACAATCATCTCAAAGAAGAGGGCATCGATGCCTTGGTGGTAATCGGTGGTGACGGTACCTTCACCGGTGCCCGAATATTTGCCCAGGAATTTGGAATCCCCATTGTGGGCGTACCCGGAACGATCGACAACGACCTTTTTGGCACCGATTTTACAATAGGATACGATACGGCCTTGAACACGATTATTGAAGCTGTCGACAAAATCAGGGATACCGCAACAGCACACGAACGCCTTTTCTTCATCGAAGTGATGGGCCGTGATGCAGGCTTTCTGGCACTTAACGGAGGGATAGCATCAGGAGCAGAGGCTGTCATGATACCAGAGACGGATACGGATATTACCACATTGGAAAATTACATCAAATCAGGTTACCGGAAGAGCAAAAACTCATCCATTGTATTGGTCGCTGAGGGTGAAAAAGCCGGAGGAGCATTTAATATTGCCAAGCTGGTGGAGGAAAATTTTCCGCAATATGATGTCAGAGTTACGGTGCTTGGTCATATTCAACGCGGCGGATCACCAACTGCCTACGACAGAATTCTGGCCAGCCGGTTGGGTGTAGCCTCAGTAGAAGCACTCCTGGACGATCAAAAAAGTGTGATGGTGGGTATTGCCAACGACTCAATCGAATTAACTCCTTTCAATAGGGCAATCAAGTACGATAAAGCAGTGAACACAAAGTTGCTGGATACGATTCACATTCTTTCTTCATAGAGTGAGCTAAAGTGACTAAAGTGAGCTAAAGTGACTAAAGTATTTCGCCTCAGACTTAAATTGTTTGGAGACCTTAACTTTAGTCACTTTAGTCACTTCTTCAATAGAAGTTGATCACCACCTCTTTGAAGAATTTCTCTTCCAGCAATTTCACAATACGCTTGACGACAAACTTGCGGATTTCCATTTCGATAGGCTGATCCGGATCATGGTGTGCCCAATTGATGCGGGTCCCAACCAGAACCACAATCCGGTCATGCTGCATCAACTGCTTCACAATCTCTTCAGCAGGCGAATTGCCATATCTTATTTCACTGTCATAATTTTCTAGTAACTCCTCTACTTTCCCGATAGTCAGTATTCCCTCCGTCACCAGGTGAAATCCAGCCAAGGCATATTTGGGCAAGGCATACGGATTGCTGAGCGATATCTCTGTTTCAATCTCCTCATTCAACTCACGGGCAATGATTTCGGCTGTTGTTCCTCCACAAACAATTTTGATTCCTTTGTAATCCTGAATTCTTTGCGCGAAATCATGATCTTTGGCCTTGAAGAATGGCGGACCAGTTATCAGCAACATCTCACGAGGATCCCTGAAATAGATCACACCGCAACTGGCATCATCAACCAGGTGAAAACCATCATTTTGGATGGCTTTATTCAATACCTTCTTGCTTAGTCGCCTGGCAGAAATATCGCTGGCTCTTGCCAGCTGCTGAACCACATACGCCTCCACACTTGCTTGCTCCCAGCCCATCTTTACCTTTTCATTCTCCATCCCCGACTGGGTGATTCCATCAGTCATAAATACGATCCGGTCTTCCTTCATGGCACGAAATTCTCTGCAGCGCAGTACTTTGCCAACATTCTCAACGCCTTTTATGTTAAGCAGGAACTCCTTGGTCGGGGTAAATGGAACACCGTTTCTGGTGATAACACTTTTGGGATTGTCGTAGTTGACAATCCGCACCATCCCATCACTCTCAAGTTCGATAATGGTAAATGTTGCATAAGTTTTTACACCTTGGCTATCCGTTGGCAATGCTTCCATGATGATGCGGGCAGCCGCTTCAGGTCGTTTGTATAAAACGGTATAGTTCAGCGCCATCGTGGCAGTCATTGTAGCCAGCACATTTGCTTTCACGCCATGCCCAACTCCATCGGATAACACGAGAATGGTACGGCCATCCTCCTTGATCTTTTTGGAAATGAAAACATCACCGCATACAATTTGTCCGGAAGGATGTTTCTGGTTAAAATCTATTTCGATGTGGAACTCACTCATCCTTTCTGTCTTCCCCGTATTTGTAAGCAGCCACAATTGAATTTAGCATATCTTCAGTCTGGGCAGCATTTTCGGCAAGTAAGGTAGCCACCTGCTGAACCATCTCAATGTTTTGCCTGGTCACCTTCATGGCCCGGCTGATGATCTCTTCCCTGACCAGTTTCGGGGATGATAGGTTGCGGATGATTGCTCCTACTACCCTGTTTTTATAAATAGTTACAATAGAAATGTGAAGCAGCTTATTCTTAAAAGTCAGGTCGCGCTCTAGCATCTCCTCTCCGGTATGGAGTAGTCCGGCGAACATCTTTCCAACAATTTCGGGAACGAGTTCCTTGATATCGGCCCCCTGCAGACCAGGGATTGCCTCATACAATTCTTCGGCCTCCTCTCCCATCAGATCAGCAAAGGACTTGTTGCAATCAATTACTTTCAGATTATGGTCCACAATGACAATTCCGGCCCTGATCTTCTGCAGCATCGCTGAAGCAATCACAGAGGCCTCCTTGGCCTTTTCGGATTTCAACTCGGCCTTTCTGCGATCCGACACATCATACAAGGAAGAGACGATTCCCTCAAAAGCTCCGGTGTCATTTCGAATCGCAGATTTGTAGACAAGCATCTCGTGCGTTTTGCCATCAGCAGTTTTGAACTGATGTTCGTACATAATATCAGTGGCAGATTCGAACAACTCCTTGTCCCTCATCGCCATCATTTCATCCACATCGGTGGGTTGAGATTCCAGGTAGGATTTTCCGATCAATTCTTCCCTGCTAACGCCAATTAATCTTTCAAATGCCTTGTTACAGGTAATGTAAAAACCCTCCGAATCACGATAATTTATTGGGAACGGTAAAATATCAATTATTTTATAGGACAATACCGGATCCTTGATTAAGCCCGATAGAAATGCATTTTGTTCGTAAATCATAAATTGTCTGGCTTTGAAACTCCTAAATTACAAAAATCTATCCATTATCATGATTTGAACTTCCTCTATATTTTCTTTTAAAACTGTATAAATATTCAACATCCAAAATTATCGGAACTATTTGTTTTGAAAGAATTTAAATTAGAAAAATCACTTAAAACGATTTTTTTCATTGAATGCTTTTTCGGACATTTGAACAAAGTTTTTCAATAATAAAATTTATTATTTTACTATTGGATAAAATACTGGTTATAATGAAGATAGATAGAATTATTCAGCTTTTAGAAGCTAATATTATATGTGGTCATCAAAGAATATCTGACGAAATTTCACATGCATTTAGTTCCGATTTAATGAGCGATGTTTTGACCCTGGATGCAGAGAATATTTTGCTCATCACCGGTCTTGCCAATGTCCAAATTATTAGAACTGCTGAAGTCGCTGAAATTCATTATCTTGTTGTAGTTCGCAACAAAAAGGTCTCTGCAAATATTGTGGATCTTGCCACTTCTCTTAACATGGTCATCCTCGAATCTCCATATTCAATGTTCAAAGCCTCTGGGATCCTGTATTCCCATGGATTAAAGCCACTTTATTAAAAAATGATAGAGTTAAAATTTAATATCGAGGGAGGAGATTTCGACAGTGCCGGCACTGCATCAAGTGAAACGAAGAAGAAACTCCAGCAATTGAACATTGATTCAAAGGTGATCAAGCGTACTGTTGTGGCGCTATATGAAGGTGAAGTCAACATTGCTGCACATGCCTGGTGTGGAGTAGTAACTGTTAAGGTCAGCGACCATCAGATATTGGCGATTTTGAAAGATGAAGGTCCGGGGATCTCCGATATCAGCCGTGCCATGACTGCAGGTTTTTCCACCGCCTCGCCTAAAGTTCGCGAAATGGGATTTGGTGCAGGCATGGGTCTCCCCAACATGAAGAAAAATGCAGATGATCTTAAGATTGAGAGCACTCAGGGAGTAGGCACGACGGTGACAATGAGTTTTGAGTTCTAAATACAAATAGTTTGGAGTACTTGGAGTTGAGAAAAAAGAGATAGAATGGTTAAAGGGGTGATACATCATG
>SESG01022531.1_pt1 | contig 10378 bp, 9 predicted proteins | sample 3171421 | NCBI WGS metagenome assembly SESG01 (sample SAMN10866946, study PRJNA518727) | freshwater metagenome | biome: subpolar coniferous forest; feature: holomictic lake; material: water; isolation source: holomictic Lake 227, 6 m and 8 m depth | place: Canada: near Kenora, Ontario | collected... | reverse complement strand
GTCTTTATCTTCCGAAATAGATATATTTACCCGTAACCATAAGCGAAATATACCGAAAATATAGATAAATGCCTATACAAGGGCCCTTTACCGACGAAGCCAAACGCCTCAGAGCAGAGATCAAAAAGAAATTCAAAACCCAGGTAGCCCTCTGCCAGGCAATCGGAGCCAAAGACGCCTCCTACATCACCGCCTACGTCACCGGCAAAAACCGCATCGGCAACATTCTCCGCGAAAAACTCGAAGCCGTCGGCATCGACGTCAACTACATCCTCTACGGCAAAAAAGGCACACCCCAGCTCCCCCCACCGCCGCCCGATCCGGCCCTGACCCTCATTCTCACCGACTGCACCCAAAAAATCCAGCAGCTTCAAACCGCCGCGCTCGACATGAACAAACAACTCCTCGAACTCAACAAACTTCTCGACACCCTCAAAAAAAGAGTCGGCCAATAACCCGCTCCACCTTACTGCATCCGTCGGAGAATCCTTTGCACCTCCTCTTCCTCAAGCGGGCACCCTGACCCGCTGTTCATCTCCCTCAACAACGGCTCAAGTTCAACAACGCCATCATCACGCATCCAGCAGGCAAGCTGAAACAGCGCATTATTGCGGTTCCCCGGCACAAACCGGTTATGGAAAAACGTCATATAACTTTTTTGCAACGATGCCTCGCTGTCCGGCCTCCGCTCCCCTCATGGTCTTGCCAAAATGTTCCCGGAATTCACTTAACCGGACACAAAAAGCAGTGGGCAAGATAGTCGAATGAGGCAGGTCGTTTGTAAAATAAACACTCTTTTCCATTGCAGGAAAAACAGGGCTGTTTGTCAATCCGGCATGCCCTGTGTGTTCACGCATCGTTGTTATGCGCAGTTCGAGTGGAAAAATATGCGGATTTCTGCTGGGGGATCGCATTTCTGCAAAACAAAAAAGCCCGTTCCGGCATTTCGGAACGGGCTTATTGTGGAGATGGCGGGAGTCGAACCCGCGTCCAGAACACTGCTCAATAAAGTCACCACACTCATCGCAGGTGTTCAGTGTTTCATGAACCGGTGCTACACCTGTAAAGTTCGGTTCACTATCCCTCTTTTATATCACCCTCCTGTTTTTTCAGGCAAAAACATTCGGGGCTTACTTGCGCGAACCGAAGCTCAAGCGCGGGTTATGCCATCCGGTGGCTTCAGAGTAAGCGCATCCCCCATCGGACGATGGCTGATTAATTAACTTGTGCTAATCAGGCAGCCATTGCATACGAATAATCGTCTGCATGTATTGTTTGCATAGACTTCTTTAACGAGTCCATCCATGCTGAAACTCGGAGTGCAACTCCACCTCACACCTGCCCTGTCGAAAGCCTGTCATCCCCATTATTGACAAAAAACATACCAACAAGAAAAGCACTCTTATATATACTTTTTCAGTGAATAGAACAACATGAATTGAGTGCTCATAATTCCCTGATAAAGTAAAAAAACAAAAAAAATACCTACCCCAAGGCGGCAGAGTTTATTTCAGCTCATAACCTTGATCCCAGAATCAGTTAAGACCCGGAAGTTCGGGAGAGTTCGCTACAAGCTGGTACTCTCCTCCCTTTGAACGCACCGAACGACTCCACATTCTTTCATAAGCGTCACTGAAAACAATCTGCTTCGAGGCGTCAGCCGTGTACCAGGCTCCCTCTTCAAACTCTGCTTCGAGTTGACCGGCAGTCCATCCGGCATAACCAAGGAAAAAGCGGATCTCCGACGGCAACATGACGCCGGTATTGAGCAGAAAACTCAGCTCGTTCTTGTCCCCTCCCCAGAAAAGCCCGGGAAGAATCTCAAGTGAGTCTTCAATGAGATCACCCCTCGAATGAAGAAAATGCACGGTATCAACCTGGACAGGTCCGCCCATGTGCAGAACTTCTTCTATCTCCTCAAATCCAGCTATGGCTTCACAAACCTTGAACTCCATAGGACGGTTCAAAATAAAACCCAAAGAACCTTTCTCATTATGCTCACACATAATCAAAACAGTCCTCTTGAAACTCGATTCAAGCATGTTGGCTGAGGCAAGCAGAAGTTTTCCGGCTTTTAGCTTGTCAAATTCGTTTACCATTCTTTTCAATCAGGTTTTTTGCTGCAAATAGTTGAGCAATTCTTCAGCATGTTCTTCAGGCTTGACTTTCGGCCACACTTTTTCAATCACTCCCTGCTCATCGATAAGGTATGTCACCCGACTTGTACCCATATACTCTTTTCCCATAAATTTTTTCTGTCCCCAGACGCCATAAGCTTCAACAATTTGCTTTTCAGGGTCTGAAACAAGCCTGAAGGGCAGATCAAACTTTTCGGCAAACTTTTTATGCTTTTTCTCATCATCGACACTTACTCCAAGAACTTCTACACCACATGTTTTAAATTTAGGCAAATTATCACGAAAAGCACAAGCTTCCTTTGTACATCCGGGTGTATCATCCTTTGGGTAAAAATAAAGCACTACCTTCCGGCCACGGTACTCTTCAAGTGAAACCAGCTTTCCATCCTGGTCTTTTGCGGAAATGGCGGGTGCTGTAACACCCTCTTTAAGTATTGACATAGATGAAACTTATTCTGGTTATAAAAGCGTTTTCCCTTGTAAATCAAACAGCGTAACTAAAAGTTTCTTTACTGCACCATGAAGCCTTATTCATTCTGCCCGGTATGTGCCGAAAAACTTGACCAGGCCATGATCGATGGTCGCCAGAGAATGTTCTGTCCCTCTTGTTCATGGGTGCATTACATCAATCCTCTTCCAGTTGCGGTTGCCTATACTGTCAATAAACATGACGAGATTCTGGTGGTACGCAGGGCGCATGAACCGGCACTCAACGAATGGGCTCTTCCGGGAGGTTTTCTTGAAGCGGGTGAAGAGCCGCACGAGGGATGCTTGCGTGAGCTGATGGAAGAGACCTCGCTTTCGGGAAAAGTTGATCGCCTGATTGGACTCTATCACCGGGAGGTCGAGATGTATGGCTCACTGCTTGTGATTGCTTACCGGGTTTTGGTTGACGATGACACCCTCAGAATCAACCACGAGCTTTTCGAAGCTGGTTTTTATCCACCCCACCTCATTCCAGAAGTGCGTATCCCTCTTCATCGCAAAATCATCATGGATGCTGCATTGCACGAAGGCGTCCGGTGAGCGGCCAGATGGAGTACCATAGAATTATTTCGAACATTCTGCCTCTGGAACAACAGGAAAAATCACACTGAAGACAGAGCCTTGGTTGACCTTGGAACGTACTTCGACATTGCCTTTATGGGCCAGCACAATATGCTTGACTATGGAGAGTCCGAGCCCGGTTCCTCCGTATTTGCGGGAACGGGCCTTGTCTACCCGGTAGAAGCGCTCAAAGATACGACCAAGATCCTGCTTCGCTATGCCAATGCCGTTGTCTTCGACTTCAAGGCGCACATAGTCACCACTTCGGAATGCGGAAATCCTGATCTTGCCGTTGCGTTCGTCAACATATTTGATGGCATTTTCAAGCAGGTTGCGTACCACAATTTCCATATATCCCGAGTCGGCATAGACCTGTGGCAGGTTTCCGGAAATATGCTGGTCAAGGCGGATCTGCTTTTTGTCGAGTGACTGCCTGAGAAGGTCTACTGATTTTGCAACAACGGAGCTGACATCGACCGCCGTGAAGTTGTATTCAATGCGGCCTGACTCGATTCTGGAGAGATCGAGCACGTCGTTGACAAGAGCGGTGAGTTGTTCGCTCTCCTGAAGGATAATCTGCAGGAAGGCTGTGGCGTGCTCGGGATCATGTATGGCTCCTTCGAGCAGGGTTTCGGTATAGCCCTTGATGCTGGTAAGCGGTGTGCGCAGTTCGTGCGAAACGCTGGAAACAAAATCGCGCCGTACCCGTTCGAGGTTGCGGAGCTTTGTGATATCGTTGAGGACAAAGACGGTTCCTTCAAATCGGTTCTCTTTCATGATCGGCATGGAACTGACCTGCATAATGCGCACTCCTTTGGAGGTCATGAGCGACATTTCCTCCTTGAGCAGCGCTGTGCGGTTGCTGTGAACCCTCGTGAAGAGTTCCTGGAGCTTGCTGTCTGAGAGCTGTCTGATCGGACGGGATTTGAACATGGCGCCTTCGATCCTGAATGTCCGCGATGCTGCAGGATTGACGAGAATGATGTCGCCTGCGGCATCGGTAACGATGATAGCCTCCCGAATACCTGAAAAAACCGCAAGGTACCACTCTTCTCTGCGTCGCATTGCTGTAATTTCATCCGACATACCGTTAAATGCACGAGCAAGCATGCCAATCTCATCACTGCGAGAGACCGGAATGGAGCCTGAGAAGTCTCCATGAATCCTTTTTTGGGCAGTTTCAGCAAGTTTCCGGAGTGGTCGGGCAAGAAACCTGGCGGTCAAGACACCCGAAACAAGGGAAAAGAAGAGCGCAAGAAAGACTCCTTTCTCTATCTCCTTGCGAATGACTGCTTCGAAAATACCTGTATCGGAGAGGGGCTTGGCAAATCTCAGAATGAACCGACCGTCAGGTTTGACAACTGAAACAGCCATATAAAGCATCTGCTCATGCACGGTTTGACTGTAGCGCGTGTCCTCCCCATAGCCTTTTTCCCGTGCACCCTTTACTTCCAACCTGTTCGAGTGGTTCTCTACAAGGGATAGTTTGGCTGAGGGAATATATGAGTCGCCAATAACCAGTCCTTCAGGATCAATAAGGGTAACGCGAAGTTCAAGCGCACGACCGACCCTCTGAGCCCATGCTTCGGCAGTGGTGTCGCTCTGCCACCCTGCGGGCTGCTGTTCGAGCATCTGTTTGTTGAAAAGAAGATCACGCCTCAGCTCGCTTTTCGTTGCCGTTGTCAGCAGTTCGGTCAACTGACGACCAAGTGAGAGATAGCTGATGAGTACTGTAAAAAAAATAATCATCCCTATTGCAACACCAAGCCTGAAAGAAACCTTAGTGTGCATGAGCTTCACCCTCTTTTTCCTCAAACTTGTAGCCAAGTCCACGGACTGTTTTAATCATTCTTCCTGTGTCACCAAGTTTTTCGCGGAGCCTGGTAATGTGAGTGTCAATGGTTCGGGTGTTGATGGTTTTGTCTACATCCCAGACATCACTGAGCAGCATCTCCCGTGACTGGGCTTCTCCCTTTCTTTTGAGCAGGGCGACAAGAAGTTTGAACTCCATCAGGGTAAGCACAAGCTCTCTTTTCTCTATCGTCACGATGTGACGGGTGAGATCGACCTCAAGAGCACCGGAGGTGAGCAACTCCTGCGTCCTCTGACCCTGGCGGCGATCACGCTTGAGGATTGCCCGCACACGGAGGTTCAGTTCACGAGGACTGAATGGCTTGACAACATAGTCGTCAATACCAAGTTCAAAGCCAAGAATCCTGTCGATCTCTTCACCTCTTGCGGTAAGCATGATAATGGGAAGATCCTTGTAGAGCTGGTGCTGCCTTATTTTCCGGCACACTTCGAAGCCGTCTATTCCCGGCAGCATGATGTCGAGCAGGACAAGGTCGAAACTTCGCCGTGCAAGCTGTTCGAGTGCATCTTCACCAGTTCCGGCAAGATGACACTTGTAGCCTGCCCGTTCGAGATTATATTCGAGAAGTTTTGCGAGGTTAAGGTCATCCTCGATAACAAGAAGCAGTGGATCTGACACAGTATTCCCTGGTTTGAATTGTTGAGGTTCAGGCTTTTGTGGGGAAAGATGAGACTCTGCCATTCATCTTCCCGCTTTCCAGCAGGCGGCCTCATGGCCAGGCTCAAAAGCTACAAGTTCAGGCTGTTCCTGTCGACAATGAGCATCGGCCTGGGGGCATCTTCCGGCAAACCGGCACCCTTCGGGCAGATTGACCGCACTCGGTACGTTGCCTTCAATCATATAGAGCCTCTCTTTCGAAGAACCAAGTCGGGGAATGGATTTCAACAACCCGCTGGTATAGGGGTGCAATGGATTGCTGAAAAGCTGCTGAACCGAACCTTTTTCGACCACTCTTGATGCATACATGACGATAACCTCCTGGCAAAGTTCAGCCACAACCCCGAAATCATGGGTAATGAGCATCACACTCATCCCGGTGTCGGACTTGAGCTTGCCGATAAGATCAAGAATCTGCGCCTGAACGGTTACATCGAGCGCAGTGGTAGGTTCATCGGCAATCAGCAGGGCTGGATTGCAGGAGAGAGCCATTGCAATCATGACCCGCTGTCGCATACCTCCCGAAAGTTCATGGGGATAGGAGCCAAACCGTTCTGCCGGGTTTGGAATGCCAACAAGATGAAGCAGTTCAACAGAGCGTTTTTTCGCTTCACTATTATTGATATCCTGATGAATGAGAATCTGTTCCATGATCTGGCTGCCGCAGGTAAAGACCGGATTGAGCGAACTCATCGGTTCCTGAAAGATCATGGCTATCTCGTTGCCTCGCAAGCGACGCATTTTGTCTTCAGAAAGCTTCAGCAGGTCGCTTCCTTTCCAGAAAATCTCACCTCCCGCAAAATATCCCGGTGGAGTGGGGACAAGACGCATGACAGAGAGTGCTGTCACCGATTTTCCGCAGCCGGACTCTCCGACAATCCCCAGCGTAGAGTTCCGCCCGAGGGAAAAGCTTACACCATCAACCGCTTTTGCAACACCATTGTCGGTTGAGTAATAGGTGCGGAGATTTTTCAGTTCAAGAATTTTTTCCATATTTAGCAATCTTTCCCGCACGCGCTGGTTTCAAGGTTATACGTTCGTTCGTTCGTTGTGTCGGGATCAAGCATGAAAATATGTTTTGTAAGCTATATATGAAAACGTTATCAGATTCGGAGTTCCAAAGCGCTGCTGTCACCAAAAGAAATCCCGCTTTTCTTATAGAGACCGTCAGAAAATCAAATCCATTCATCCTGCTGAAACAGGCCCTGCTTGAGAGTCAGCCTGACAGCCCGATCGATATCACCGGACTGCAGGGATCGCTGCCTTCGATTCTTGCAACAGGACTTTTTGCCGACATCGACTCATCACTTATGGTCGTGTGCGGACAGAACAGCTTTGAATTGTACGAAAATGATTTTGATCTTCTCCTGCCTGAAGAGAAGCTCTGCAATACCTCGGATGAACTTTCCCTTTCCATCGGTACACTGACGACGGGTAAAAAATCTGTCATACTCTCCTTTTTTGATGATCTCGATCTTCCCCTCTGCAAGCCAGGCGAAGCAGAGAACAGGATTTTCAGGCTGAAAACCGACCAGGATGCCGGGTACGAAGCCCTGAAACGCTTTCTTTCGGCACATAACTTCGAACAGAGGGAGTTTGTAGAAGATGAGGGAGAGTTCTCTGTGAGGGGCTCGATCATCGACGTTTTCCCGTTTGGAGCAAGAGAACCGTTGCGAATAGAATTTTTCGGCGATACGGTCACCTCTCTGCGTGTTTTCGACATCAACAGCCAGCTTTCTGGAAAAACAGTGCCGAAAGCTGAGCTGACAGCCAGTTTTACAGAGGATAACACCGCCTCTGCCGGGTCACTCACAACCATTCTGGACTATCTCGATCCATCAACCGTCGTCATCGTTGACGACACAATGGAACTTGCTTCAAGAAGTGACCATGATGCCCTCCTGAATGCACTTTCACGGTTCCGCTGTATCAGAATAACCGCCCTCTCTCCTTCGGCAATTGAGTTCAACTCTACTGCACAAAAAAAACTCAGTGGCAATTTCCGCATTCTTGCCACCATGCTTCAACAGAAAAGTGCGGAAAACAGAATGCCGGTGTTTGCAACCGGTTCCCGCAGGGAGATTGAGGAGTTGACCGATTTTCTTGCCGAAGAAATGACCCGCTCTGGCAATGCAGGACTCCCGGAAGCAAGCTGGGTTCCGGTCAACCTTCATACCGGCTTTACGTTTGGCACTCTTGACCTCTATACCGAATCAGACATTTTCGGCAAACTGCACTCACACAAGCGCCGGAAACGAAAAATACGGGGAATCTCACTCAAGGATCTCCAGAAACTCAAAGTGGGCGACTATGTTGTCCATGAGGATTACGGGATCGGGATTTTCAAATCCCTGGAAACCATAACGGTTGGAAACTCCGAGCAGGAGTCTGTGCTGGTCGAGTATCAAGGTGGAGACCAGTTGTTTGTCAATGTGCAGAATATCAATCTTCTCTCGAAATATACCGCTTCTGAAAGCTCCCTGCCCTCCCTCTCGAAACTTGGAAGTTCAAAATGGGCTGCCAAAAAGGATAAAGTCCGCAAGAAGCTTCGCGATATTGCCATCAACCTGATCAAGATATACGCCCAGCGCAAAATGCAGCCCGGTTTTGCCTTTGGGCCCGACTCCATTTTCATGCGTGAATTCGAGGCTGCGTTTATTTTTGATGAGACTCCCGACCAGTTCAAGGCTATTGAAGAGGTTAAAAAGGACATGCAGGAGGCTCACCCAATGGACCGGCTGATATGCGGTGACGCGGGTTTTGGAAAAACCGAGATTGCCATGAGAGCGGCATTCAAGGCTGTGGAGTCAAACAAGCAGGTTGCCATACTGACGCCCACAACCATTCTTGCACACCAGCATGCTGAATCGTTTACCAGAAGATTTGAAAACTTCCCGATTTCTATTGCCGTGCTCAGCCGTTTTGTGGTACGCAAGGATCAATTGGAAATTCTGAAAAAAATCTCGGAAGGAAAGATCGATATTGTCATTGGCACCCACAGGCTTGTATCGAAAGATGTACAGTTCAAGGATCTTGGCCTGCTTGTCATCGATGAAGAGCAGCACTTTGGCGTTGAGGTCAAAGAGAAGCTGCGCGAACAGTTCCCTGGTGTCGATACCCTGACCATGTCGGCAACTCCCATTCCAAGAACCTTACAGTTTTCAATGCTTGGCGCCCGTGACCTCTCCATTGTCTCAACTCCGCCAAAAAATCGCCAGCCGGTTGAAACGCTCATTACCGATTTTGACCCCTCCCTTATTCAGTCGGCGATCCGCAGGGAGATTCAGCGTGAAGGGCAGGTTTTTTTCCTGCACAACCGTATTTCAGCACTGGACGATATCCTCAAAACACTGCGGGAACTTGTCCCCTCTGCCCGGATTGTTTTCGCTCATGGACAGTTGCCGGCAAAAGAGCTGGAAAAGATCATGATGGACTTCATACAAAAAGAGATCGATGTACTCATCTCCACCACCATCATCGGCTCCGGACTCGACATCTCCAATGCCAATACCATCATCATCAACCGGGCGGACATGTTCGGACTCTCCGATCTCTACCAGTTGCGGGGAAGGGTGGGAAGAAGTGACAGAAAAGCTTATTGTTACCTGATCGCTCCGCCTCTGAACACTCTCAAGCGAGAAGCGATACAGCGGCTTGCTGTCATTGAAAGTTTTACGGAACTGGGATCAGGTTTCAACATCGCCCTGCGCGATCTCGATATCCGTGGAGCAGGCAACCTGCTTGGAGCCGAACAATCTGGGTATATCCATGAACTCGGCTTCGATCTCTACCAGAAAATGCTTGAAGAGACCGTGGCAGAACTAAAATCAACCGAGTTCAGTCACCTCTTTTCTGGTGAAGGCAAAGCTCCAGCAAAACCATCAAAAGCCTGTGACATTCTCTTCTTCTTTGATGCGCTCATTCCCGAATACTATCTCAATGCGACCCAGGAACGGTTTGCGTTCTATGAAAAAATCTCGAAAGCTCCATCTGAACAGAATCTCGAAGATCTTTCCGATGAACTCAAAGACCGGTTCGGCGCCCTTCCGGAAGAGGTTTCAAACCTGCTGCTGCTCTCCAAACTCAAACTTATCGGTTCAGCTCTCGGTCTTGAAAAGATCGACATCCAGCCACAAAGCGTGACACTCTTCCTGCCCGACCAGCATGATGAAAATGTTGCCAACAGGGAGTTCTTCCACTACCTGCTTGTTGCAGTTCAGGAACCCTGGATGCAGGAGTACAAACCAGGATTCAAAATGGACAAAAAAATAAAACTTCTGCTCCACCACCCTTCCGGAATGGACAAAACCCCGGCCCTGTTGATTGAGCGTTACTCAGAACTACTTAAAAAGATTGACGTTACATCAAAAGAGCAATCGGTGTGATTTTACCTTGGAATCGCCACTCCCCGACTCGTCAGGAGTTGTAAATCCTCACGTTGTATAACACCAATTCTTATTGTGATGTATAGGCACCAGCAAAGTCCATGACCGCCATATTCTGGTAGAGGCGATGCGGCCCGACATCAACTCCAACGAAATTAAAGCTCTTGTTCAGCAGATTTCTCCTGTGGCCACGAGAGGGTACACCGTCATCGATGAGCAGTGAAACAACAATTTTTCGCGCATCATCGTATCCGTAAGAAATATTCTCCCCGGCAGAG
>SESG01001860.1_pt1 | contig 10378 bp, 8 predicted proteins | sample 3171421 | NCBI WGS metagenome assembly SESG01 (sample SAMN10866946, study PRJNA518727) | freshwater metagenome | biome: subpolar coniferous forest; feature: holomictic lake; material: water; isolation source: holomictic Lake 227, 6 m and 8 m depth | place: Canada: near Kenora, Ontario | collected... | reverse complement strand
AAGCTTGGCTATTTGAGTCTTGTTTTTTTCCTCCTGCTCAAGCCCTGATTCCATTTTAACTGCATCCGCCAGTGTTATATTCAAGACGTTGGGTACTAATTTAGCAATTTTATCCACTTCCCCGTAGGGTATGTTTAAAGCACGGCCAACATCCCGAATAACTCCTTTTGCCTGCATTTTCCCGAACGTGATAATTTGAGAAACTTTATCCTTGCCGTATTTATCCGTGACATACTTTATAATATCAGCCCTACCCTCAGGACAAAAATCAATATCGATATCAGGCATACTGATGCGGTCGGGATTTAAAAATCTTTCAAAAAGTAAATCGTAACGGATCGGATCAATATTTGTTATTCTTAACGAATAGGCTACAAGAGAACCTGCGGCAGAGCCACGCCCGGGACCTACAGGTATATCGTTGTGCTTGGCGTGTTTGACAAAATCAGATACGATAAGAAAATAACCAGCAAAACCCATGGCTTTGATTATTCCCAGTTCTTCGCTCAGACGTTTTTCATACTTTTCCCGAACTATTGCTTCAGCTTTTTTAGTATCTTTCACTATGGTGGGAATTAGTTTTTCGAACCCTTCCCTCACCTTTCGCTCCAGATAATCGTCAAGCGTTTCTTCAGGGTTTTTAATTTCATATTTTGGCAGATAAAATTTGCCGAATTCCAGTGTTAGATTGCATTTTTCGGCAATACTAATCGTATTGGCGATTGCCTCCGGTGTTGCGGCAAAAAGTGTCTTCATTTCTTCCGGAGAACGAACATAAAATTGCTGTGAATCCATGGACATGCGATCGCTGTCTTCGATAGTTTTGCCTGTCTGAATGCATAGCAGTATATTATGAGCTTCGGCATGTTCTGCGGCAAGATAATGACAATCATTGGTCGCGACAAGAGGAATGGATAGTTCTTTGCTGATTTCAATCAGACCGGCATTGGCAATTTTCTGGTCGGGAAGACCATTTTCCATTATCTCTAAATAAAAATTATTTTCCCCGAAAATTTCCTGATAGGTTCGGGCAATTATTTTTGCTTCTTCAATATTGCCTCGAACAATCAGATCGGCAATTTCTCCGTGCAAGCAAGCACTTGAGGCAATTAGTCCTTCATGACATTCTTTCAGGATTTCCTTATCCACACGCGGGCGGTAATAAAAACCATCCAGATAAGCAGTCGAGGTCAGTTTCATGAGGTTTTTATACCCCTGCATGTTCTTGACGAGGACAATTAAATGCCGGGTAGCTTCACCAATGGAGGATGATGTTTTATCACGGCGGCTGCGCGGCGCGACGTATAGCTCGCAACCGATAATGGGCTTAATACCGTTTTTATAGGCCTGTTGATAAAAGTCTATTGCTCCAAACATGTTACCATGATCGGTAATAGCAATTGCCGGCATTTTATATTCTTTTGCTTTTTTAAACAGTTCATCCAGACGGATCATACCATCAAGAAGACTGTATTGGGTGTGGACGTGAAGGTGGACGAATTCAGCGTGTTTCATTATTTAACTAATCAATCCAGTAATTTGGCGCTTCTTTGGTAATTATAACATCATGAACATGGCTTTCTCTCAGTCCGGCCTGTGTAATTCGAATGAAACGGGCTTTTTCAATTATTTCCGGGACTGTTTTACAGCCGATATAACCCATGCCGGCCTTGAGTCCACCAATCAACTGAAGAATACTGGCCGAAAGTGAACCGCGGAAAGGCACCCTTCCCTCGATTCCTTCAGGAACGATCTTTGCCGGACCCTCAATATCATCCTGATAGTAACGGTCACGGCTACCCATTTTCATCGCTTCCAGTGATCCCATGCCGCGATAAACTTTGTAGCTGCGGCCTTGGAACAAAATATTCTCTCCCGGACTTTCTTCCGTGCCGGCAAATAAACCACCAATCATCACGCAGTGAGCGCCTGCGCCAATTGCCTTAACAATATCACCTGAATATTTTATTCCACCATCAGCAAGCACAGGAATGCCATGTTTGGAAGCAATTTTATACGCGTCTCTAATCGCCGACATCTGGGCTACTCCCACTCCGGCAATAATACGTGTGGTACAAATAGAGCCTGGTCCAACGCCAACTTTTACCGCATCAACGCCTGCCTCAATAAGAGCCTTGGCGCCTTCCTCTGTCGCCACATTTCCCGCGATTAATTCACACTTGGGGAAGTTGGATTTTATTGATTTAATGGCACTTATTACTCCGGCGGAATGTCCATGTGAGGTGTCAATGGCTATTACATCAGCACCAGCCGCAAGCAACGCGGAAATTCGTTCCTCCCGGTCGATAATGCCCACAGCAGCGCCGACCCGCAATCTGCCCTTAGAATCTTTGCAGGCATTGGGATAACGTCTTATCTTTTCAATATCCTTGATGGTAATAAGACCTTTTAGACGATATTCTTCATCCACGACCAGCAGTTTTTCAATGCGATGCTTGTGCAGAAGTTTTTTGGAATCATCCAGCGAAATATTCGTAGATACGGTGACCAGATTTTTTTTGGTCATAACATCAGCCACCGGTTGATCTATATTTTCTTCAAACCGTAAATCGCGATTAGTGAGTATTCCAACAAGTTTGCCGTTCTTGACTACAGGTACGCCGGAAATGGAATACTGATTCATCAGCTTCAAAGCGTCACTGACTTTCTTATCAGGTTCAATGGTAATGGGATCTACAATCATCCCGCTTTCCGATTTTTTTACTTTATCTACTTCAATTGCCTGTTGTTCTATACTCATATTGCGGTGGATTATACCAATACCGCCTTCCTGAGCCATACAGATTGCAGTACGCGACTCCGTTACCGTATCCATGGCAGCGGAAACGATGGGAATATTTAGCGAAATATTTTTTGTTAATGAAGTTGATGTGTCAACATCGCGGGGCAAAACATTGGAAGCTGCCGGCACGAGAAGAAGGTCATCAAAAGTGAACGATTCTTTTACTAAGTCATCAAGCATTGTACCCTCCGTCGTAATTATAAAACATGAGTCCTGTTAATTTGAAATCTCTCACCATTTAAAGCAATAAAGAAATTATTATCATTTTCTGATTGTTCAATAAAATCCGCTAATTGATAGTAACTCTTCCGTAAGAACCGTGCAGCAAATCTTCCTTGCTTAACCCGGCAATAAAGAACATTATCCTTGCCTTCATACAAAGAGTCTATTTCTAATTTTTCGCAAGAGTCGTCATTTAAAATAACATCAATTTGCTCGAGACCTTCATTCTGCCTGTTCGTTTTCGAAACAGCAGCAACGACAAAAGCGGTATCTTCTACATCAAGATAATAGCGTTCTCCATCTAATTCAATTAAATATTTACCGCATTCATCAATCATAAGATGTTCAAAAAACACAGACAATATTTCTTTACGAAACATGTGCGCGCCTTTGTAATACCAAACGCCTTCTTTGTCTATTTGAATTTCAGAGTTTTCCATTCGTAGTATTCAACTATTTGCCGCATTATTTTGACATTTTTTTAATGTTCTTGGCTATATCAACCAACACAACCACGGCCTCTGCTAAAAAGTAAAAAAGAACGAGACCAACAAAAGCTGAAAACAAACCACCGACCATAAATACTAATCCACCCACGAATCCTTCTCCGCTACCATAACTGGGAACAAGAGGAGCTGATTTTTTGATCATATAAAAGGCGCTAGACCCAATAAACCAGGTAAGAATGCCACCGGCTACAGAAATCACGGTTACAAAGCTGGCATATGTTTCCCCAAAAAGTTTTAATGTTATAGATACAATAGGAATAACAGTATATTCTGAATCGGTCAGCGCGCTAATATTTCCGGCTCGAATAAGCAAAATATGAACAACCATGTAAACAGCTATAACAAAAAGCAACTGGAAAATAATGATTCCCAATATTGCCTCTGGTGAGTACCCGGATATGGACTTCCATACAGTTATCCAGGCCACAAGGGCTGCTATTGCGATTAAAACTGCAAGAATTTGCAAAGCAACCGCAAACGCTTTTCTGAAGAATTGACCTTGAGATATCTTTTCAAGAACTGTTTCCATAAAAAAATACTTTTCCATAATAGTCTCCTTCTTTGTTTAAAGTATTTGTATCCCGAATAACAATTTTAGAATATATTGTAGTTCGAATAAACTTTTTTCACGAATACAAAATTTCTTCAAGTATAATTTTTTTTCAGTGAAAAGTTTTGTATCGCGGATACCAGATAAACTTCAATTTAATTTTGCATATTCGTATATTGACATATTCAGAACTTTCGCATATCTTTATATTTCATTAGTAAATATGGATGGTCGATAATAAAATAAACAAGACTTTCTGGACGATATGGAAGTAGTGGATGCGAAAAATTCTGGCTTAATGACACAATCATTCGATAAGGAGTTACGCCATGACTGGAGAAACACGCGAATACGGTAGCTGTATTGTGACAATAAAAGATAACTATGCCATCGTAACCTTCAACCGCCCGGACAAGTTCAACGCTTTTAGTCCAGACTTGTTTGAGGGAATCCAGAAAGGCTATGCAGCTCTTAAGCGCGAAAAAACGATTCGGGCAATAATCTTTACCGGCGCCGGCGATCATTTCTCGGCCGGGGGTGATGTAGCACTCGACATCGACCCGCTAAAGAACATGTCCCTCAAGGAGTTTAAGGAATACTTCGATCCCCTCGTCGAACTATACATGGATATGTACAATATTGATAAGGTCACGATAGCCGCAATCAACGGATTCGCGCTGGGTGCCGGGTTTGAAATGACTCTGCTATGCGATCTCCGAATCGCGGCCGAAAGCGCGCAACTGGGCGAATTTTTTGTCAAGATGGGGCTTGTTCCGGAAATCGGCATGTGCATTCTTCCTAGGATCGTAGGCCCCGGCATGGCACGGTATATGTGCTACACCGGCGACCTGATTGACGCAAAAGAAGCGCTCCGGATAGGCCTTGTGGAAAAAGTGGTCCCTACGGATCAACTACTACCTGAAGCGGAAAAATTAGCCCGGCGGCTTGCTCGGGGACCTGCGGCTGTTGGCATTATCAAAAAGGCGATGAACCAGATCGGCGGTCAGCCACTTGAACTCAGCACAGATGTTGGCATCAGTTATCAATTCGCCGCGTCCAGAACGAAGGACCACGCGGAGGCTGTAAAGTCCTTCCTGGAAAAAAGAAAGCCGACGTTTACCGGGAATTAGGTCACCCAAAGCTGGTAAAGAGAAAATAAGTGAGGTCATCGGTGAAATTGGCCGATCCTTGTAAGCGAAAAAGAAAAAAATAATGGAGGTAAGTATGACTATTACAAAGCAGGATTATGTTAAACAGTACAAAGAACTTCTCAAAAACCAGGCCGATTATGTGAAAAAATATTCATCAGAGAATCCGGATGGTATCGCCATTGTCGAATACAACACCGGGGAGAAAGTATCATGGAAAAAGTTCAATACTTCCGTCTCGGCATTCGCGGCAAAGCTTCTTTCTCTTGGATTGAAAAAGGGCGATGTTGTCGCCACATCACTCCCCCTTCTCAAAGAACATGTTTATCTTATTTACGCCTGTTACAGGGTCGGTTTAATAGTTGCGCCTCTTGACCTCAGGCTAAAAACAGCTGAAATACAATATTGCCTGGACAAAATTAAACCTAAAATTTATTTTTTCCTGGGGAAAACCCCGGTTGTTGACTTCAGACCTATGATTCAGGAGGTGATGAAGAAATCGAGTTACGTAAAAACCTGGGTACAGTTTCAGAAAGAGAAAGATTTGATCATTGATGGAGCTATGGGCATTGCGGATTTCGCCGCGGATATTAAAAAAATATTCCTGATCAGCCTCTTTACCGGCTCAGTAAGAAGAGCTTCAAAGAAAACAGATAAGCGCGACGCTTGCCTGATAATATTCACGACAGGTTCAACCGGATCGCCCAAGCCCGCGCTTCTCTGTCACGAAAACATTCTTGTTCAGAATATAGGTCTGGTCAACGCGTTCCAACTTGTTAAAAGCGACAGCATGCTCGTCAACCTTCCGCCATCCCATGTCGGGTGCATAACAGAACAACTCGCCACGACGATATTCGGAGGGTCAACTTCAGTAATACTGCACATATTCGACGCGGAGATGAGCCTCAAAGCCGTCCAGGAGCATAAAATTACTCTTATGGGGCAGATACCAGCACTCTTCAATATGCAGTGGAAGCTTCCAAATTACGCGAGTTACGATCTATCCTCTCTTCGGTTTGTTCTTTACGGAGGACAGGCCGTATCAGTCGAATTTTTAAGAAAGATGCAGAAGATGGCTCCCCGAATGGGTTCCGGCTTGGGACTCACCGAAACGGGCGGTTTCTGCACTTATACCGATGTGAATGCTCAGGTTGAAGATATTGCAAAGAGTATCGGGTTCGATATGCCCCTCTTTCCGATCAGCATAAGAAAACCGATGAAGACTGACGGCACAGCAGGTGAACAGCTGGCGATGGGAGAAGTGGGAGAAATTTGTTTTTCAGGCCCTCAGATATTCCTTGGTTATCTGGGAGACGAGGAGAACACGAAAAAAACAGTCTCGAGTGACGGGATATGCTACACCGGAGATTTGGGCTTCTATGACGATACCGGCCTCCATTTTTCCGGCAGATCTAAACTAGTGATCAAACCTAAAGGATACCAAGTATTTCCTGATGATATCGCCAATCACATAACTGAAAAATTAAAAGACCGTGTAGCCAACGTAGCCATCGTTGGTGTTGAACATGAGATGTTCACAGAAGGTGTTATGGCATTCGTGGAAAAGATTGAAGGTAAAAACGTAACGGTTGAAGAAGTAATGGAAGTATGCAAAGAGATTGCATCCTACGCGAGGCCTTCGCATGTCGAAATCCTTTCCGCCGGAGCGATGCCGTTAAACAGAGTTGCCAAAACCGATTTCATGGTACTGAAGGATAAAGCAAAAGAGCTCGTCATAAAATTGAGAGCTGAAGGTAAATGGGATTCGTAGCTAAACCGTTATAAGAGTGCAGATGGAAATAAGTTCAAAATTTGTAGGCACCCCGCTTCGCATCCTGGAAGTTGCTGTCACTTCACGGCAGACCATGAATTATGCCGCTGCCGTGGATGATAGCAATCCCCGCTACTTTCATGACGAAACAGCGGTAGGCATCATCGCGCCACCAATGCTGGCCGTCGCCCTTACGTGGCAGATATGCGGAAGGATTTCAGAATATCTTCAGGCCGAAAATTTTCCATGGGAGCTTCTGCTCACGCAAGTACACTATACCGAGCACCTCGAGTTTCACCGTCCCATCCTGCCGGGTGAACACCTCTTCATCCGGGGGAAGGTGGCGGCCATGATTCCGCGAAAAGCCGGAACTCTAGTAGTATTGAAGTTCGAAGCAAGCGATACCGCTGAGAATCCCGTATTTACGGAACACATCGGCGGCATGATGCGCGGGGTTAACTGTCCTGACGGGGGTGCCGGAGCGCAAGATATCCCTTCCGTTTCCGCGTCGCCCCTGAGCGACAATGTGATCTGGGAAGCTCAACTGTTTGTGGATCCTTTGGCTCCATTTATCTATGATGGGTGCACTGATATACACTTCCCGATCCATACATCCCGCAAATTCGCAAGCGACGTTGGTCTACCCGGTATTATTCATCAGGGAACGGCGACGCTTGCTTATGCAGCAAGAGAAATTGTTAATCGGGAAGCCGGGAGCAATCCGGCTTTATTAAAAACACTTGCCTGCCGTTTTACAGGAATGGTTCTGCCGGGATCGGACATTCATATCCGGATGACCGGGCGACAGACCACGGACAGTGGCGTGCTGCTTTACTTTGATGTTCTGAACGCAGAGGGGAAAAAAGCCATCAGTGACGGATCAGCCTTGCTTGCTATAAAATAATGGGAAACCTATTTTTAAAGATTTAATCATTTTCTTCCAGATAACCCTCAATGTAATCGCGCACGCGATCTTTGGGATGATAGATGCCGAAGTGGCCCTCGCAAAGGATATCCGCATTGAGCGCAAGCAATGTCTGCATTGATTTTTTCCAGGCTTCAATATCGGAACCAAAAGCAACGCTGAATGGTCCGTGAATATCCTGGCCAAAAAGAACACGCTTTCCGCCTCTATCCAAATACACGGCAATAGAGCCTGGAGTGTGACCGGGCGTATGCAGGCAATGTAATTTTTCCTGCCCGAATATTAGTGTTTCTTGGGAGCCAGTCATTTTTCCGTCAACTTTCGTTGGCAGAAAAGTTGTACCATACCAGTTAGCGGCAGTCTTGATAGAATCACCTGTTTCCACAGCATTTGCATCCAGCTCATGAATTAATATTTTCGTACCGTACCACTCTTTAAAGTATGGCGAGGAACCGATATGATCTATATGGCAATGAGTTAAAATCAAATATGAAATATTGGCGGGATTCAACCCCAGCATTTCAATATTGCTGACAATCTGTGCAGAACTTCTACCCGCTCCCGCGTCTATCATCACAAGGTCGGAGGCAAAATCAATAAGGTAAATTGCCGCGTCATCGGCGGAAGTAATGTTGGGCCCGCCGATCAGATAAATGCCTTTAAATATTTCTTCCGTTTTTTTAGACATAAGTTCAGGACTGAAAAGTGCCAATGATTTCGTTAATGTCGTTTATCTTATTCTCAATCAGATAATTTTGCATCCCTTCGATCACATCCAGCGTGGCTCTTGGGTTGATGAAGTTGGCTGTGCCGATTTGTACAGCTTTTGCGCCCACGATTAAAAATTCCAGCGCGTCTTCTGCGGTCATTATACCACCGATGCCGATGACGGGGATGGATACTCTTTGGACTACCTGCCAAACCATCCGCAAAGCTACAGGCTTGATTGCCGGGCCGGATAATCCGCCGGTAATATTTTTCAAATGCGGCGTTCTTGTTTTCAAATCGACGGACATACCAGTAAGTGTGTTAATCAGCGATACGGCGTCAGCTCCTGCTTTTTCTACAGCAGCAGCAATTGCGGCGATATCCGTCACATTAGGAGTAAGTTTGACAATGACGGGAAGATTTGTCTCTGCCTTTACCCGGCGCGTGACTTCGGCGGTAGCTTTGGGATCAGAGCCAAAACTAAGCCCGCCTTTCTTAACATTTGGGCACGAAACATTTACTTCCAGCGCGTGAATGCCTTTTACGGAACTAAGTTTTTTGGCTACTTTTGAATATTCAGTATATGTCTCTCCGTAAATATTGGCGATTACCGCTACATCAAAGTTTTTCAAATATGGCAGTTTCTCGTTAATGAACTCTTCCACACCGATATTCTGCAAGCCCACTGCATTGAGCATACCGCCGGCTGTTTCCATAATGCGTGGAGGCGGGTTACCCAGACGTGGCTTGAGAGAGAGCCCTTTGACGACAATTGCGCCCAGCTTATTTAAGTCAACGTAATCGGCATACTCCTCTCCATATCCGAACGTGCCCGACGCCGTCATCACGGGATTTTTTAGTTTCAGAGATCCGATCTGCACGGCGAGATTTACATCAACTTTTAATTTCTGTTTATTCATAATCATTCCCAAACAATTTGCCGAATATCAAACACCGGCCCATCAGCGCAAACCCTCTTGTGTGTAAGATTGCCTTTGTTATCTTTTATGGTAACCGCGCATCCCATGCAGGCCCCGGTTCCGCAAGCCATCCTCTCTTCCAGCGATGCCTGACAATGAAATTTGCTGCCATGCAATATTTTACCTAGCTTCCTGACCATTGGTTTCGGGCCACAGGTATAAATCATCGTATCCGCCGCGGAATATTTTTTTATGTCTTTTTGAAAAGCATCCGTGACAAAACCTTTCCTGCCTAGAGTTCCGTCATCAGTGCAAATCTGAATATTGTAGCAAAGTTTTTGTATCTTATCCAAACCAACAATGGCATCAGCGGTTTGTGCTCCTAAATAAAATGATATTTCTTGTTTCGATAAACAATCATTGCGGTAAAGTTGCTCAGCCAAAAGCGACAGTGGCGCGATACCAATACCACCGGCGATAAATATTATCTGCTTTTTGCTTTCGTCAATTTCGAAGCTTCCGCCCAGCGGACCGTTTATTTCCACCTGCGAGCTTTTAATCAATCCCGCCAGAATTCGCGTGCCTTTACCGACTACACGATAAAGCAATTCAATTGTGCAGAATTTTTTACTTCGGGAAAAAGAATAAATGCTGATCGGGCGCGACAAGAAAGGATCGGTAAGTCCGGCGATACGAATCATGACAAATTGGCCCGGTAACGGATCGTCAAAAGCATTACCCAGCTTCACTTTCATCAAAAAGAATTCTTTTTGAATTTCTTCATTACTTACGATTTCACCAATGTAAATGTCTTTTGCCATT
>SESG01023784.1_pt1 | contig 10381 bp, 6 predicted proteins | sample 3171421 | NCBI WGS metagenome assembly SESG01 (sample SAMN10866946, study PRJNA518727) | freshwater metagenome | biome: subpolar coniferous forest; feature: holomictic lake; material: water; isolation source: holomictic Lake 227, 6 m and 8 m depth | place: Canada: near Kenora, Ontario | collected... | reverse complement strand
TCTGGTATTGCTTTTCGTTTGCCTAACTTTAGATATTTAATTGAAATTTTAATAAAAACTGGACCACTTGTCGCCCCAAGTGCAAATCCTGAGGGGATGAAACCTGCAGAAAATATCATTCAAGCTAAAAAATATTTTGGGAAAGAGGTAGATTTTTATTTAGCAAAAGGTGCCCTCTGTGGAGATTCATCAGTTTTGGTAAAAATTGACAAGTATGGGAATATTGAAGTTCTTCGTGGTATACTCAAACAATGAAAAATGAAAATTTGAATCAAATAAAGACTTTTTATTCTAGGGATTGGCAGGATTATGAACTTCTAGATACAGGAGATCATCAAAAGCTTGAACGTTTTGGGAAGTATATTTTAGTGCGACCCTACGAGGATGCTTTTTGGAAAAAGAGTATATCACAAACTGAATGGGATAAAGCTGATGGAATATTTTTTTCTTCTAAAAATGGTATGAAAAATGGTTGGAAGATTAAGAGTAATGTTGATAAAAAATGGGAAATAGCCTATAAGGATATAAAATTTTTTGCTTCACCTACACCATTTAGGCATTTGGGTTTTTTCCCAGAACAAGCGAGTCATTGGGATTTAATTGAAGAGAAAATCAAAAACTCAAAAAGAAAAATAAAATTTTTTAATTTATTTGGATACACTGTTATTGCAAGTCTTTTTGCATTAAGGGCAGGAGCTGAAGTTACACACCTTGATGCTTCAAAACAATCCGTTGATTGGTTAAAAGAAAACCAAAAATTGTCTGGATTAAGTGAGAAGCCAATGCGTGTCATTGTAGACGATGCATTGAAATTTGTAGAAAGAGAAATAAAAAGAGGTAATAAGTATGATTGCTTAGTAATGGATCCTCCAAAGTTTGGGCGTGGACCAAAAGGAGAAACATGGAAAATTGAAGAGAATTTACCTAAGCTTTTATCTCAAGTAAGAAAGATTTTAAGCGATAAACCACTTTTTGTTATAATAACCTCTTATGCTATAGAAGCTTCGTCCCTTTCTCTTGGATATGCACTTGAAGAAATGATGAAGGACTTTAAAGGTAAAGTTGATACTGGAGAATTATGTATTTTAGAAAAATCAAACAATAGAGCTATTTCTCTTGCTAATACTGCTATTTGGTCTCAAGAATAGTTTTTTCTACTTCCTATTTTTTAGTTCAGAAATTTCTGCCATTAAATCTTGTAGATTTTTTTCTATTTTTTCAAAAATAATTTTTGGTTTTTCTTCTTCTATGTCCTCCACATCTTCCTGAATTTCATCAACGTCTTTTTGAATTTCATCCACATCTTCCTGAATCTCATCAACGTCTTTTTGAATTTCATCCACATCTTCCTGAATTTCGTCGATATCAACAGAGACTTCTTCTAATTCTTCCCCATGTTTATTTACGGTCATTTGAATAAAGATAGAAAGATAAATTGCTTCAAGGGATACGATTGTAGTTAGGACAAGCATTACTTTGTCGAAACCAATATTAGAAAAAGCCAAAGATACCATGACTATAAAAAATAATGTATGTACCAAAAGGGAATTGGATGAACCAATCCATTTGATGAATGTGCCAGAGATGCTTCCTATTTTTTGTTTTCTTTCTTTTTTGTGCATTTTAGTATTTTAAAAGACCTTTCGGTCTTTTTTTTATTACATTTTTATTATAGCATTTTTTTGCTATAATGGGGAAATGGAAAATACACAAAATATAGTGACAAGTAAATATAAGCTAAACATATGTTTTTTCTTTTTATGTTTAGGATTACTGATAACATTAGTAACTTCAGTAGTTTCATTACTTAATTTGATTTTTAGTGTCCTTGATAAGCAATTTCCAGATGTGTTAAATGCTACTTATCAGTATGGTTACTCTTCTTATTCATATGATAGTATTCGGGCTTCATTGGCAACTTTGATAATTTTCTTTCCTATTTTTCTTGTTGTATCATTTTTTTGGAGAAAATGCATAAAGGGTGAGATGAGCCATGTAGATGAGGTAATTAAAAAATGGGTAATATATATAATTTTATTTCTTTCTGCTATTGTCGTAGCCATTGATTTAGTAGTACTTGTTAGATATTTTGTTTCAGGAGAGATAACTAGTAGATTTATTTATAAAGTTCTTGCTACTTTTGTGACCGCAGCTATCATTGGTAAATATTTTTACATTTCAGAATTTTGGAAAAAAGAAGGTTTAATTAAAAAACTAAATAAAATAATTAATCCAGTTGCTGCTATTTTATTGGTATCATTTGCAATAGGATATAGTTTTTTTGTAATGGGCAGTCCAGCGAAGCAGAGACTTTTGAGGTTGGATGATAAAAGAGTTACTGATTTACAAAGCATTCAATATCAAATTATTAATTATTGGCAACAAAAGGAAAAATTACCTGAGAGTCTCGGGCTTTTATCGAATCCAATGACTGGTTTTTCTTTGCCCGTACCTCCAAATTTTACGAACGGTGAAAAATATGTATACAACATTAAAGATGAAAAAAAATTAACTTTTGAGTTATGTGCAGATTTTTCTTTAGCAATGCCGAAAGGTTGGCAAGAAAATGGTGGGTATTATGGAGGTAGTGTTGTACCAATTGTTGATAAGACTTCAACTAATGTCCAATATCCTGTCGGTGGCACAAATGATTCTTGGGACCATCAAACGGGAAATACTTGTTTCTTACGTACGATAGATAAAGATATTTATCCACCATTTCAAAAGGTAAAATAAAAATGAATCCCGATAGAAATTTAATAGATACACAAAAGAATAATAAATTTTGAAGGGAGAAATATAAAATATAATAATATTATTAATTAATAATTAAATTTCACACGGGATGAAAAATTACGATCATAAAAAAATAGAAAAAAAATGGCAAAGTGAATGGGATAAAAAGAAAACCTATCAAGCCTCTTCAATTTCTAAAAAGAAAAAGTTTTATTCTTTAACAGAATTTCCATATCCATCTGGTGATGGATTACATACTGGACACGTGCGCGGATATACAGCTATGGACATAATTAGTCGAAAGAAAAGAATGGAAGGTTATAATGTGCTTTATCCTATCGGTTGGGACGCTTTTGGTTTACCAACTGAGAATTTTGCAATTAAGACTGGCAAACAACCAAAGGTAATTACTAAAAAAAATACTGATAACTTTAGAAAACAATTTAAATCTCTAGGTATGTCTTTTGACTGGTCTCGAGAAATAAATACGACTGACCCAGCATACTATAAATGGACACAATGGTTATTTTTACAATTTTTTAAAAAAGGTTTAGCTTATAAAACTAAAAGTGAAATAAATTGGTGTCCAAAAGATAAAATTGGTTTAGCGAATGAAGAAGTGGTAGATGGTAAATGTGAACGTTGTGGAACTCCTACTGAAAAAAAAGAAAAGGAACAATGGATGCTTGCTATTACTAAATATGCTGAAAGATTAGATAAAGATTTAGATTTAGTTGATTATCCAGCCCGAGTAAAATCTTCACAAAGAAATTGGATTGGTAAAAGTGTAGGAAGTGAAATTGAATTTAAGACAAGTATTAATAGAAACATAAAGGTTTTTACAACTCGCGCCGATACTTTGTTTGGTGTGACATATGTAGTACTTGCTCCAGAACACGCAAATATTGGAGAGTTTCTTGTACAATCAAAAAATATGGCTGAAGTGTCTGAATATGTTCGAAAGGTTAAAAATAAAACTGAAATAGAGAGGACAGGAGAAGATAAAGAAAAAACAGGAATAGAACTGAAGGGGATTAAAGCAATAAATCCTGCCAATGGAGAAGAAATTCCAGTTTATGTCGCTGATTATGTTTTAGCTGGATATGGTACCGGAGCTGTAATGGCTGTGCCGGCACACGATGAACGAGATTTTCAATTTGCGAAGAAATATAATTTACCGATAAGGCAAGTTATTATTCCTTGTGCTAATGATAGTATAAATCCACCACGAGATGGATTTCCTGAAGTAAAAAGAAATACAATAATAGTATTTCTTAAAAATAAACAAACAAGTAAATATGCCCTTTTGAATTGGCATGGTAGTCTTTCTGGAATTGTTACAGGGATTATGGGTGGAATCGAAGAAAACCAGACTCCTGAAGATGCTGTGATTGCTGAAATTAAAGAAGAGGCAGCATTAACAGGAGTTAAAATAATTAAAAAATTAAATTGGATTACCGCAGCAAGGTATTGTGCTTCTCATAAAAACCAAAATCGTTGTGCCATTTCTCATGTTTATCTTGCTGAAGTTGATGCTATAAATAACCAAGGAATTATTTCAGAAGAAGAAAAGAAACTTGCTACTTTGGTATGGGTAGATGAAAAAGAAATAATAAACAAATTAACCCCAGATCATCAAAAATTTATTTGGAAACAATTGTTTGATGAAACAGCATTAACCGAAGATGGTATTTTGAATAATTCTGGTAAATTTGATGGGTTAGAATCAAACGAAGCAATAAAACAAATCACAGAATTTGTCGGTGGAAAAATGGTTACTAAATTTAAATTACGCGATTGGGTTTTTTCTAGGCAGCGATACTGGGGTGAACCTATCCCAGTCGTTAATTGCGAAAAATGCGAATATGTTCCTGTTAAAGAGAAAGATTTGCCAGTGAAATTACCTGAAGTAAAAAGCTATAAGCCGACTGATAATGGAGAATCACCACTTGCGGCAATTCATTCTTGGGTAAATACTAAATGTCCAAAATGTGGTGGTAAAGCTAAGAGGGAAACAGACACAATGCCAAATTGGGCAGGAAGTTCATGGTATTATTTGCGTTACGTAGACCCAAAAAATAAAAAAAAATTTGCAAGTAAAAAGAATCTTAAATATTGGACACCAGTTGATTGGTACAATGGAGGCATGGAACATACGACACTTCACCTTTTGTATTCTCGTTTTTGGCATAAGTTTTTTTATGATTTAAAGCTTGTTCCAACCAAAGAACCATATATGAAGCGAACTTCACATGGAATGATTTTAGGTGAAGGTGGGGTAAAAATGTCTAAATCACTTGGCAATGTAATAAACCCTGATGAAATTGTAAAAATTTATGGAGCAGATACTTTACGAGTTTATGAAATGTTTATGGGGCCATTTGAAGATTCGGCACAATGGAATACAGAAAGTATAATCGGCTCTCGAAGGTTTATAGAAAAAGTTTGGAGAATTGGTGCTGAGTTAAATAAAAATTATGCAGGTGGAAGGTTCCGTCCAAAGGATGGAGTAAAGCCAAATAATTTATATTTAACGAAGCTACTTCATAAGACCATAAAAAAAGTAGAGGAAGATATTGAGGGTATGCGTTTCAATACTGCGATTTCAGCAATGATGATTTTGGCAACTGAAATGGAAAAAGTTCAAGGGCTGCCCTTGGAAGATTATAAAAAGTTTTTGAAAATTTTAGCTCCATTTGCACCACACGTGACAGAAGAAATTTGGCGAGAGTTTGGTGAGAAAAAAACAATTCATCAAAGTGAATGGCCAAAATGGGATAAAGAAAAAATTATTGACGATGAAGTAAAAATTGCAATTCAGATCAATGGTAAGGTTAGAACAGAAATAATGATAAATGTGACAGAGACCGAAGAAGAGATAAAAAAGAAAGTTGTAATGAATGAAATAGTTTTAAAGTTTATAGCTAGTGGTGAAATTAAAAAAATTATTTATGTAAAGAATCGTTTAGTTAATATTGTTCTATAATGAATAAAATTTTAAGAATTTTTACGAGAGATTTTGGAAATATTAATCAAGCGGCAATTTTGCTTGGATTTTTTACTTTACTTTCTCAAATATTAGCTCTTTTCCGTGATCGTGCGATTGCCCATTACGTTGGACCAGGAGCAAATCTCGATGCGTATTATGCAGCTTTTAGAATCCCAGATTTAATTTTTATTTCAATTGCATCCCTTGCCTCTATCACGGTATTAATTCCTTTTATTGTAGCTAAAATGAAAGGTGACGAAGTGACACCCGGGGCTCGAAATTTTATTAATGAAGTTTTCACTGTATTTTTTGGAGCGATAGTATTAGTTTCTTTAATTGCATTTCTTTTGATGCCGTATTTAGTGCATTTCGTTGCTCCTGGTTTTTCAGTATTAATGCAAGGGAAAGTCATAATGATTTCTCGCATTATGTTGCTTTCTCCAATTTTAATGGGACTTTCTAATCTTTTTGGTACAATTACTCAACTTTTTAGAAAATTCTTTATTTATTCCTTAAGTCCAATTTTTTATAATTTAGGAATAATTTGCGGTGTAATCTTTCTATATCCAATTTTTGGTATATATGGAATGGCAACAGGTGTCGTTCTCGGAGCTTTTTTCCATTTTTTAATTCAAGCACTAGCGTCTTCTTCATGTGGCTTTACACCAAGAATGTCATTTAAAATTAATTTTAAGGAAATAAAAGAAGTTATTTTAATATCATTGCCAAGGACATTAGGGCTTGCTTTTAATAGCATTGCGCTTATTGCAATCATTGCACTTGCTTCATTTTTGAAAAGCGGTTCTATTTCTGTATTTAATTTTTCATTTAATTTACAGTCAGTGCCACTCAATATTATCGGAGTATCTTATGCCGTTGCAGCTTTTCCGACCTTAGCTCGATCGTTTTCATCAGGCAAAAAAGAAGAATTCAAAATACATTTGAAATCTGCTGCTCGACAAATTGTTTTTTGGTCTTTGCCGATAACTTTTCTTTTTATTGTGCTTCGAGCCCAAATCGTACGTGTCATCTTAGGTTCAGGATCTTTTTCTTGGGAGAATACACGTCTCGTCGCTGCTTCTTTAGCAATATTTTCATTTTCAATTTTAGCTCAAGGAATGACTGCATTGCTCTCGAGAGCATATTATGCGGCCGGGAATACAAAGCGTCCACTCTCAGTTAATTTAATGTGTTCAATTTTTATAATTTTATTATCTTATTTATTAATTAATTTATTTAATTACTCTTTATTTTTTCGATATTTTATTGAGTCCTTGTTAAAGGTTACGGATATTCCAGGTACAGCGGTGTTGATGTTGCCCCTTGCGTATTCTATTGGAACAATTCTTAATTTTATTTTGCATTGGATTTTTGTTAAAAAAGATTTCATGGAGAATGAACCATTTATTGCAAAAACATTTTTTCAAAGTTTGGGAGCATCATTTTTTATTGGTGTCATTTCTTATTTAGGTTTAAATATTCTTTCTCCAATTCTAGGGACGACAACTTTCTGGGGAGTATTTTTGCAAGGATTTATTTCTGGCATTTTAGGAATTTTTACTGGTATTTTGATCTTATTGTTATTTAAAAATGAAGAATTAAAAGATTTAATTAAAACATTAAAATCCAAATTTTGGAAAGCAAAATTCATTGTTCCAGGACAAGAAGAATTATAAGTCTCTACATTTTTTGTTTTTGTGGTATAATATATAAATTGGACATGCAAATGCCCAATTTTAGCTTTATTAATAAAGATATATGGAAGAAAAAGATTATTCAAATTTGCACCGAGGTTTAGTGCTTAAAAGTTTTTGGAAAGTTATTAAAGGGTATAAAGTATCTTTTTTTTCAGTTATCTTTTTTATAATACTTTTTTCTGCTTTGGATGTGTATGTGCCATTACAATACTTAAAACTTTGGAACGTATTGAGCGTAAATGATTTTACTATAATAAGTGCAGCTAAATCAATAGTTATTATAATTTTAATATTAAAATTATCGGGCTGGGTCATGCGCCGAATTGTGGGTTTTTCTTTGGCATATTTTGAATCGAATGTTATGGCTGGTCTTCGTGAACAAGGATTTTCATACATGATAGGGCATTCACATTCTTTTTTTACAAATAATTTTAGTGGGTCATTGACTCAAAAAATAAATAAATATGCACGTGCTTTTGAAAGGTTAACAGATAAAGTTGTTTCTGATGGTTTACCACTTCTTGTTCGTGGAATTGGTACGATTATTGCTATTTATACTTTATTTCCTAAATATGCTCTTATTTTAGGAGTATTTTGTATAATTTTTTTATTGACAGCTCTAATCTATACTAGGTGGAAATTGAAATATGATGTTTTGTCAGCTTTAGCAGATACGAAGACGGTAGGAGTTATTGCTGATTCTATCGGAAATCATTCCTCCATTCAGTTATTTACGGGACATAAGTATGAACAAGTTCGAGTGGGAGAAACAATCCAGCAACAAAAAAAGGCAACTTTATTTAATTGGTATTTATGGGAGGGGCTTACTACTTTGCAGAGTTTTTATTCAGTTGTAATTGAATTTATTATTTTTTGGGTTGCACTGGGGGATTGGAGACTTGGATTAATGACATTACCCATAATGGTTTTGTTGCAAAATTATTTAGTACGCTTAATAGATAATCTTTGGAGTTTTGCGGGCATTATCCGTACTTTTTATGATAGTTTTGCTGACGCCCAAGAGATGGCGCTTATTTTAGATAAACCTTATGAAATAGTTGATGGCCTAATTAATGATATTAAAGATACAAAAGGAGCAGTTTCTTTTGAGGATGTAACTTATATTTATAAAAATAATAATACTAAGGTATTAGATAATTTTTCTCTTACGATTCCCGCTAAACAAAAAATTGCAGTTGTGGGTTCCTCTGGTGCAGGTAAGACAACCTTCGTGCGTCTACTTATGAGATTATTCAATTTAACTTCTGGAAAAATTACAATTGACGGAATCGATATAAATAATATGACTCAAGAAAATCTTAGAGAATTAATTGCTTTTGTTCCACAAGATCCAACTCTTTTTCATAGAACCCTTATGGAGAATATTCGTTATGGTAAACGTGATGCTACGAATGATGAGGTAATACGTGCTGCACACTTAGCACATTGTGATAAATTTATAGACTTATTACCTCAGGGTTTTGAAACTTATGTTGGAGAGCGAGGAGTAAAACTTTCTGGCGGTGAAAGACAACGAGTAGCTATAGCACGAGCGATCTTAAAAGATGCTCCAATTCTAGTGCTTGATGAAGCTACCTCATCACTAGACTCACATTCTGAAATTTTAATTCAAGATGCACTTCAAAAACTTATTCAAGGAAAAACCACTATTGTAATTGCTCACCGACTTTCGACTATTCGACAAATGGATAGAATTATAGTTCTTGATAAAGGAAAAATAATTGAAGACGGAAATCACGAAGAACTTTCTAAAAAAGAAGGGGGTCTTTATAAAAAATTGTGGGATCTACAAGCTGGTGGTTTTAAAAATAGAATATAGTATTGGAAGAATAAAAATTTTCTGTTAGTATAAAACTATGGATTTAAAGCACCTCGAAGGAAAGTAAACTTCCTACGGAGCAGGAATTCGAAATTTTAAATATTATGGAACTTAAACATATTAGGAATTTTAGTATAATAGCGCATATTGATCATGGCAAGAGTACTTTGGCTGATCGAATGCTGGAAATTACTCATACCATTGAGGCGCGTAAAATGCGTGCCCAAGTGCTTGATTCTATGGAGTTAGAAAGAGAAAGGGGAATTACCATAAAAATGCAACCAGTCCGCATGGAATATACCCTAGAAGGCCAAAAATACGTTTTAAACCTGATAGATACTCCAGGGCACATAGATTTCTCATATGAAGTTTCAAGAGCTTTAAAAGCAGTAGAGGGCTCAATTTTGCTAGTTGATGCGACACAAGGAATCCAAGCTCAAACCTTGACGACTCTTGGTCTTGCTCGAGAGAGTGGTTTAGTTATTATTCCAGTATTGTCGAAAATTGATTCACCACTTGCTCGAGTAGATGAAATAAAAATGGAGGTAGCAGTATTACTTAATATTGACCCTGATGATGTTATTGAAGTTTCAGGTAAGACTGGTGAGGGAGTGGCACATTTAATTGAGGAAGTTATTAAAAGGATTGCACCACCAAAGAGAAACATGGAAACAGACGGGCAGAAAAACTATGAAGAAAAAGATAGTGTCCGTGCTCTTGTTTTTGATTTTAAATATGATAATCACAGAGGAGTTATTGTTTACGTACGAGTCTTTGATGGGCATTTAAAAAAAGGAGATTCTCTTCTTTTTTCTGTTTCGGGAGAAAAATTTATAGCTCTTGAGGTTGGAATTTTCTCACCAGAAGAAAATCCCAAAAGTTCAATTGATGCAGGAGAAATTGGTTACATTGTCACTGGAATTAAAAGGCCAGGTATCGCATCTGTTGGAGATACAATTACACTTTCAAAAAAACCACTAGAGGCTCTTCCTGGATATATGAATCCAAGGCCTGTTGTTTGGGCTTCGGTTTATCCTGAAGATGCTGATAATTTTTCAGATCTAAAGTTGGCACTTGGAAGACTTCGTTTGTCTGATTCAGCTTTTTCTTATGAAGAAG
>SESG01009301.1_pt1 | contig 10381 bp, 9 predicted proteins | sample 3171421 | NCBI WGS metagenome assembly SESG01 (sample SAMN10866946, study PRJNA518727) | freshwater metagenome | biome: subpolar coniferous forest; feature: holomictic lake; material: water; isolation source: holomictic Lake 227, 6 m and 8 m depth | place: Canada: near Kenora, Ontario | collected... | reverse complement strand
GCGTTTTTGAACTGACATATTGCCCGATATTATCCAAAGCCGTTTTAACATTCGCTTCCACATTCGCCAGATTACTGCCCAAGTTAGCGTGACTGAAATCCACCGAATACGGAAGATTTGTGCCACCCGAAATCGTGGTGGGTGTTGCGGGCGCGTTCGGGTCAGTGACAATTACGCCCCATGAATTCCAATGCCCGAATGTACCAGTAATTTCCCACGACGCGCTTAACGACTTATCGGCAAATTGAATTTGCGTGCCGGTTGAAGCCTTATTCACGCTAATCAACGCGACATCATCGCCACTTTTGTCAGAAATAACCACCGTTCCACCTGCGACATTGTAGGAATAATCACCGAAATTTCCATTCAATACGACCGTTTCAACTGCACTAGAAACCGCCACACCGGTTACACCTTGCGCCAGCGTGATTTTTTCTTGTCCTGAATTGCCATAAACCTGCAAATCATTGGTGGTGGCGGTAAAACTTTGGTTTTTATCTAATTGAATTTGAGATAAATTAAAAACACCGTTCCCCAAGCTATCCAGCGAGAGTGTTCCCACGGCGTTAGAAAAATTTAACGATTCGTTATGATTACCAACAACGCTAAGTGTCGCTAAATTGCCTGCCGCTGAATTGATAACCAACGTACCTTGCGACGAAACCAATGCACTCGGATCGAATTTAATGCCGCTTAATGTGACCGATTCCACGGTGGAATCGATTTTAACGCCACTGACATTTTGAGCGACCGTGATTTTTTCTGAACCCGTGTTACCGTGAATGCTGAGACCGTTTGTTTTAACGGTGTAAGACTGGTTAACGCCGACATTGACATCGGTGCCAGTCGCCGTCGTAGGTGCATTTTTTTTGTGCGAAAACGAGCCGAAATTAAACAACGAGTTGAAGTCAAACACTGAATTAAATAATGAATTGAAATCGTAATTGTTAAACATAAATAACTCCATTTAAAAATTATAGTGATAATACCAACTGTGAAAAAAGCATCTTCCGCAATGCCTTCATGGCTAATTTAGCGATAAGCATACCAATTTTAAAATAAAATTATCTCCTTGAAAAATATAATTTTTTAAAAGTGGCATTCAAATAAATGTTAAAAAAATGGTGGCTAAAACGCTGAGGATGGTTGATTTAAACCAAAGATTGCTCACACTGGTAATCCAAGTATGAGCAATTTCGCCGACTAAAATTAACGCACTGCGCCAATCTTCGACGCTTCGGAAACTTCAACCAAGCCGCCGGTTTTTACGTCGTAAATATAGCCGTAAACCGGAATATCCGAAGGCACGAGCGGATGATTTTTAATGCGCGTGACATCTTCCACAACGCTTGCGGCTAAATCACTAATCGTCAACCACGCAATGTGTTTCGCTTCGTGTGAACCGCCACCTTCACAGCAATCATGCCAACCGGTTGCATCGACAGAAGCCGTTTTTAAGCTGCTTGCTAACAAATTACGCATAATTTCGTCAGTAAACGTTTCCATTCCACAATCGGTGTGATGAATGACAAACCATTCTTTCGTGCCGAGCAATTTATACGAAATGACTAAAGATCGAATGGCATCATCGCTCGCGCGTCCACCTGCATTACGAATAACGTGTGCATCACCTTCGCTCAAACCAGCATATTTCGCGGGATCTAATCGTGCATCCATACACGTTAAAATCGCAAACTGACGCGCGGGTGGCATGACTAAATCACCTTTATTAAAATTCGCGAAATACTCGCGATTAGCAAGTAATACTTCATTAACTATTTTCGACATAAAAATCCTCACTATTAAAATTAAAAAATACTTTCCGCGCCCTTCGTCGTAACGCTAAAAAGTGACGATAGTGTAACAGGTGTCAGGGCTATTTTTAAAACGCACAGAATTGTCAATCAATGAATGTAAGTTATAATACAGCTTATACAAATTGCGTGGTTTTTGCGTAGTGTTTTCAAATTACTTTTTACAATTTTTAGGTGAAGCATAATATGGCAGATTTTATCATTGGACGGCAGCAAATTCTGGACAGCAAGCTGAACATTTATGCTTACGAGCTGTTATTTCGCGGACAAGGCTTGAATCTTGAAGACAGAGACGAAGCTACTCAGGCGACGAATCAAATTATCACCGATGCCATTATTGAAATTGGTATTAACAATATTGTCGATGAACATAAAGCCTTCATCAATTTTACAACGCAAAATATTTTGGAAAAAACACCCTTATTTTTGCCAAAAGATCGCGTTGTTATTGAGGTGCTGGAAAATGTGAAAATTGACTTGCGTGTGATTAACAACTTGCGTGAAATGTCTCAGCAAGGTTATTTGATTGCACTCGATGATTTTGTGTTTACGGAAGAGTGGAAACCATTAGTTGAATTTGCTGACATTATTAAATTAGATGTACTGGAAATGGGCGAGGCGAATGTGCGTGAAGCTATTGCTCAACTCAAACCCTACAATTTAAAAATTTTGGCGGAAAAAGTTGAAACGCATAGTGAATATGAATATCTGCGTGAATTGGGTTGTGATTACTTTCAAGGTTTCTTTTTTAGTAAGCCGAACTTAGTTTCGGGAAAGCGTATCGGCGTAAATCAATTAGCAGCCGTGCGCTTGTTGACAACAATCAACAATCCTAATGTTGAATTTGAGACACTGACGAGAGTGATTTCGGAAGATGTGGGTTTGAGTTATAAATTGTTACATTATATCAATTCAGCCTTTTTTTCGATTCCCACAAAGATTGAATCTATCAATCAAGCTATTACTTATTTAGGCATGAATGAGTTAAAACGATGGATTAACATTTTAATGTTGTCGTCATTGTCTGATAAACCGGTTGTCGTCATGCAAAATGCGTTAATTCGCGGAAAAATGTGTGAATTGTTGGCAAAAATTGCAGGGCAAAAAACAGGAAACTTTTTTTTGATTGGAATGTTATCTTCGTTAGACAGTATTTTGGACATCACATTAAAAGATGCACTGGATCAATTGCCGTTAGACGACGATATTATTGAAGCAATTTTGGAACACAATGGCTTAGGCGGCGAGGCATTGGGTTGTGTACTCAGTTATGAACATTGGAATACCGGCGAAATTACGTTTAATAAGGTAGATCAATCAACCATTGGTGATGTCTATATTGAAAGCATCAATTGGGCAAATAAGGTGATGAGCCACATGTGAGGGTTTAAACCAGAAAAGCGGTGCAGTAATTGAATTACTGCACCGCTTTTTTATGTCAGTAAATTTAAGCGTACGATCAGTCAGTTCAAAGTAGCGTTAAAGAATTGCGCTGTCGTACCGATAAATTTTACAAAAAAAAATTTCACTCACTGGATAATTCACGATTATGTTTTTAAAAAATTTACCAATTAGGCACAAGCTGTTATCAATGCTGATTTTACCGCTGCTCAGTGTCATTATTCTGAGCGGAATAATCATTTTTGATCGTGTGAATCAGGTGAGCGAATCTAACCAACTAATTAAAGATTCAGAATTTTTCGCTGAAATTGGCGCGACTGTTCACAACTTGCAAAAAGAACGTGGCGCATCGGTCGCATTTGTCAGTAGTAAAGGGGCGAAAATGAGCGATAAATTGTCGGAATTACGAACTACCAGTGATACCAGTATTCAAATTTTATCGAGCAGTATCAACACACGAGTTGCCAATGATTCGATTAAAAGTACCTTAGATACGCTAGCTAAACTGCAAAATTTGCGTCAAAAAGCCACCGAATTTCAAATAGATGGATTAGTTTGCGCTGCACAATATACTAGTATTATTCAATCACTTTTAGAACTCACAAACATCGTTGCGAAATCTACACACAATGTAGAAATTATGCGTGGTGCAAATACTTATTCAGCATATTTGAATATGAAAGAACGAGCTGGACGTGAACGGGCAATTTTAGCGGGAATCTTTGCTATCGATAAAATGGACTTGCCGCATTTATTAAAACTGTCAGAAAATTTAGGCGAATATAACGTTAGCTTTAGCCAATTTATACAAATTGCCACACCGAAACAAAATAATTTTCATAAAGAAACCGTAACAGGAAAATCCATTATTGAAGTTGATGCCATGCGTAAACATGCGATGGAATCTGATTTGAACACGTCATTAGGTGTGGATAATGCGTATTGGTTTGAGATGGCAACGGCGCGAATCAATCTAATGAAAACCGTCGAAGATAAATTAGTAGGTGATTTATTACAAAGTGCGAAAAAAATTCAATTCGCAGCAATCACCACGTTAACCATCATTTCTGTCATCACATTATTGGTTATTCTGCTGACGTTTATTTTGATTTCTTCTGTAGCGCGGGCGATTGCGAATCCATTGGATTTATTGAAAACGACCTTGATGGATGTTAATCAAACCGGCGATTATTCCAAAAAATTAGATTATCAATCAAATGATGAAATTGGTGAAACAGCGGTTGCATTTAATACCATGATGTCTACCTTACAAATGGCGTTAGTGAATGTAAATGCCGTCATGAAGGCGTTATCTGAAGGTGAATTAAATATGCGTGTTACGGTGAATGTTAACGGGGATTTGGCGAGGTTGAAAAATAGTGTAAATGAAACCGTTCAGGAGCTTGCAACCACGATGTTTGCTTTAAATGACGTAACGGATTCGTTTTATAATGTTGATTTTTCTAAAGTTATCATTGCAAATGTGAAAGGTGCGTATAAACAAATGTTTGATCAGGCTATTCAATCTCAAAACGCCCTGCATGAAATGTTAAGTGATATTGGGCAAGTCATGAAGCACATTGCAATAGGCGATTTAAAGCATCGTGTCATTGCAGAGGGACGTGGCGAATTGCTGTCATTAAAAAATAATATCAATAACACGTTAAGAGCATTAGAAAGTTTAAATGAAATTGTGCGTGTCGCGGAATCTCTGGCGCGGGGTGATTTAACGCAATCTATTCCGACGAATTATCCTGGGATTTTTGGCGATGTGACCACGAGTATGAATAATACCGCGACGAATCTTAAACGGTTGATTGGCGAAATACATAATGCAGCAGATGTAATCAATAATGCCGCGAAAGAAATTGCAGCGGGAAATAATGATTTGTCGCATCGAACCGAGGAACAAGCGGCGAGTTTAGAAGAAACCGCTGCAAGCATGGAACAATTAACGCAAACAGTACAACAAAATAACAGTCATGCGAAAGATGCTAATCGCATGGCAAATGAAGCGGCAACTATCGCGACGCGCGGCGTTGATGTCATCAATTCTGTCGTGACAACAATGGACGATATTAACCATTCGTCACATCGGATTGTTGATATTATTTCTGTGATTGACGATATTGCATTTCAAACAAATATCTTGGCGTTAAACGCCGCCGTTGAAGCGGCTCGAGCGGGCGAATTAGGCAAAGGCTTTGCTGTTGTGGCAACAGAAGTTCGTAATTTAGCACAGCGTTCAGCCGTCGCGGCAGATGAAATTAAGCGTTTAATTGGTGATTCGGTTGAGCGTGTTTCAGGCGGCAGTAAACAAGTTGCAGAGGCGGGGCAAACGATGTCTGAAATTGTGAATTCCATTCGGAGCGTGTCAGAAATAATTTCTGAAATTACGGCGGCTTCGGCTGAACAAACGGCGGGAATTGGGCAAGTTAATCAAGCGATTCGACAAATGGACGATGTGACACAGCAAAACGCAGCACTAGTTGAACAAGCGGCTGCCGCTGCGGAATCATTGGAAGAGCAAACCTATGATTTATCAATCGTATTAAAAAGTTTTAAGGTTTAGTTTGAACCGCAAATTACATCAATTGAATTTTTTCAGTGTTTATTTCAATAAGCAAACGCATCGGCAGAAATGTCTTTGAGTGACGCACCTTGTAAATAGGCAGCTCTTTTTGAATGTAAAACCATTTCTGGTTGACCACACAAATACACGCGCCACCCATTCAATTTTGGAAATTTCTCCAGCGCGATTTGATTGGCTCGCCCTTGTGTATATTTTTCAGAAATGTCCGAACCTGATAAACACGGCGTGTAATGAAAATTAGGATATTGTTGAGTTAATGCAATTAACTTTTTTTCTAAATATAAACCTGACGCATCACGGCTACCGTGAAATAAATGAATTTCGCCTTGATGTTTATGTGAAAGCGCATCTCGAATAATCCCGTATAACGGCGCAAGCCCAGTTCCTGTTCCAATAAGCAATAACGGCTGTTCCGTTTGTCTTTCAACATAATGACAATTTCCTTGCGCGTGTGAAAAACTCAACGACATTCCAATTTCTAATTCGTCCGCAACCCAACGGCTAAATTGTCCGTTCCGCAAAATGCGAATATGAAACTCTAATTCGTGTTCACCGTTGTGAATGTTAGCAATCGAATAACTACGAATTACGCCATCATCACGCCGCAAATTGACAAATTGTCCTGCAAAAAAAGCGAGTGGTTCTTTCGATTTTAATTTTAGAAAAATAACGTTCGTCGATAAATTTTTCTTTTCGATAACTTCAGCTTCGAGCCACACACTTTCGGTGTTTGGCAATGTAATCGTCATATCCTTTTCTGGTTTGCATAAACACGCCAAAAAATAATTTTGTTTTTGTTGCGGGTCTTTTAATCCAACTTGCGATTTTTCAGGTGGAGCATTATCAAGACTACGCATTAAACATGATTGACAAACGCCCGCTTTGCAACCATAAGGCACTTGCACGTTATTTCGCAATAACGTGTGTAAAACGGTTTCAGCGTTTTCAGTTTCAAAAGTTTGTTCGTCAAATTTAATGCGTGTCATAAGTTTTTGCGCCTGATTTATTTGCCTAAAACATCGTTGCGAGTGGTTTGAGCAATCGTATCTACTTGATCAATCAAATTTTGTGGCACATTTAACTCTGCCAATGTCGCCAATAAATTTTCCATCACCGCATCAAAATGGCTATCGTCCAAACCCATTTTGACAAATTTTGCGTGACCGTCGCGCATGTCTTTGCCGCTGTAATTCGCGGGACCCCCGAAAGCCATAGTTAAAAACGCTTTTTGTTTAGCCGCTTGCGTGTCCATATCAACGTTGTCGAAAAAACGATTGATGCGGTAATCCGCTAAAACTTTGCGGTAAAAAATATCAACCGCCGCATTCACCGCAGCTTCCCCGCCAAGTTGTTCAAATAAAGTTAAATCTGTTGTGGTTCCAGTCATCATTGCCTAAACTCCAATTTTTATTGTTATTGTTCGGGCTAAATCGCCCGAAAGCAGTTTAGAACAACAAAGTAACTTATACAATTAAATATATTCGGCTATTTTCAATGAGGTAGCCCTATAGTTTGACGTTTTAAGAGAAGAAGCGTGGTTTGCGTCTTTTTTTGGCTAAATTCACTTCATTTCAAATGCTGGTTTGTCGTATTGGCGATTGCCAATTGAATCCGTTGGCAAAATTTTATCGCCTTCAATTCGATAACTTTGTTTGTCGTAACGTCGATTGCCAATTGAATCAGTTTCGTAAATTCGCCCTTCGTCTGTGACGGTAAAAGACGGTTTGTCGTATTGACGATTGCCAATTGAATCCGTTGAATAAATGCGTTTATCAGCGGCTTGCGCGGATAAAGTGAAAATCATTAGGCTGGTGAAAAGTGTGAATTTCATGAAGTTCCTGTTGCTATTCATTTAGCGATTAAAAAAATAAACTCTCGATTGGGTTTTTCAGCTTCTCTCAGCCATTCATTTGTCCATTTCATTTCAGCCATAACATTTTTTTTATAATTCATTTCAATGGTTTTGATAACTTTACCGTGACGCTTGAGAATCGTGTTTAATTCATTTGCCGTCGCCTTACCACCCGAACTGTAAGACAGCGCAACGTATTTTGCATTTACCGATTCAATCAGCTTGTCGATGGCTTTCACGGCGACAAATTCGTCATTTTCACGTCTAAAATCTTCAAAAACCGAATTGACCACTTTATCTGAACAATCCGCTCGTCGATTTGCCGCACCAAAAACGGTGGGTTTATCGTTTAAAATAATCGTCGTCCATAAATGGTAATAACTCGCGTAACGCACTCGTGATGGCGGCATTTTTTCATTGTTGGAACCATAAGGCGGGTCAAAATAAGCCAAATCAATCACCGTATTTTCTAGCGCGTCGAAAACATCACCTTTCAAAACGTGATTATCTTTTTCATTTACCCACACATTTGGGACTTTTAATTTCATGTTTTTATATGAACGAGGCGACCAATCTTTCAAATATGAAACATGATGCCCAAGCGAACTATCCACTTCGTCCATCGCCAAAATTAAACTGGTTAATGCAACGGCTTTGTCAACTTCGGACAAGTTTAAGGTGTCGATTTCGTCACGAATCGCATCTAATTTTTGCGTGTTATGGCTTTGCCAAATCCGCTTAGAACCATCGAGTTGAATGGCTGAACCGTTAAAATCCAAACCACCATAATTTTCTGTAAACCAACCGCTATAACCGTTCACCGCGTTCAAATGATTGATGATTTCCCAATAATAACTGGGCGACTGTTTATTTTTTAAATAACACTGCCCAAAAACATAACTCCATTCGGAAATATCATTGCTAATTACACTGAAACCACAGCGTGCAAAGGCTTGTGAAACGCGCGTTGTTCCAGCAAATCCGTCAAACACCGTTTTGACTTCGATACCTTCCAAAAGCGAAAGAATGTAAGGAATCAGTTTTAATTTTGAACCCGCATATTTCACGCCTTGCGTGTTGGGATTGTCGATAATCGCGTTATTGAATAACGATAACGTTTGATTACCCATGAACGCCACTTTCTTGTTTTAGTCTTAAAATATCCTGTTTGATTTCGGCAAGCGCAATTTCGTGACCTTTTGAACTTGAAATAAGCGCGTGCGAAAAAAGGTGAACTAAAATGTGACTGTGTGAATAATCAATCCAACCGTTGGTAACGCTATTGAAATAAGGAAGTGCATTTTTAGTATTTGTCCAAAGTCCACGTTGAAGCGCGTTTGCATTTGCACCGCCATATCGAACTTCGCAAATGTATCGATTATCTTTGTCGAAAAATCGATAAACAGGATGTTTGCGTCCAGAGCCTTCGCTTTCTTTTTTAATTGCGACGTTTGTGAAATCTTTGTACGCTTCTTTGCTCAAAATGTTTTCCAGGGAATTTTTGATTGAAAGGGTTTCAAGTATAAACCACACCAATTGAAAATAGCTGGGTAAATAAATTGCACTTGCTACTTGAATTCGCCGTATACAATCGCGCCTCGCTATCACTTAACTTTGGCTGATAACCTCGTGTTCTCAAGGGGCAATTTTTTGTTAAAGCATCGTAGTTGTCTACTACACAGCAAGACATAAATGATAAAGTTTTCCGCTGGCATGATTGTTCTCCCATGGTCATTCTTTGGAAAAAGAACTTTACAGGAGTAATTTCATGACTTCAAATCGTCTTTTTTTGAAAGTTGAGCATCGCGTACCGAAAATAATTTGTAACCCAGCCAATTTTTTATATTTCAAAAAGTCCTATAGCTTTCCGTCCTTACGTCACAATAAGTTTGGCTGGGTCAAAGTAACCGAATTTACTTTTATTTTCAATTGGTTATTCTAACCACGTCATTGCCCATTGACTGGCTTGTTTAGGTTGTTTTTCTGTCCACAAAATTAAGGCATTATTTTCGCTGGCAACAATACGCGGGTGCGTTGAATTTGTGCTATTTGCCGATAAACGACGTGGCGTTGTCCACGTTGTACCTTTATCAGTCGATTCGGCGAAAAAAATTCCTGTTCCATCCTTGCTCATTTCGTCCCAAACGACAATAACGCGATTTTCTAAAACGACAATGTCGCTGTGCGTAGCATTTTTGCTAATTTTCACGGGCGAATTCGTCACTGAATTCACCGTGTATAAACCCGATTTCGATGCTTCGCCTGTCCAAATGCTGGCGTAAAAATCATTATTTTCATCGAATGCAATGCCGCCACCAACATGCGGGCAACCATCAAAATGCCAATCAAATTCGCCGACTGTTTTTTTGCTTTGCCAATTTTGACCATTATCGTTGGAACTCAGCAACGTCATATCACGCGGATTCATATCACGATAAAGTACATGAAGTTCGTTATTTGGCGACACGGCAAGCGTATTCCAACAGCATGAACAACTTGAATCATCCAGTTTGGAAGGTAGTTGCCAGTTTTCACCGTTATCCATCGACCGCGCATAACGCAAACTCTGATAACCATTTTCTTCGGGATCGGCTAGCCAAACGGCGTGAAAATTTCCTTTTTTATCGGCAATTAAATCCGCGTGCGATTGATCGCCAGCATTATCGACAGCGGGATTTTTGCCCGTTTGCCACGTTTTTCCAGCATCGTGCGAATACACAC